>JACCDR010320276.1_pt1 | contig 23031 bp, 22 predicted proteins | sample 7446431 | NCBI WGS metagenome assembly JACCDR01 (sample SAMN15323443, study PRJNA562643) | freshwater metagenome | isolation source: river surface water | place: USA:Blue River Watershed | collected 2017-08-17 | reverse complement strand
TCGCCGACCGCCTGCTCAGCCCCATCGAAGTCCAGGACCAGCCATGACCCACGCCATCAGAAACATCGCCATCATCGCCCACGTCGACCATGGCAAGACCACGCTCGTGGACCAATTGCTGCGCCAAAGCGGCACCTTCCGTGACAACGAAAAGGTGGCCGAGCGCGTGATGGACAGCAACGACATCGAGCGCGAGCGGGGCATCACCATCTTGGCCAAAAACTGTGCCGTGACCTGGAAAGACACCCACATCAACATCGTGGACACCCCCGGCCACGCCGACTTCGGCGGCGAGGTGGAGCGTGCGCTGAGCATGGTTGACGGCGTGGTGCTGTTGATTGACGCGCAGGAAGGCCCCATGCCACAAACGCGCTTTGTCACCAAAAAAGCACTGGCGCTGGGCCTGAAGCCCATCGTGGTGGTGAACAAGGTGGACAAACCCGGCTCGCGGCCCGACTACGTGATCAACGCCGCGTTTGAGCTGTTTGACAAGCTCGGCGCCACCGAAGAACAGCTCGACTTCCCGGTCGTCTACGCCTCGGGCCTGAACGGCTGGGCCTCGCTGGCCGAAGGCGCCGAGGGGCAGGCCTGGGCCACCGACATGAGTGCCCTGTTCGACACCGTGCTGCGCCACGTGCCGGCACACCAGGGCGACCCGGCCGCGCCGCTGCAGTTGCAGATCTCGTCGCTGGACTACAGCACCTTTGTGGGCCGCATCGGTGTGGGCCGTGTCACTGCGGGCACCTTGCGTCCGATGCAAGACGTGCTGGTGTGCTCGGGCACGGCCGAAGAAGGCGGCAAAAGCTGGAAGGGCCGCGTCAACCAGGTGCTCACCTTCGAAGGCCTGAACCGTGTGCAGTCCACTGAGGCTGGCCCGGGCGAGATCGTGCTCGTCAACGGAATCGAAGACATCGGCATCGGCGTGACGCTGACCGACCCCACCAACCCCATGCCGCTGCCCATGCTGCACGTGGACGAGCCCACGCTGACGATGAACTTCTGCGTCAACAACAGCCCCTTGGCCGGCCGCGAAGGCAAGTACGTCACCAGCCGCCAAATATGGGACCGGCTGCAGAAAGAGCTGCAAAGCAACGTCGCGCTGCGCGTGAAGGAATCCGACGAAGACGGCATCTTTGAAGTCAGCGGCCGGGGTGAATTGCACCTGACCATCTTGCTGGAGAACATGCGCCGCGAAGGTTACGAGCTGGCGGTGAGCAAGCCGCGTGTGGTCTACCAAGACGTCAACGGTGAAAGGCATGAACCCATCGAACTGGTGACAGCCGACATCGAAGACCAGCACCAGGGCGGTGTGATGCAGGCGCTGGGCGAGCGCAAGGGCGAGCTGGTGAACATGGAAACTGACGGCCGTGGCCGCGTGCGGCTGGAATACCGCATCCCGGCGCGCGGCCTCATCGGCTTTTCCAACGAGTTCATGAACCTGACACGTGGCACCGGGCTCATCAGCAACATTTTTGACGGCTACGAGCCCTACAAGGGCGAGATTGCTGGCCGCAAAAACGGTGTGCTGATCAGCATGGACGCGGGTGAGATCTTCACCTACGCGCTGGGCAAACTCGACGACCGGGGCCGCATGTTTGTGAAGCCCAATGACCCGGTGTATGAGGGCATGATCGTCGGTATCCACAGCCGCGACAACGATCTCGTGGTGAACGCCACGCGCACCAAACAGCTGACCAACTTCCGCGTCAGCGGAAAAGAAGACGCGATCAAGATCACGCCACCGATCGACCTGACGCTGGAGTACGCGGTCGAGTTCATCGACGACGACGAATTGGTGGAAATCACGCCCAAGAGCGTGCGCGTGCGCAAGCGCCACCTGTCTGAACACGACCGCAAGCGCGCCAGCCGCAGCGCCTGAACGGCGGGGCCCGCGTGCGCATGACACACCGCAAGGCCATCTTGATGATGGTGGTGGCCGCCGCGCTGTGGAGCATGGCTGGTGTGGTCACGCGCCAGCTGGAAGCGGCGCGCAGTTTTGAGCTGACTTTCTGGCGCAGCGCCTTTAACGTGCTGGCGCTGGTGGTGCTGCTGTGCTGGTTGCGCGGGCCGCAGCTGCTGTGGCAGTCGCTGCGCAACGGCGGGCGCGCGCTGTGGGTGTCGGGCCTGTGCTGGTGCGTGATGTTCACCGCCTTCATGGTGGCGCTGACGCTCACCACGGTGGCCAATGTGCTGGTCACCATGGCCATAGCCCCGCTGCTCACCGCGCTGCTGTCGCGCCTGGTGCTGGGCCACCGCCTGGCGCCGCGCACCTGGGCTGCCATCGTGCTGGCGGGCGTGGGCATAGCGTGGATGTACGGCCATGAATTCAGCGTCGGCGAACCCGGCCACCTGCTGGGCACTGCCGTGGCGCTGGCTGTGCCGGTGGCTGCTGCCGTGAACTGGACGCTGCTGCAGCACCTGAAAGGCCAGCAGGACGGCGGCGCCGACATGCTGCCCGCCGTGCTGGTGGGCGCACTGCTCAGCGCGCTGATCGCCTTGCCGCTGGCCTGGCCGCTGTCGGCTTCGGCGCACGACATGGGCTGGCTGGCCCTGCTGGGCGTGTTCCAACTGGCCGTGCCTTGCCTGATGGCGGTGGCCGCTGCCCGCGTGCTGCCGGCGCCCGAGATGTCGCTGCTGAGCCTGCTGGAAGTGTTGCTGGGCGTGGCCTGGGCCTGGCTGGGCGCGGGCGAGCGGCCCTCGGCTGCCGTGTTGGGTGGTGGCGCACTGGTGCTGCTGGCGCTGGCCGGCAACGAGGCGCTGGCGCTGTTCAAGCCAGACCGGAAGCTGCAAACCGCGCGCTGACACGGGTGCTGACGGGTGCTGACGGGTGCTGACGGGCTTGCACAGCAACTGGCGCCGCGTTACGGTGCGCTGGCGGCGGCGGGCACCCCGCCTGGGCCGTCATCGGCGCCCGGCGCCACAACGGGCCGCTGCAGCAGCGGCGTGTCATGCGCCACCAGCAGCCGCTCGCCTGCTTCGATGATGTAGTAACGAAAAGCCTCGGCTGCGGGTGACAGCACCTTGCTTTGCAGGTGCACCACGTTCCAGCTGCGCATCAGCGGTGTGCCTGCTATGTCCAGCAGGCTCAGCAAGCCGGTGCGCAGTTCCAGCCCCAGCGTGTGCAGCGACAGAAAGCTCACCCCCATGCCGGCCATCACCGCCTGCTTGATGGTTTCGTTGCTGCTCATCTCCATCGTGATCTCGGGCTCGAAGCGTCTTTCGCTGAAAAAACGCTGCATCGCCGTGCGCGTGCCCGAACCCTGCTCGCGCACGATAAAAGGGTAGGGCGCCAGCGCCTCCACCGGCGGCCGGCCCAGGCGCAGCAGCGGGTGCTCGGGCGGGCACACAAACACCATCGGGTGCGCGGCAAAGGCCTCGCCGCGTGTGGCCAGCTCTTTGGGCGGGCGGCCCATCACGCTCAGGTCCACCTCGCCGGCTTGCATGCGCGCCACCAGCTGTTCGCGGTTGCCGGCCACCACCAGCCGCACGGCTATGCGCGGGTGGTCTTTTTTGAAGTCGGCCAGCAAGCGCGGCACAAAGTACTTCGCCGTGCTGACCATGCCCACGGTCAACTGCCCGTGGTCCAGCCGCTTGAAGCGGGCCATGGCGTTTTCTGCATCGCGCAGCGTCGACAGCAGGCGTTTGGCGTGCACCAAAAAGTACTCACCCGTGGTGGACAGGCTGATCTGCCGGCCCTGGCGGTCGAACAAGGGCAGCCCCACCTGCGACTCGATTTCCTTCACCTGCATCGACACCGCCGGCGGCGTCAGGTGCAGCGCTTGCGCCGCGCGGGTGACGCTGCCCAGTTGGGCCACTTCCACAAACACCCGCAGCTGGCGAAAGGTGATGTTCATTCAGCAAAACCTTAATTGAACACAAACTATATCTGACTGTCATTTAATCATGGGGTTTCCTATGCTCAAGGCCGCCGACACCAACAGCGCCCCAGGAGACCAACATGAACAACAGTGCCCAAGCCAGCGCCCAAGCCCGCACCGACCCCATCACCGACAAGAAAAAACGCTACAGCGCCGGGGTGCTGAAGTACCGGCAGATGGGCTACTGGGACGCCGACTACGTGCCCAAAGACACCGACGTGTTGTGCCTGTTCCGCATCACGCCGCAAGAGGGTGTGGACCCCATCGAGGCCGCTGCCGCAGTGGCCGGCGAAAGCAGCACCGCCACCTGGACCGTGGTGTGGACCGACCGCTTGACGGCCTGCGACAGCTACCGCGCCAAGGCCTACCGGGTGGAACCGGTGCCCGGCAACCCCGGCCAGTACTTCGCCTACGTGGCCTACGACCTGATCCTGTTCGAAGAAGGCTCCATCGCCAACATGACGGCCAGCCTGATCGGCAACGTCTTCAGCTTCAAGCCGCTGAAAGCGGCGCGGCTGGAAGACATCCGCGTGCCGGTGGCCTATGTCAAAACCTTCAAGGGCCCGCCCACCGGGCTGGTGGTCGAACGCGAGCGCCTGGACAAGTTCGGCCGCCCGCTGCTGGGCGCCACCACCAAGCCCAAGCTGGGGCTGAGCGGCCGCAACTACGGCCGTGTGGTGTATGAGGGCCTGAAGGGTGGCCTGGACTTCATGAAAGACGACGAGAACATCAACAGCCAGCCCTTCATGCACTGGCGCGACCGTTTTTTGTACGTGATGGACGCCGTCAACAAGGCCAGCGCCGCCACCGGCGAGGTCAAAGGCAGCTACCTGAACGTGACCGCCGGCACCATGGAAGAGATGTACCGCCGCGCCGACTTCGCAAAACAACTGGGCAGTGTCATCGTGATGGTGGACCTGGTGATCGGCTACACCGCCATCCAGAGCATGGCCGAGTGGTGCCGCGCCAACGACATGATCATGCACATGCACCGCGCCGGCCACGGCACCTACACACGGCAGAAAAACCACGGCGTGAGCTTTCGCGTCATCGCCAAGTGGCTGCGCCTGGCCGGTTGCGACCACCTGCACACCGGCACGGCGGTGGGCAAGCTGGAAGGCGACCCGATGACAGTGCAGGGCTACTACAACGTTTGCCGCGACAGTTACACCACAACCGACCTGCCGCGCGGCCTTTACTTCGACCAGGACTGGGCCGACCTGAAAAAAGTGATGCCGGTGGCCAGCGGCGGCATACACGCCGGGCAGATGCACCAGCTGATTCACCTGTTTGGTGACGACGTGGTGCTGCAGTTTGGCGGCGGCACCATCGGCCACCCGGCCGGCATACAGGCCGGTGCTGTGGCCAACCGCGTGGCGCTGGAATGCATGGTGAAGGCGCGCAACGAGGGCCAGGACATCGTCAACGAAGGCCCAGACATTTTGCGCAAGGCCGCGCAGCACTGCACGCCGCTGAAGCAGGCCTTGGACACCTGGGGCGAGATCAGCTTCAACTACGCCTCCACCGACACCAGCGACTACGCCGTCACGCCTTCGGTGGCATGAAGCGGCTACCCCCACACATCCCCCAGGAGCCCCCCGCCATGATGAGCAACCCCACCGGCCGCATCACCCAAGGCCAATTCAGCTTTCTGCCCGACCTGACCGACGCCGAAATTGCGCTGCAGGTGGAGTACGGCCTGAACAAGGGCTACGCCTGGAGCGTGGAATACACCGACGACCCGCACCCGCGCAACACCTACTGGGAGATGTACGGCATGCCGATGTTCGACCTGACGGACGCCGCCGGCGTGCTGATGGAGCTGAACCAGTGCCGCAAGACTTTCCCGCACCACTACATCCGTCTGATGGCCTTTGACTCCACACGCAACACCGAGTCCATCGCGATGAGCTTCATCGTCAACCGCCCCCCGCACGAGCCGGGTTTTGGTCTGGCCCGCACCGAGGTGGACGGCCGCAGCATGCGCTACCGCATCAGCAGCTACGCCACCGACCAGCCCGAAGGTAAAAGATACTGACAACCCCGCTCACCCGGCAAGGCCGGCGCTGCGGACGCCGCAACCTGCGTTTTTGACCACCCGACCCCCAGACCTTTTCATGACCACCCACCGCATTGCCCCCAGCATCCTGTCTGCCGATTTCGCCCGCCTGGGCGACGAGGTGCGCCACGTCATCGAAGCCGGTGCCGACTGGATCCACTTCGACGTGATGGACAACCACTACGTGCCCAACCTGACCTTCGGCCCCATGGTGTGCCAGGCGCTGCGCAAGCACAGCAGCGTGCCCATCGACGTGCACCTGATGGTGCAGCCGGTGGACGCGCTGGCACAGGCCTTCTGCAAGGCCGGCGCCGACCTGGTGAGCTTTCACCCCGAGGCCAGCGCGCACGTGGACCGCACGCTGCAGCTCATCAAGGCCGAGGGCAAACAAGCCGGCCTGGCCTTCAACCCGGCCACGCCGCTGGACGTGCTGCAGTGGGTGCTGGACAAGGTGGACCTGGTGCTCATCATGAGCGTCAACCCCGGCTTCGGTGGCCAAAGTTTCATAGACAGCGCGCTGCGCAAGATCGAGCAGGCGCGCAAGCTCATCGACGCCAGCGGCCGCGACATCCGGCTGGAAGTGGACGGCGGCATCAAGGTCGACAACATCCGCCGCGTCGCTGAAGCCGGCGCCGACACCTTTGTGGCTGGCAGCGCCATCTTCAGCCAGCCCGACTACGCCGCCGTCATCCAGGCGCTGCGGCAGGAACTGGCGCGTGGTGCCGCCGGCCGGCCGGGCCCGCGCTGAACCGCCGCGCTGGCCCACACCCCCACAGCGCCCGCCATGAGCAGCCTGTCCTATGCCATCCCCGGCTCCACTGCGGCCGCCGCCGGCTCCGCTGCTACCGCTGCAGCCGAATCCCCCAGCCCACTCCCGCGCACCGTGGCCGACGTGCTGCGCAGCAGCCAGGTGGAACCGGTGCTGCGCGAACTGGACAACGAACTGGTGGGCCTGGCGCCGGTGAAGCAGCGACTGCACGACATCGCGGCACTGCTGGTCATCGACCGCCTGCGTCTTGGCCTGGGCCTGCAGGCGCAGGCGCCCAGCCTGCACATGTGCTTCAGCGGCAACCCGGGCACCGGCAAAACCACGGTGGCGCTGCGCATGGCGCAAATCTTGCAGCGCCTGGGTTATTGCCGCAAAGGCCATCTGGTGGCCGTGACCCGCGACGACCTGGTGGGCCAGTACATCGGCCACACCGCCCCCAAGACCAAAGAGGTGCTGAAAAAAGCCCTGGGCGGCGTGCTGTTCATCGATGAGGCCTACTACCTGTACCGGCCCGAGAACGAGCGTGACTACGGCCAGGAGGCCATCGAAATCTTGCTGCAGGTGATGGAGAACCAGCGTGACGACCTCGTGGTCATCCTGGCCGGCTACAAAGACCGCATGGACACCTTTTTTCAAAGCAACCCGGGCATGAGCAGCCGCATCGCGCACCACCTAGCCTTCCCCGACTACAGCGCGGCCGAACTGGCCGCCATAGCCGGCCGCATGCTGCAGCAGATGAACTACCGCTTTGGCGACGGCACGGCACAGGTGTTTGACGACTACCTGGCGCGCCGCCTGCAGCAGCCCCACTTTGCCAACGCCCGCAGCGTGCGCAATGCGCTGGACCGTGCGCGCCTGCGCCAGGCCAGCCGCCTGTTTGCGCAACCCGAGCGCGAGCTCACGCGCGAAGACCTGACCACCCTGGAACCGGCCGACCTGCTGGCCAGCCGCGTGTTCCAACAAGCCTGACCCGTGCGCGGTTGGGCGGCCGAATTTTTTGCTTCCGAAAGCGCACCATGCCCTTGTCACAACGCTGGACACTCACCCGCTACCTCATCGAAGAACGACGCCGCTTTCCAGCCGCCAGCGGTGAGCTCAACGCGCTCATCCTCGACATCTCGCTGGCCTGCAAAGCCATCGCCCGCATCGTCGCTTTTGGCGAACTGGGCGAAGCCCTGGGCGCACCAGAACAGCCCAGCGGCGGCAGCCTGAACGTGCAGGGCGAGGTGCAAAAGCCGCTGGACGTGCTGAGCAACGACATCTTCATTCGCATGAACGAATGGAACGGCCACCTGGCCGGCATGGCCAGCGAAGAGATGGACGCGCCGCGCCAAATACCCGAGGCCTACCCGCGCGGCAAGTACCTGCTGGTGTTTGACCCGCTGGACGGCAGCAGCAACATCGACGTGAACGTCTCGGTGGGCAGCATCTTTTCGATTTTGCGTGCACCGCAAGACGTCATCGACAGCGGGCGCGACGTCGTCGAGGCCGACTTCCTGCAACCCGGCGCCACGCAAGTGGCCGCTGGCTACGCCATTTACGGGCCTACCACGCAACTGGTGCTGACGGTGGGCAACGGCGTGGCCGGCTTCACGCTGAACCCCAACCTGGGTGAATTTGTGCTGACGCACAACCACCTGCGTGTGCCGCCCGACAGCAACGAATTTGCCATCAACAGCAGCAACAGCCGCTTCTGGGAACCACCCGTGAAGCGCTACGTCGACGAATGCCTGGCCGGCAAGACGGGGGTGCGCGGCAAGGACTTCAACATGCGCTGGATCGCCAGCATGGTGGCCGAAGCGCACCGCATTTTGATGCGCGGTGGTGTTTTCATGTACCCACGCGACAGCAAAGACACCACCAAGCCCGGCCGCTTGCGCCTGCTGTACGAGGCCAACCCGGTGGGCTTTGTGATGGAACAGGCCGGCGGCCGCGCCAGCACCGGCCACCGCGCGGTGCTGGCCGTGCAGCCCACCAGCCTGCACCAGCGCATCGGCCTGGTGTTTGGCAGCAAGAACGAAGTGGACCGCATCGAGCGTTACCACCAAGAAACGGTGGCCCCAGACAGCCCTTCACCGCTGTTTGCTGCGCGCAGCCTGTTTCGCGACTGATGGCCCCACCGCCAAAGCGGCCCGCGGCGGCCGCTGGATGAAAACCTGTCTAGCCACCGAAAGTGCACCATGTCAGAACGCCACCCCATCATCGCCATCACCGGCTCCAGCGGCGCCGGCACCAGTTCGGTCACGCGCACCTTCGAAAACATCTTCCGCCGCGAAGGCGTGAAGGCCGCCATCATCGAAGGTGACAGCTTCCACCGCTACGACCGCAAGGAAATGCGCGCCCGCCAGGCCGCGGCCGAGACCGACGGCAACAAACACTTCAGCCATTTCGGGCCCGAGAACAACCTGTTCCCTGAACTGGAGCGGCTGTTTCGCAGCTACAGCGAAAGCGGCAGCGGCCAACGCCGCAAGTACCTGCACGACCCTGCAGAAGCCGCACCCTACCAACAAGAACCCGGCACGTTCACGGCCTGGGAGCCGGTGCCCGAAGACACCGACATGCTGTTCTACGAAGGCCTGCACGGCGGCGTGAAGGCTGACGGCGTGGACATTGCGCGTTACCCCGACCTGCTGATTGGCGTGGTGCCGGTGATCAACCTGGAGTGGATACAAAAGCTGTACCGCGACAAAAACGTGCGCGGCTACACCACCGAAGCGGTGACCGACACCATCTTGCGCCGCATGCCCGACTACGTGAACTACATCTGCCCGCAGTTCAACCACACGCACGTGAACTTCCAGCGTGTGCCGGTGGTCGACACCAGCAACCCCTTCATCGCCCGCGACATCCCCAGCGCCGACGAAAGCCTGTGTGTGATTCGCTTTGCCAACCCCAAGGGCATCGACTTCCCGTACCTGCTGAACATGATCGACAACTCGTGGATGAGCCGCGCCAACACCGTGGTGGTGCCCGGCGGCAAGATGGAACTGGCGATGCAGCTGATCTTCACACCCTTCATCTGGCGCATGATGGAAAGGCGCCGCCGCGCGCTGCTGGAACACTGAGCAGCGGGCGCACCGGTTACGCGGTGAGTGAGCGCGGCGCGATGCAGCCGGTGTTACCGTTGCACCCCAGCCTGCTGGCTTGACCCTCGACAACCTGGTGTGAGAGTTTCGACATGACAACAACGGTATTGCAAGCTTTGCTGTGGGACGTGGACGGCACCCTGGCCGAAACCGAACGCGACGGCCACCGCGTGGCCTTCAACCGCGCCTTTGAAGCGCTGGGCCTGCCCTGGCGCTGGGACGAGGCCCGCTACGGTGAACTGCTGCGTGTCACCGGCGGCCGCGAGCGCCTGATGGCCGACATGGCGCAGCGCAGCGACGCACCGGGCAACGCGGGCGAACGCGAAATCCTGGCCCGCGAACTGCACACCATCAAGAGCAAACACTACGCCGAGCTGGTCAGCGCCGCGCAACTGCCGCTGCGCCCGGGTGTGCGTGAATTGATCGACGAAGCCGCCGCCGCTGGTGTGCGCCAGGCCATCACCACCACCACCAGCCGCAGCAGCATGGCCGCGTTGATGCGCGTCAACCTGGGCGCCGACTGGCAGCGCTGCTTTGCAGCCGTGGTTTGCGGTGAAGACGTGCGCCACAAAAAGCCCGACCCCGAGGTGTTCAAGCAGGCCCTGGCGCTGATGAACCTGTCGCCGCTGCAGGCGCTGGCGCTGGAAGACTCGCCCGGCGGTGTGGCCGGTGCACGTGCCGCCGGCGTGCCCGTGGTGGTGACACGCAGCAGCTACTTCGAACACGCCGACATCGAAGACGCCATCGCCATCGGCCCGGGGCTGCACACACGACAGGGTTGGCAACCGGCGCTGGCCGGCGCGCAAGGCCGCGTCACCCTGGCCGACCTGCAGGCCTGGCGCGTGGGTTTTGAGTCGGTGTCGCAGTTTGGTCCGTTGAACTGAACACAGCACCCGTACAGCCTATGTGTTCCTAGGGTCAGCCCGGGTCAATACGGCACCAGCGCCGGCCTAGCATGGCTGTTGGCTGCACACCCGGTGGCCTGGAGCCTGCTGCATGAAACAACTCTCGGGCCTCGACGCCACCTTCTTGTACCTGGAAACACCGCAGATGCCCATGCACGTGGGCGCGCTGCATGTGTTTGAACTGCCGGCCGGCAGCAAGGTTAAGTTTGTGGTGGCGCTGCGCAAGCACATCGAAGAACGCCTGCCGGTGGCCCCAGTGCTGCGCCGGCGCCTGTGGTGGATGCCGCTGAACCTGGCCAACCCGGCCTGGGTGGACGCCGAGCCCGACCTGAAACAGCACATCGTCGAGATCAAGCTGCCGCCCTCGGCCAAGCACGGTGACGGCATGGCGGCCTTGCACGCCGAGGTGTCGCGTCTGCACCCGGTGCTGCTGGACCGCAAGAAGCCGCTGTGGAAGTTCCACGTTTTTGAGGGCCTGGCACCGGCGGCCAACGGCAACCGGCGTGTGGCGCTGTACTCACAACTGCACCATGCAGCCGTCGATGGCCAAGCGGCGGTGGCGCTGGCCAACGCCATCATGGACCAGTCGCCCGAGCCACGCAGCATCGAGGCCCGCACCAGCACACGCACCAAAACTTTCAAGCTGGACATGACCGAGATGCTGCGCGGTGTCATCGGCTCGCAGGCGCAGAAGGTGGCCGAGATCGTGCGCAACCTGCCGGCCACTGTGGGCACGCTGAAAGACGCGGCCTCGGTGGCGGTGGCCAACTCGGCACTGCTCAGCGGCAAGGCCGGCGCCAGCAACCTGACACTGGCGCCGCGCACGGTGTTCAACGTGTCGGTTACCGGGGGCCGCGCCTATGCCACGGCCACGTTGCCGCTGCCGCCGTTGAAGCTGCTGGCGCGTGCACACGGGGGCACGCTCAACGACATGGTGCTGATGCTGTGCAGCAGCGCGCTGCGCCGCTACCTGGCGCGCCACAAACAACTGCCGCGCAAGAGCCTGGTGGCGGCCGTGCCCATCTCGCTGCGCGCCAAGGGCGACACCGCGTCAGACAACCAGGCTTCGATGAGCCTGGTGAACCTGGGCACGCAGGTGTCTGACCCGCGCAAGCGGCTGGCCCATGTGATGGCGGCCACGGCGGCCATGAAAACCAGCATGGGCAGCTTGAAGAGCATCCTGCCCACCGACTTTCCTTCAATGGGCGTGCCCTGGCTGATGGAGGCGGCCACCGCGCTGTACGGCAAGGCCAAGGTGGCCGAGCGCATACCGCAGGTGGCCAATGTGGTTATCTCCAATGTGCCCGGGCCGCCGGTGCCGCTGTACATGGCCGGCGCGCGCATGCTCAGCAACCACCCCACCAGCATCGTGGTGCACGGCATGGCGCTGAACATCACCGTGCAAAGCTACGACCAGCACCTGGACTTTGGCCTGATGGCCGACGCCGCAGCGGTGCCCGATGTGGCCGACCTGGCCGACGCGCTGCGTGTGGCCTTTGACGACCTGGTGGCTTTGCCGCTGCCGGGTGAGCCCGAAACCGACGAGGCCCTGCCGCCGGGCCGGCTGCAGCGGGCCGCGCGGCGGGCCGGGGGCGCGGTGCAGGGTGCGGTGGCGGGTGCCATCAAGGGCGCGGTGACCAGTGCGGTGACCCGTGCGGTGAACGTTGCGGTGAAGGGTGCCGTCACGGGGGCCTTGAAGGGCGGTGTGGGCTCTGCCGCGCGCCGGGCGGTGCAGGGTGCGCTGTCGTCAGCCACCGCAGCGGCGGGGCAGGCGGCGGGGCAGGCGGTGCGGGCCACGTCGGGCCGCAAGCCGCCGGCAGCCAAAGAGCGCACAACAGCGCCCCGTTCTAGGGCGGCCGCCCCAAAGCGTGTGCGCCCCGCTGGCTAACATGGCCGGATGACCGCCAAGAACACGGCTCGGCGCACCGCCGCCGCACCCCAACGCCCGCCACCCAACCCCTTTGCCCCGCTGCACACCGAAGAACTGGTGCAGGCACCCGGCGCCTTGCTGGTGATGCTGGAGGCGCGAGCGCCCTGGGAATACATGGCCATGCTGGCCGCCAGCCCCTGGCTGTCGCGCATACCGGTGGGCGACGGCCACCCGGTGGTGGTGTTTCCGGGCCTGGGCGCCAGCGATCGTTCAACCCTGCCGTTGCGCAACTTTCTGCGCGACCGGGGCTACACCCCTTACCCCTGGAAACAAGGCTTCAACTTCGGCCCCAAACAAGGGGTGCTGAACCAGGCCCGCGCCCATGTGGAGCAGGTGGCGCAGCGCCACGGCGAACGGGTCAGCCTGGTGGGCTGGAGCCTGGGCGGCATCTACGCGCGTGAGATCGCCAAAGAACAACCGCAAAACGCCCGCTGCGTGGTCACTTTGGGCACCCCCTTCGCCGGTCACCCCCGGGCCACCAACGCCTGGCGGTTTTATGAATTTGTCAGCGGCCAGTCGGTGCACGACCACGAACTGGCGGCGCAGGTGCGGGTGCCGCCGTCATGCCCCACCACCAGCATTTACAGCAAGACCGACGGCGTGGTGGCCTGGCGCTGCAGCCTGAACGAGCCGGCTGCGCACACCGAGAACATCGAGGTGCACGCCAGCCACATCGGCATGGGCATGAACCCGCTGGCCCTGTTTGCCTTGGCCGACCGGCTGCGCCAGGACCCGCGCGACTGGAAGCCTTTTGACATCAAGGGCGCGCGCAAGTGGTTCTTCAAGACCACCCACCACAGCCCGCTGCAGGCCGCGCCTTTTTGATGCGCGGCGCAGGCAGGCACAGCTACGGCGGCACGCAATGAGGGTGGTGGCCAACGGCATCGGCATTGAAGTCGACGACCAGGGCCCCACCGGCGGCCCCGTGGTCTTGCTGATCATGGGCCTGGGCATGCAGCTGGTGGCCTGGCCCGATGAGCTGGTGCAGGACCTGGTGTCGCGCGGGTTTCGGGTCGTCCGCATGGACAACCGCGACGCCGGCCTCAGCCAGGGTTTTGACGACCACGGCAAGCCCAACCTGGCGCTGGCGGCGCTGCGCTTTGGCCTGCGCCTGCCGGTGGCTGCGCCCTACAGCCTGCAGGACATGGCTGCCGATGGCCTGGGCGTGCTGGACGCGCTGGGCATCGCCCGCGCGCATGTGTGCGGCGCCTCAATGGGCGGCATGATCGCGCAGCACCTGGCGGTGCGTCACCCCACACGTGTGCAGAGCCTGACGCTCATCATGACCACCACCGGGGCCCGCCACCTGCCACAGCCCAGCCTGCGTGTGCGCGGCGCGCTGATGTCGCGCCCGGCGGGGCAGGGCGTTGACGCCGTGGTGGCGCACCTGCAGCGGGTGGTGGCGCTGATCGGCAGCCCCGGCTACCCGGCAGACCCGGTGCGGCTGCAGCAACGGCTGCGCGCCAGCGTGGTGCGCGCCTGGCGGCCGGCGGGCACGGCACGGCAGTTGGTGGCCGTGGTGGCCGATGGTGACCGCACGGTGCTGGTGCAGAACCTGCGCCCACCCACACTGGTGATACATGGTGAAGCCGACCCCCTGGTGCCGGTGGCCGCAGGGCGGGAACTGGCGCGGTTGATACCGGGTGCACAGGCCGACTTCATTGCCGGCATGGGGCACGACCTGCCGGTGCAACTGCTGCCGCGCATCGCGCAGGCCATCGCTGACAACGCCAGGCGCGTGCAGCGCTGAGGCCTGCTGTCGATCAGCGCCCCACGTTCACGTCATTGGCCTTCACTTCACCACCTCAGCCAGCTCGATCACCAGGTCGCGGCTGTTGTTGGACACCGGCTGCGACTGGCCGCTGATGTCACCGGCCGCAGGCACAGCCTGGCCGCTCTTGCTGATGCGCGCCACCACCACCACGCGCTCGTGCAGCGACAGCTTGGCCGCCGGCGCCATGGCCATGCTGTCGTCAAGGCTGAACTGCAGCGGCAAGTCTTTCACGCGGTGGCGCGACACGGCCAGCGGCATGCGTGAGCCGTCGGCCGGCCGCGCCAGCACAAACACGGTGTCATCTGGCGCCGCCTGCGCGGCCAGCGCCGGCGACAGGCGCACCGTGCCGGTGACGCGCACGCCGCTGGCGGCAGCCGGGGCGCTGCCCGCTGCTGCAGCAGACGCTGCCAGCGCGGCGATGGGTGCGGCTGCGGGCATGCCGCCGAGCTTGCGCGCCTCGTCGATGCCGGCCTGCAACTGCACCAGGAATTCGCTGCCGGCGGGGGCGATGCGGGCCAGCTCTTCCCAGTACTTCACGGCCACCGTGTAGGCCTTGCGCTCAAAAGCGCCCGAACCCGCCAGCGCCAGCGCCTTGGGGTTGGTGGGCTCCAGTTTCAAAGCCCGCTCCACCAGTTGCAGCGGCTCGCCGGCCAGCGTGCGGTTGTTCTGGAAGGCCAGCACGTCGGCATAGTCCACCAGCAGTTGCGCGTCGTTGCCGTTCAGGGCCACCGCTTTGGCGAATGCCGGCACGGCATCGGCCGGGCGGTTCAAGCGCGAGTAGGAGCGCGCCAGCATGGCCCAGCCTTCGGCGTTTTCGGGCTTTTCCTTCAGCTTTTGCGCCAGTTCTTCCACCGCCTTGGTGAACTGCGCTTCGGTGACGGTTTCGTCAGCCGGTGCCTGCGCCATGCCCGGCGGGCCGGCGCTGGGCAGGCCGGGCGAGCCTTTGTAGGCATAACCGGCAGCTGCCAGCGCCAGCACGGCGACACTGAGCACGGCCGTCAGGCGTGCGCCCGGGCGCGCGGGGGCGGCGGCTGCATTAGCGGTCGCATCGGCCGGCGTATCGGCCATCACCGCGTCCAACAGCTTGCGCTCAAGTTCGGCCTTCTGCACAGCATGTGCTTCGGCTGTCAGCTGGCCTTGGGCCAGCCGTGTGTCCAATTGCTGCAGTTGCTGCCGCAGGGCTGCCACCGGTTGTGTCATGGCTGGTTGGTCTTCTGGGTGCTGGGGGCAGTTGTTGCGCCGGTGTCGGATGCAGGGCCCGGGGCGTCGGCTTCGTCGGGTTCAAACTGGTCGGGCGACATGCGGCTGCGTTTGCGCAGCACCAGCCACAGTGTCAACGCGCCCACCACCAGCAATGCCGGCGGGCCGAACCACAGCAGCGCCGTGGCCGGTTTCACCGGCGGCCGGTACAGCACAAAGTCGCCGTAGCGCTGGGTCATGAACTCGAGGATCTGCTTTTCGCTTTGGCCTTCGCGCAGCATGTTGCGCACCTGGTCGCGCAGGTCCACGGCCAGGCCGGCGTTGGAATCGGCAATGGTCTGGTTCTGGCACACCAGGCAGCGCAGTTCGGCCGAGATGGCCAGGGTGCGTTTTTCCAGCGCCGGGTCATCAACTGCGGGCGGCGCGTCTTTGGCGATGCCCGGTGTGGCTGCGAAGGCCAACAGCACCGCAGCCAACCCGGCCAGGCCCGTTGCACGCGCCGGGCGCCAAACCCCGCAAATGAGCTTGCCCAACAGCCCACCAAACCGCCCACCCAGCCGCCCGCAAAAGGTGTTAACCATTGAGTTGCTTGAGCAAAGGCTCAATGCGCTCGCGCAGCACGTCGGGCGTGATGGGCCCGATGTGCTTGAAGCGGATGACACCTTGTTTGTCGATGACGAAGGTTTCGGGCACACCGTAGACGCCGTAGTCGATGCCCACCTTGCCCTGCAAGTCGGACACCACCAGCCGGTACGGGTTGCCGTGCCGCAGCAGCCAGGCCTGTGCTTCCTTGCGGCCGTCTTTGTAGTTCAGGCCCACGATGGGGGTGCTGTCGCGGCGTGCCAGGTCCAGCAGCAGCGGGTGCTCTTCCAGGCAGGGTGTGCACCACGACGCCCAGACGTTGAAGACCCACACCTTGCCGGCCATCTCGGGCAAGCCCACCACCTGCTGCGGGTCGTCCAGGCGCGGCAGGGAAAACGCAGGCGCTGGCTTGCCGATCAACGGCGAGGGCACCTCACGCGGTTTCAGGCCCAGGCCCACGCCCAGAAAGCCGAGCAGCACCACAAACAGCGCCAGCGGCGCCAGAAACTTCCAGTGTTTCATGCCGCAGCGGTGGCACCCGTGCCGGCTTCTGCCTTGCGCTGGGCCTGGCGCGCGGTGCGGTAACGGCGGTCGGCCATGGCCAGCACGCCGCCCAGCGACATCAGCACACAGCCGCCCCAGATCCAGGTGACAAAGGGTTTGTAGTACACCCGCACCACCCAGGCGGAATCGCCCACGGGCTGGCCCAGCGACACGTATTGGTCACCCCACAGCGTGGAGCGGATGGCGGCTTCGGTCATCGGGTTTTGCTGCACGCGGTAGACGCGCTTTTCGGGCTTCAACTGCGCCACTTCGCGGCCGTTGCGCGACACCACCACCAGCCCCTGAACGGCATCGAAGTTAGGGCCTTCGACCTGGCGCACACCCTGGAAGGTGTAAACAAAACCGCCCGCTTCGGTGGTGTCACCGATGCCCATCTTGACGTCGCGCTCGATCTCGAAGCTCTTCACCATGGTGACGCCAAAAATGAACACGGCGATGCCCAGGTGGGCCAGCGACATGCCCACATAAGCACGTGACAACTGGCGTGCGCGGTGCATCAAGGGCAACTTGGTGCCACCCACCGGCCGCAGGTGTTCCCACACGTCGGTGACCACGCCAGCGACCACCCAGTACGCCAGGATCAGCCCCAGCGTGGCCATCCAGGTGATGTCGCCTTGCATCCACTCGGTCAGCAGCGCCGCCACCACAGCCGCACCGGCCGCCCAGCGCAGGCGTTTGGCCAGGTCGGGCAGCTCGGCTTGTTTCCAGCGCGCCAGCGGGCCCACGGCCATCAGCACGATCAGCGGCACCATCAAGGGCACAAACACGGCGTCGAAGTAGGGCACGCCCACCGAGATCTTGCCCATGCCCAGGGCGTCCATCAACAGCGGGTACAGCGTGCCCAGCATCACCGCTGCCGTGGCCACCAGCAGCAGCACGTTGTTGGCAAGCAGGAAGGTTTCGCGCGATACCAACTCAAAGCGGGCGCCCAGCCCCACCTTGGGCGCGCGCCAGGCGTACAGCGCCAGCGAAGCACCGATGACGATGGCCAGGAAACCCAGGATGAACAGGCCACGGCGGGGGTCGGTGGCAAAAGCATGCACCGACGACAGCACGCCCGAGCGCACCAGAAAAGTACCCAGCAGCGACAACGAAAACGCCAAGATAGCCAGCAGCACCGTCCAGCTCTTGAAGGCGCCGCGTTTTTCAGTCACCGCCAGCGAATGGATGAGCGCCGTGCCCACCAGCCAGGGCATGAACGATGCGTTTTCCACCGGGTCCCAGAACCACCAGCCGCCCCAGCCCAGTTCGTAGTAAGCCCACCAGCTGCCCAGCGCAATGCCCAGCGTCAGAAAGACCCAGGCTGCGGTGGTCCAGGGCCGGGTCCAGCGCGCCCACGCCGCGTCGAGGTTGCCGCCAATCAGCGCCGCCACCGCGAAGGAGAAGGCGACTGAGAAGCCGACGTAACCCATGTACAGCATGGGCGGGTGGAAGATCATGCCCGGGTCTTGCAGCAGCGGGTTGAGGTCGCGGCCATCGGCCGGCGCCGGGCTCAGGCGGTCAAAGGGGTTGGAGGTGAGCAGCGTGAAGAGCACAAAACCCACGGTCAGCCAGCCCAGCACGGCCAGCGTGCGCGCCACCACCGGCTGCGGCAGCCGGCTGCTGAACAGCGACACCGCCAGCGCCCAGCCCGCCTGCATCAACAGCCACAGCAGCATCGAACCTTCGTGGCCGCCCCACACGGCCGCGATGCGGAACTGCAGCGGCAGTTCGCTGTTGGAATTGGTGGCCACATACTGCACCGAAAAGTCGTGCTGGATGAATGCCAGCGTCAGCGACAAAAAGGCGATCAGCAACAGCACAAACAGCCAGATCGCGGCCGGGCGGCCCACGGCCATCAGTTGGGGGCGGTTGGTCTGCGCGCCCACCAGCGGCACGATGCCCAGCACCAGCGAAACGCCCAGCGCCAGCCACAGTGTGAAGTGCCCAATCTCGGGGTTCATTTGCTGGCGTCCTTCGAAACCATCTGGCCCATCTTGCCGGCATCGGGTGCGCTGTAACTGCCGGGCACGTAGGCCCCGGCGCCGGCTGAGCCCTTGGCGTTTTTCAAAGCCTCGGCAGCTTCAGGTGGCATGTAGTTTTCATCGTGCTTGGCCAGTACTTCACGTGCTTCGAACACGCCGCCTTTGAGCTGCCCCTGCGCCACCACACCTTTGCCTTCCTTGAACAGGTCGGGCAGGATGCCGGTGTATTGCACAGGCACCGTCTTGGCGGTGTCGGTGATGACAAACTTGACCTGGGTGCCCTCAATCTTCACCGAGCCTTCTTCCACCAGGCCGCCGACGCGGAAGGTGCGTGCGGTGGGTGCTTCTTGCGCAGCCACCTGCGTGGGCGAGTAGAAAAACACCATGTTGCTTTCAAAGGCGTTAAGCACCAGCGCGGTGGTGGCACCCACGCCGCACAACAGCACACCCAAAATGGCCAGGCGTTTGTGGCGGGTTTTCATTGGTCAACCTCATCGTCTTCAGTGGACCGCTGGCCCGCTACACGCAGCGCCTTTTGGTGGCGTGCACGGGCCAGCAGCGGTTCGGCCACCATCAAGATGACCGCTGCTGCGTAAGACATCCATACAAAGTAGCCATGGCCGCCCATGGCAAAAAACTCAGCGGCGCTGCCCCAGTTCATGGTTTGATTTTGGCCTTTATGAGCTCGGCCACCCATGCGGTGTGGCTTTCGCGTTCAATGATGTAGGCGCGGGTGCGCATGAACACCACCGCAAAGGCATAAGCCCAGCAGGCCAGTGCCATCAGCAGCATGGCCTGCAGCATGGTCTCGGCCATCTTCGGTGCCGCCGTCAGGCTGACTGACGCGCCCTGGTGCAGCGTGTTCCACCACTTCACCGAAAAGTAGATGATGGGCACGTTGACACTGCCCACCAAGGCCAGCAGGGCACCGGCCTGGTCGGCGCGGCGTTGGTCGTCGATGGCGTTGACCAAGGCGATGTAACCCAGGTACAGGAAGAGCAAGATCAGTTCGGTGGTGATGCGCGCGTCCCACACCCAATACGTGCCCCAGGTGGGTTTGCCCCAGAAGGCACCGGTCCACAACGCCAGGAACGTGAACATCGCGCCTGTGGGGGCGATGGAGCGCGCCAGCATAGAAGCGGCGCGCGCCTTAAAAGCCCAGCCGATGCCGGCCCAGAAGGCCATCACCAGGTACAGCACCATCGACATCCAGGCCACCGGCACGTGGATGAAGATGACGCGGTAGACGTTACCCTGCGTGGCATCAACTGGCGCGACAAAAAAGCCGATGTACAGGCCCACCACCGTCAACACCGCAGCGGCGACCCAAAAAACAGGCACCAGCCAGCCCAGCAGGCGGTACAGCCGGGACGGTGCAGCAAAGGTGTACAGGCGCAGCGGTGGGGCGTTCACAACGGGTTTAAATTCAGTTTGGGGGCCGCCAGCCGTCTGGTGCAAGCGGCGCTGTGCGGGCCTTGCAGCCGGCGCGCAGCATCATTCTGTGGATATGCGCAACGCCGCAGCGGTGGCCCAGGGCGCACCCAGCGCAGTGACGATGAGCAGGGCCCCCAGCAACGAGTAGTGCCCTTGCGCCGACATGCCGGCTTCCACCGTGCTGACGGCCCCTGCACCGAAGATTATCGCTGGCGTGGCCAACGGCAACACGATCAGGATCAACAACATCCCGCCGCTGCGCAAGCCCAAGGTCAGCGCTGCACCCACACCGCCCAAAAGGCTGAGTATCGGCGTGCCCAAGGCCAGCCCCACCACCAGCGCCCACAAGGCCGGGCCCGAGAGGCCGAAGACCAGGCCCACCACCGGCGTTGAAACGATGAGCGGCAACCCCGACAGCAGCCAGTGTGCGCTGCACTTGGCGGCCGCCACGGCCCAGGCCGACTCGGGCGCCAGCAGCATCTGTTCCAGCGAGCCGTCGGCGTGGTCTTGCGCAAACATGCTGTTCACCGACAACATCGACGCCAGCAGCGCACACACCCACACCACGCCGGGGGCGATTTCGCGCAGTGTCTGCGGCTCGGGGCCCACGCCCAGCGGAAACAGGCTCAACGCGACCATGAAAAACGCCAGCGGCAGCAGCGCGTCGATGCGGCGGCGCGAGGCCAGCCGCAGGTCGCGGCGCAACACGCTGGTGAAGACAGCGCTGGCAGCGTGCGTTTCGGCCGTGTCGGCTTCGGTGAATCGGTTGCCGGCTGCGTTCATCGGGCCTGCCGCGGTGCAAAGGGCTCCAGGTCCAACACGGCCGGCTGCGGCTGCTGCAGGCCAAGCGGCTGGTGGCTGGTCAGCAGCACACAGCCGCCGTGTTGTGCGTGTTCGGCGATCAGGCCGTTCAGGGCCGTGATGCCGTCGACGTCCAGCGCGTCAAAAGGCTCGTCCAGCAGCCACAACGGTGCCGCGCGCGACAGCGCCAGCCGCGCCAGCGCCACGCGCCGACGCTGGCCCTGGCTGAGTGTGCGCACCGGCGCGTGCTGGCGGTTGGCGATGCCCATGCGGCGCAAGGCCTGCTGCAGATCGCCAGCGCTGCAGGGCAGGCCGTGCAGGCGGGCCAAAAAGTGCAGCGCCTCGGTGGCACTGAGGTCGTCTTTCAGCGCGTTTTGGTGCGCCACGTAGGCCCAGTGCCGGCGCCAGGCCGCGCCGGCTTGTTTCACCGACCGGCCCGCGATGTGTATTTCACCGGCCGCAGGGGTTGACAGCCCGGCCAGCAAACGCAGCAGGCTGGTCTTGCCGCGCCCGTTGCGGCCGCGCAGCCAGGTCACGCTGCCCGGCGCCAGGTCCAGGTTCAAACCCTCGAACAGCATGCGGTCACCGCGCTGGCAGGCCAGCGCCTGCACCTGCAGCACGGGGGGCTGGGCCGGTGTGGGCGGGTGAGCGGGGGTGTCGTGGGGAGGATGCTGCACAGGGGTGGGGGCTGGTCGGGGCTGGATCTTAAGGCGCCCCCCGGCCGCACCGTGCTGCAGACACAATGCGGCCCATGCACGCCACACCCACAGCCTTGAGCGACAACCGCAACGGTGATGACCCCGGCGCAGCCCCCACCGCCGGCTTTCACTTCGACAACAGCTACGCACGCGAACTGCAGGGCCTTTTTGTGCCTTGGCAGCCCGCCGCCGTGCCCGCGCCGCAACGGGTGCTGCTGAACACCGCGCTGGCGCAGGAACTGGGCCTGGACGCCGCTGCGCTGCACACCCCCGCGGGCGCCGCGCTGCTGGCGGGCAACGCCATGCCCGCGGGCGCCACGCCCATCGCGCAGGCCTACGCCGGGCACCAGTTTGGCGGCTATTCACCCCGCCTGGGCGACGGCCGCGCGCTGCTGCTGGGCGAGGTGCTGGACCGCCACGGCCGGCGCCGCGACATCGCCTTCAAGGGCTCGGGCCGCACGCCGTTTTCGCGCGGTGGCGACGGCAAGGCGGCGCTGGGGCCGATGCTGCGCGAATACCTGATCGGCGAGGCCATGCACGCACTGGGCATCCCCACCACGCGCGCGCTGGCCGTCGTGGCCACGGGCGAACCGGTGCTGCGCGAAGGCGGCGCGCTGCCGGGTGCGGTGCTCACGCGCGTGGCGGCCAGCCACCTTCGGGTGGGCACCTTCCAGTACACGGCGGCGCAGGACGACCTGCCGCTGCTGCAGCGCCTGCTGGCCTACACGTTGGCGCGCCACGACCCCGACCTGGCCGGTGCCAGTAACCCCGCGCTGGCGCTGCTGCAGGCGGTGGCCGAGCGGCAAGCCCGGCTGCTGGCGCAGTGGATGGGCGTGGGCTTCATCCACGGCGTGATGAACACCGACAACATGACGATCTCCGGCGAGACCATCGACTACGGCCCCTGCGCCTTCATGGACCGTTACGACCCGGCCACCGTGTTCAGCTCCATCGACCACCACGGCCGCTACGCTTACGGCAACCAGCCGGGCATCGCCCGCTGGAACTTGGCGCGGCTGGCCGAAGCGCTGCTGCCGCTGCTGCACGACGACCCGCAGCGCGCGGTGGACATGGCCACGCAGGTGATAGACGACTTTCCGGCGCGTTACGAGGCCCATTGGCAGCACACGCTGCAGTCCAAACTGGGGCTGCTGGCGGGTGGTAGCGGCGATGGCTCGAACACGGCCCCCGACGACAACACACTGGCACGCGACTTCCTGGCCACGCTGCAGCAACAGCAGGCCGACTTCACGCTGGCCTTCCGCCACCTGGCCGACTGCGCCGACAGTGGCGACAGTGGCGACAGCACCGGCATGCAAAGCCTGCTGGCCGACCCGCAGGCGCTGGACAGCTGGATGCTGCGCTGGCGCCAGCGCTTGGGCGCGGG
>JACCDR011813795.1_pt1 | contig 23064 bp, 11 predicted proteins | sample 7446431 | NCBI WGS metagenome assembly JACCDR01 (sample SAMN15323443, study PRJNA562643) | freshwater metagenome | isolation source: river surface water | place: USA:Blue River Watershed | collected 2017-08-17 | reverse complement strand
TCGTACTGAAAGCATAATGGTAGTAAGAAGGTTCGCCAATGGAAAACTTGATCTCGAAACCTCTCCGTATCTAATAGGTAACGGTGACTACCCCTATGCCCTGAATGTAACCACCAGCGTTACAGACGGCAGCTTCAAGCCCGTTCCGGGTAATCGCATCGTGGACTACACGTTACCCCTGGGTGAGAACGTGGTCATCGGGTTCAAAGAGGACTTGGTACGCAACCGTGGGTTCTACTTTGTCTACAACAGCAACCTTAACCATTCCATCCTGATCTTTAATAGGTCAACCCGTACCGTGGTTAAACTCATGGAGGACTTGACCGATACCGGTGGAGTATCCATATTAAACTTCGAGGAAAACCGTAAGATTTTACACATCGACATCCTGTACCGGGACGAGGCCGAAGGTGATATACTATCGTGGTCAGTAAGCAATGCCTCCCCGAAGGAACTCATTATTGACAAGGTGCTGAACGGAGACTACGGCGTAATCCTTGAAGAATACATCGAAGCCGCCAAGCGTCCCCCGTTGGATAGCCCCGTGGTGGATTACGTCGATGACGCCACCCGGACCGTAAACAGCTTGCGCAAGAAACTATTCCAGTTCAAGTTCAGGTGGGTTTATGACGACTTCAGTAAGTCCACATGGTCGCCGGTGTCTAAGTTGCCACTCCCTGACGGATTGTTTTCCGACCCGGATCTGGACAACGACCCCACGAAGAACAACGCCATCGACGTCACCGTACTTACGGGTAACGTAAAAGTTACACGAATAGAAATCGCTGGAAGGGTATCCCTTGGTAAAACCTGGGGTGACTTCTTCCTGGTGGATTCCATCGACAAGTCCGACCTGTTGTTAAGCGATAACATGACCTATGTGTACCGGTTCTTTAACGACGCCGTGTACCCATACGTGGACATCAACGAAAGCAACCTGTTATTTGATTGGGTGCCGCGCTACGCAGGCGCGCAGGTATTGGCCAACGGTAACGTCAAGGTATTCGGTAACATCACCGAGGGCTATGACCGCATACAGGATTTAAGCATATCCGTGGATACCGTCATGCAGACCAATGACAGCGGTGTTGTTTCCGGGCCGCCTACGTTACGGTGGATTGGTGGAAGTGACCCCGGTGGAATGAACGACGGCTATCTGGAAATCACGGGCGACCCAGGTGTTGGTACTCGATACGTTGTCTTATGGCGTGCAACACAGATAAGCGCACCCGTTGTATTCATGGACTACACCAGCGTCCCGGGGGATACCAATAACAGCATTGCAACGGCGTTAGGCGCACAGCAACCGTCTTATGTCACAACGGTTGTGGGTAACGTAGTCAATATCGTATTGCTTACGGGCCAGACCATATTCTATACATCGGTGTCAGGTAGTGGCGGTGGCGGTGGTACGTCCACGGGATACCAAGGTACCTGGAACTGGTGGAGCAGGTATTTGATCGGGGTGGTGTATTTCGATGAGCAAGGTCGTACCAATGGCGTACACATAGACAAGACCATTGGCCGTGACAATAGTGACGTCACCACCCCGGCATATGAAATCGCAGGTTCCGCTGCCAAGACCCCGGCGCTGGAAGTAACCATAAACCATTTGCCGCCTTCATGGGCCAAGAAGTACCAGTTGGTACGCAGCCGTAACATGACCATTGGCGACTTCCTGTTCTGGCGCAGTAACGACATCGACGACGACAGCGAGTTCTATTATTTCGGGTTACAGACCCTATACGATAAGCGTGAGAAGCAGCCTTCCTATGTCCCCAACTGGGATTTTGTCGAGGGCGACCGCTTGCGCATCGTGGTTCAGAACATCGGTGGATCACAGACCATTCCCGGTACGGACTACCTGGTTGTGGGTATCGTCACAGAGGACCGTGGTTCCGGTGAGAAAAAGTACATCAAGGTCCGAAAGCCGACTACGGCACCTCCGACCTATACCGGAGCGCAGTTGTTTCAGTTATGGCGTCCAGCAGTTACCGGTGGCGCACCGGAGAACGAAGTGTTCTTTGAGTTCGGCCAGGTGTTTGACATCTACGAGGACAATGGTACACTGTATCACCGTGGCGGGACACAGGACCAGAACGGTAGCCAACCCGCGATTATTTTCCTGGAAGAAGGCGATGTCTACTACCGGGAGCGCACCTTTGACCTCGCTGGGGATGAGATGTATATTACCGACGCCAACTATTCCGATGACTTCAGTTCGGCGGTGAACTCCAATGGCAGGGGTCAGGTCATTGACTACAACGCACGGGCAACCGTATTCCCCACGATGGTTCGCTTCGGCGGCGCCTATCAGTCCGGTACCAGCATCAACGAGGTGCCACGGTTCTACTTTGATAATTTGGACGAGTATGACCGGCAGTTTGGATCCATCCAGAAAATGCGGGTGGTGGATAGGTATATCCGCGTGTTCCAGGAACTCAAAACCGGACGGGTGCCGGTATTCCAGCAGGTCATCAAGGATGCCGTTGGTGGGGATGTCTTGGCACAAAGCGATAAGCTGCTTAACAACATCCAGTACTACGCCGGTGATTGGGGTATTGGACGCCATCCCGAGAGCCATGCCGCCAATGGGTATGCGGACTATTTTTGCGACACCAACAGGGGTGTGGTCTGCCGGGTAAGCCTTGACGGGTTGACCCCGCTGTCCATTGTCCACAAGACCAATAATTTCTTCGTTAGAAATATGTCCGGGATACCGGATACCCAGTTCGTATATGGCGGGTTTGATGCCACGGAGAACAGGTACGTCATTACGGTGACCGGATTTGCACCGTTTACGATTGCGTTCAATGAGCAGAACCGTGGGTTCGAGGCGTTTTACAGCTTCGTCCCGGAGTTCATGGGTGCCATTGGCAACCTCTTTATGAGTTTCCACGAAGGTGCTTTGTGGACACACGACAATACGACCTACTGTAATTTCTACGGGGTTCAGTACTCACCACAGATTCAGATGGTGTTCAATGACAACCCCATGATTAAAAAGACCTTCCAGGCCGTGACATACATCGCCGGGGCGTTGTGGTCGGTACCAAGAATTGAAACCTCGTTGCAAAAAATCTCCCGGGTTCCGGTTGGGTATTTCAAGAAACGAGAGGATGCCTACCATGCTCCGCTGTTGAGGGATCAGGATAGCCAGGGTGGATTGCTTTCGGGTGCGATGTTAAAGGGTAACTGGGTGCTGGTTACGTTCCAGAAGGAAAACCCGGCCACAGGTGAGGAATTTCATTACGCAGAGATAAAACATTCGGTATCACAATTAAATCAGGTTTGATATGCCACTTCCCGCATTAGCACTAGCCATGATCCCGTCGGCGGCAAAGTTCGTCGGTGGATTGTTTCAGGCCAAAAGAGGTCGGGACATCTTACGCAATACGCCGTTGCCAACCTATGACATAGCCCCGGAGTTCCAGAACAATATCGGGGTCGCCAAGGGCGTCATGAACATGGGTGGTATGCCAGCACAGCAGTACCAGGCCGCCGTTCAGAATATGTTCCGTAACGCCAACTTCGGCGTCCAGCAGTTACAGGGCAGGCGTGCCGCCACCGCAGGTGTTGGTAACATGGTTCAGCGTTTGAACGACGCCGGGACAAACCTTAGTGTTGCCGACGCAAACATGGCGTTACAGAACCGCCGTATAGGGGCTGCACTGCTTACCCGTGCGAATAATATGATGGGTATGCAGCGTAATCAAAAACAGCAGTGGGAGAAGTTCAACCCGTACCTGCGTAAGCTGAATGAAGGTCAGGCACTCGTTGGTTCTGGATTACAGAACACCTTCGGTGCGCTTACGGATGCGTCTACGATGTTTCAGTACGACCGGTATTTCAACGGGGTACAGGGTGGGGCGAAGGCGGCGCCACAGATTACCCAGCGTGGAAGATATGCGGGGAATAACGTAGCAAATACCTTGAATGGGATGGATTTCCTTCCCGGATAAAATAAACCACTATGTACGGTAATCCGAGTTCAGCAGGTCAGGGTCAGGGTGCAGCGCAGGTGTTTAACACCGGTAACGCGCTGAACGCCTTCGTGCGGGTGTCCATGATGGAGCAGCAGCAGCGTCAGGCCGATGAGCAATACCTGGCCAAGATGATGACGCAGTTCGACCCGTCGAAGCTACGGGCCAAGGACCATGCTGAGTTCAACCAGATGTACAATGAGTTGCAGGATTTACATATCAAGAACAAGGACTTATACAGGAATCCCCTTCGGAACCAAGAGGCGTACCGCAAAAGCCAGGAGTTGATTAACTCCATGCGTACACTTGCGGCCAACAGCAAAGCCGTTGAGGGGTTCCTTTCTGATGGCTCTAAGGAAATGGCTAAGAATAAAAACATATTCTCCCCGGATTCCGTTCAGAAATTCGGTATGTGGAGTAATATGTCCACAAGCGAGATCATGGCCATGAATGGCGGCAGGCTTCCTAGCTTTTCCGATGTGGAATATGTGCCGGATGAAATCAGCAGGAATGAACAAAGGATGTTTGTCAAGGATATGGCCACTTCCATTGGCGCCGTTGCGGATACGCCTTCGTATATCAAGCGCAGCGAGGACCCAAGTATTCCCGAGTTCAAGATGCGGGAAATCAAAAGCACCACGGTTGACAACCGGGCTTTCCCCGCTATTGCACAGGCATATCTGGAACGTCCCAAGAACGAGCAATATTACGACTACCAATGGCGTAACTTGGAGCAACAGGAGCGTAATGCCATGCGCCTGAAGGCACAGGAACTTGGTTTGTCGCCCAATGCCCCGGGGGCGCTTATCGCCGCTACGGTTGATCTAGCAACCAACCATTCCGTCCTGGATCGCAAGGTAGATACCGTTGATGACAGGGAATCCATCGAGGCACTCCGGGATAAGCGTAGGCAGGAGGACCGTAATTGGCAGGTCGCAAGCGAGAACCGTAGGGAAGCAAGGTCTGACCGCAGAACGGCGGCGTTGATTATGGGCAACCAGCGGAATGTGGGTCTTGAACAGATCAACACCCTTATTGAAACCATGAAAGCAGGTGATGAAACCCAGGTTCAAAAAGCGATTACGCCACTTATGGCGCTTGCCCCCGGAACCAATGATGGAAAAATCATTCAGGTAAATCCAAAGAATTATAAAAACTTTGACGAATGGTGGGCGGTTGTATCAAATCTTCAACCATCTGGCTCAAGCCGAAAAGACGATAAGGGTGTCGAAACATCATGGAATACTAATCCGTATTTCAATATTAGCGAACAGGATGCAAGGGATGCCTATAATAGCAAATCGGCATTGCTGTTTTTCCGTATGCCAACAACGGATGAACGTACTGGTAATATTACAGAAAATCATTACATCGTAAATCCAAAAAAGGATGGCATAGCCCAAGCCTTATATGGGGTGCTTTCAAGGAATATGCCGGGTGCCAGCTTTGAACGGGGTGTGTTCCCGGGGTACGATGAATACCCCCAACGGCAGGTCAAAGTCCCCAAAATCACGGGTAAAAAATAGACAAATAAATTAGGTAATCTACACGGAATCATTGTAACTTCGTAGGCAAACCCCCTGCGGATGTCATATCCCCTTGTCCCCAGCAATGATTACGTCCCGGCTGGACTTCCCGTTGGCCGCATAGACCCAGGCCCCAAAACCACCAAACTCAAAGCGTATAGCGCCGCCGTGGAAAACATGGTCAAGGCGCGTAAGGAAATGGATGCCACCGCTGTCCAAGCCAACGTGGTTCCGGCCCCTGGGTATGTCCCCCAAGACGACAAGTTCATGGCCTCCATGCGGTCAGGTTTGCGTACAAATTACGCAAAGGCTAAACAGGATGCCGATGCCGCGTTCCAGCCCATATCCAAGGACATCGAGGACTTCAAGTTGTCCATGCTGAATACGCAGTCAATTCAGGAACTCATGACCCCGGGGGCAGATGGGATACCCCGCCCGGACAAGGGTAAGATTCAGGCCAAGGTGGATAAGTGGGTAACCGAAAACGGGGGTAGTGCGGCGCTTACGGATATGATTGCTGCCGATGTTGAGGTCAAGGCCCGGGCGTCGCAGGTCGAAAACAAGGCCAAGGATTACTTCGAGAATGAACTCAAAATCCTTAATGCCGGGGGACAACTCAAACTAATCGGGGCAAGGCCGGAGATGCAGAAGCAGATGTCGCGGTTCAAGGCCGTGCTTCAGAACGGGGTGGATGTGGCCATGTCAAACAACCGCCAGCGCATAGAAACCGGGGTGGCAAAACTTAAAACCGCCTACGAACCCCGGATGCAAGAGTTGGAAGCCATATACGGCGTCATGCGTTCCCGCGTCCGGGATGAAATGGTTTCCGATGTCATAAGCAATGCCCAGTTCGCCATAGACCAGAAAGCCGCCGAACTCGAAAAGGCCGTGGCCAACGGTGTCATGCCGGAGGTAGCACAGGTACAGATGAATGAGTTCGTCCGCCAGCAGCAGGCCCAGATGACCGATGAACTGAAGTCACCGGTATTCGAGGAAAAGGTTAAGGCGTCATTTGCCCAGCAGTTCGGTGACGAATACCAGGAAAGATATAAGTCCATTGCGGCGGACTTCAACGCTGAAGTAAAAGCCATCGTGGATAAAAGCAATGCCCGGGCCAAGCGTCAGATCGACGAAATCAACGACATCGGCACCAAGGCCGCAAAGGAACTCGGGGAAATGTTCAGCAAGGTGGATCCCGAAAGCTTGTCCGTCATGAAGAAAACCTTCGAGATGGCCTACGACCGTGCCGCCCGGGAACAGATCAAGGCCGAATCCGATGCCACCGAAAAGGAATACCTGAAGGCGTTCCGCATTGCGGGTACCGGGGATATACCATCGGCTTTTAATGCCTCCAAGAAACTCATGGGAGAATCCTTTGGGCAGAACATCGGCAACATGATGCAGAACCTTGGGTATGCCCTTACATCCAGCGGCGCCGAGGGAGCCTTCGTGGATTGGCTGAAGCAAAAGGGTGGTACCATGTTCAGTGAGAACTACCGTGCCAACCCGGAACTAAAGGCGTGGCACTTCCTGTCTCCGGCGTTTGCCGCACAGCAGGTCGGTCAGTTGGCTTATAGCCTCCCGGCTTTGGGTGCCGGTGCCGCCGTGAGTTTGATTACGGGTGGTGCAGCGATTCCGGCTACGGCGTATGCGCTTATGAACGGCGTATTCAATGGGGGTGTCAATGCGGGTGATACCTATGAGCAATACCTAATGGATAACCCCAATGACTTCGATGGCGCCAGCCGTGCGGCCTCGCGGATGTTCGCCCGTAACTGGGCAACGCTACCCATGGATGCCGTCATTGGCCGGTTCTGGTTCGGTAAGAAGTCCTTGGGTTCATATCTGGGTAGTGTACTTAGCGAAGGCGTTACCGAAAGCTACGAAAGCGGCGCCCAGCAAGCCATATTGAAACCCATAACGGGTAATGCTTTCATGGACACCATGAACTATTGGCGGTCAAAGCAAGCCCTTACGGAGGGCGTTATGGCTTCTTACGGTACCGCCGTAAGTGGTGGTGCAGGCTTACTCGGTGGTAGGTTACGGGCGGCGTTATCCACCAAGGCCATGCCAGAGGTTCAGCATATCGCAGGGCTTATCGCAGACCGCAGTGCGTCCTATGCAAAGGCCACGTTTGCGGGTGCAGGGGAACAGTTTGAGAACGCCATTGCTGCCCGAGTAGATAGGATTGAAGCCGCCATGAATGACGCCAAAGCAGCGGGTGTCACCGATAAGAAATACTTATTGGCCTATGCGGAACTATCGGAGCAAGCCAATGTGGAACGTGAGAAGTTAGCCAGGATTCAGAATCCCGCCATAAGGGAGAAGCAGGAGGCCAAGGTCAAGGCCATTGAGGACACCATGGGTAAGGTCATTGATGGCACCCATAAGGTAGCACTTCTTACTATTGGGCCTACGCAGGTAGCCGTGGAGGAAGCCACTGCGAAGAAACTGTTGGCATCCCCCGCCATGCAGGAGGGTATAAGTGAAGGCGTGGTCACCGTGGATTCAGATAATGCCGACATTGTTAAAGCCGTGGAAGCCGCTGTTGCCCCGGTGGAAGCCCCGGAGGTAACCCCTGTGGCAGATGTCGCCAAGGATGTCACCGCTGCCGTTGTGGATAACCTAGAGGATGTCGATACCAATACCCCCGTGGGTAAAACCGTGGCAAAACTTGTTGATGACGGTGCCGCCCCGGAGGTCATTGCACAGGAGGTCACGACAGCGGTTGCTGAAATGGGTAAGGACAAGGCCGAACAGGTGTTTGGGCCGGAGATTTCCGCAACGGCCATGGTTGCGGCCATACGTGCTATGAAGGTTGATACCGTTCAGGAGGATGTACGGCAAAATACCGTACAAGATTCCGTACAAGCATCCACGGAAACCGAGGCCACCGGGGAAGTCGCAGTGGAAGTTGCGGGGAAGTCGGATGAAATGGTGGATTCAGAATTGAGGAAAATAGTCGGGAATGAAGGTATAAAAAGTATTCAGAAGGCTGAAGATGAAATTGGTGTGGGGAAACTTGATAGACGTAGAATTATTGATAATGCTATTAGTATTCAAAAATCTGAAAACAAAGATAAACTTTTCCCGGCACACGTTTTTGAAGCGTTGCAGTTTGAATTTGGATATGCCGATAATTGGAGTGATTTAAGAAGCGCCATCGAAAAAGGAGGCATGAAAATAAATGCCGGTGATGTAAAAAGAATTATTGACGTAGGTATAAAATTACCCGACGACATTGTTGATGCATATGTAAAATATACGCAAACCCCCGAAATTACCCAGCCGGAACCCGAAAAGGTACCTAGCACTAAAATTTCAAAAACAGAAACAAAGAAGAAGTCTGCGGATTCAGACAGGCGGGAAGAAATCATTGTACAATTAAGTGAAGCTATTGAAAGGGCAAAAGTAAAAGGGAATATTGATGGTGTAAAAAGTATGCAAGCCAAACTTGACGCAATAAGGTCAGGTAATGACTTCAATTATACAGATGTAACTGAAGAACTCATACGTGGTGTTGGTAATAGCATTGCAGTTTTACAATCTGGGGTCGGTAGAGACGCTGGTATTACAACCAAGAAGTCCGTTAATACAAAAGAGAAGGTTGAGGAACCAAAGCCCGTTAGTCAGGCCAAACCTGACAATGGGGATATGAAAGAATACGGTTCTGTTGTGGAAGAATCCGACAACGACTTGCCTTTGCCAATGAAAAGCAGGCCAAAGCGCGTTTTCCAAACAAGGGAGCAGAGCGGTGTTAAAGAGGTAAAAGGGGTTAGAACCGAGATTAAAGAGTACCCTAACTTAAAATTATTTTCATACGAAAATAAGGATCAGCAAATAATGGAAGAATATTATGGTGGAACACCAAAACCAGAGGTAAATATTGTTGAAATAAAATCTGGCCTTTCAATAGGTTCTGGTAGAACACACACTGATGCCTACAATGCAGCAAGAAACGCGTTATTGTGGCAACAAATATTCAATAAAGAATATCCGTCAATATACGAGCAAGTTGACAAACATATAGAAAAATTTGGTGCTTCATTAGATGGCTCCGAGAAGTATGGTATGTCCGAAAAGTATATACCGTCTGACAAAGAAAAGATTTCATTTTTAGAGGGACGAATTAAAGCAATGGAGGCCGAAATAGAATCAAAGAATCGGTCTGCAATAGGTATAATCGGTGGTGCAAACACCGATATGGAGGAACGAAATATCAAGTCTATAAAATCAAGGATAAGCGAAATTAAATCACAATCAAAACCAACGCAAGATGAAAGGCAAGAAAAAGGGAAAGAAGAACTGCTAGAAGCAAGTCCGGCTCCCGAGGAAACAACGGAGCCGGTTTCCCGCAATTCCGAAGCCAAGAAAGCCTTCAGGGATAAGTTCGATTTCAACATGGAGCTCCTGAAGAAATCCACACTGACACCCGAAGGCAAGGTTAAGAAACTAGAATCCATGTCAAAGGCATTACAGGATGCCAAGACCAATAAGGTCATTGACCAGGATGAGTTCGATGACAAGTACGAACAATTGGCAAATCAGCGGGTTAAGATCATGGGTAACTCCAAGGCGGTTAAGGCCAAGGAGAAAGAGGTAAAAGCCGAAACCGAAAGGAAACCCAAGGCGGAATCCAAACCCGTTGTCAAGGAAGCCAAACCAGAACCAGCACCGGAACCAGAAGCCACGGTGGACATCGACCCAAAACTCTTGGAGGACGCCAAGGAGCCATGGGGTACATATAAGTACCGCCACCCGGAAGCCACTAAAGAGGAATACTACGCCTTACGTGACCAGTTAAGCCGTGCCACCAAGATAGCCAGTAGTATCCGGGCGGCGAAGGTGGATACCAATGGGAAAGCGTATGACGTAACACTCGGCCTTCCCATTGCGGTTTACAATGGTGTATTAGAAACTCTTGCGACCGCAATAGAGGCCGGAGAAACCATTGCCGAAGCCATTGAGTTAGCTGTTGACTACGTTATGGCAAGCGCCAAAAAAGGCACATACCGGAAGCCATCTGTTCGTAAACAAGTGCGTTCCATTGCGATTTCTGCGGCCATGATGCAGCCGAAGGAAAGAAAGGGTTCAGCCCGGATTAACACACGAAAGAACATCATCAACAGTGGTTACCGTGGTTCAGAAAACGTAACCTTCAGGGAATACTTCAAGGCCATAAACATACGCCAAAAGGATATGGTCACCTCCATCAAGAAGTTACAGATGGAGGCCATAAAGTATTTCAAGCAGAACAAGATTGATTTAAGCGGTAAGATGGCTTTGAAGGCCATGAAGGTCATTTCCGACATGGGGCAGGTTAACTACAAGGAGTTCAGCGAGTATGCCATAAATGAGGCCATTGACAAGATAGATGCAATCATTGAGGAGCAGGAACGGATGGATAGCATTGCAGAAACCGAGCGTCAACTAAAAGAGTTTAAGTTCAGATTTGAGCAAAAACTGAAGCAGGATGATAAGCAGCGTGAACGCGATGAACGGTTTGAGCGCCGAAGAATCCGGGACATATTCATGCATTACTTCCGTGGTCAAAAGGCCATGGCTGAAATCATAGAGGAAGTTCAAAAGGAGGTGGCTGCTTATTTCCGCAAGAACGGTATCGACATGAGCAAGGGGCGTATCGCCAAGGTAATGCGCCAGGTAAGCCTGTTGTCCACCACGGAGGCCGCAGACAACGCATCCGAAGCCATACTGGATGCCATCGAAGCCATTGATACCATTATTGCGGAACAGGAGTTCGCCAACGAGATCAAAGAAGCCCGTGGTATCATCAGGAAGTTCGACAAGTTCAGGCGGAAGTCCGCAGGGCTTAACGATACCTATAAGCAAAAATTACAGGAGATAGACCTGTTGTCACCAACAAAGGTCATATTGGCCGGTGGCGACCTGAAGCAATACGTGGACGCCATGATCCAAATAACGGCGGCTTTCGGCTCAAATCAGGGTATCCGAGAACTCACCATGGCCAATCTCGAAGCCATGGTCAAGGAAATGAAGCGGCTTAAAGCCATCCTTGCGGACTACGAACTGAAACGTGACCAGGAAAAATACCAGGCCGCATTAGCAACTGGCGAAACCCAAGCCCAGAACTACGAGGAATGGTTACAGGATAGGGCTGATAAGACCTCTGCCAACAGGTATGAGAAAAAGATAGAGCAGCAAGCCAAGGGTGCCGCCGTCATGGATAAGTTCCATGAACTTATTAAGGTACAAAAGGATATGCTTAAATCCTTCATTGAGGAACTCGACATCCAGTACCAAGACGACACCGGGAACATGGAATATAAGCTACTCCGGGGTACCGCACAGGAACTATTGGATTTGTCCGCCGAGAATATGCACCCAGAGGGGTTACGGGAGTTCAACTCCGTATTGAATAACGTGGTCAACGATGGCATCACAACCAACGCCATAAGGTTTATATCGTTCTGGAAGGCGGTGGAAACCATGGACACCATTGAGAAAAACCCCATGAGGATCCGTGGGCCAAAGATGAAGAACTGGATGTCGCTATCTGGCCTGTTCAATAGCCTCACTTTTAATGACAAAGACGCCGCAAAGCTTCGTGAAATACTGTTCGGTGCCATTAACAGGGCCACGGACAAAGTACACCGTATGTTCTACTCCGATGACCCAAAAAAGCAGGGCATCATGGAAAGGCTGAACACCATTATCAACAAGTTTGAGGATGGCCAGCACTCCAGGAGTATCCATAGGGTAGGCGTATACCAATTCCTGTCACAGGCAGAATCCGAGATTGATTCCGATGGTAACGAGGTTGTATCCCGTAACGATGACTTCAAGGAGCGCCTTCGGGTGTTGATTCAGGGTTCAATGGTGAACCGATACAACAAGGCCGCAGCGGAAGCCCATAAGAACAAGGACATAAAATACCAGATGGAGGAAGCCAAACTGGTAGGCGATGCGCTTATTAGTATGGGTCTTATCAAAGGGTACCGGGTTGTTGGTGGTGAAATGCTTGTGGATGAAATCTTGGACGTCAGCGTTGACCAATTACCGAAGGAACTCCAAGGTGCCGAAAAAGAACTATACGACTACATCCGGGCGAAATTCAGTGAACCAGAATACTTGGCTAAAATGCGTCACGTATCAGAGGGGTTATACGGTATTGTATGGAACGCCAAAGAGGGATACGCACCGCAGGTACCCCGTCCATTAGGTGGTAATATGTTTGCCGATGCCAAAGCACAGATTGAAGCCATTGGTAACGGTGACCACACCGGAACCGGTATGCGTAAGGTTGGTGTACGCCCGTCAGATAGGTTCAAGCAAAGGGGACAGCTTGCCGACCCGGAGAAGTATTACTACTCCACCGATGCCGCCTCAAACTTCCTGACGGCGTTCTACGAATCCAATATGGCTATTGATGGCGGACGGGATATGAAAACGCTGTCCTACGTGCTTAACTCAAAAGAGTTTGAAGCCTTTATAAACGGCGCATGGAATAAAATGATATACGGGTACGAGCGCAGATTCCAAGGTGCTAGTTCCATGAAATCGCAGTACGCCTATATACTGAAAAGGTTTGCATCCATTATGAAGGACAGCGTTAACCCGCCGTATCTGCGTAAGGATAGCCGTGAGTTTGCGGCACAGGTATACCACTGGCTTGTGGGTGGATTGACCGGTACCGTACTTAATACCGTTGACCAGATGGTTAAGCAGCCCGTACCCAACCTTGTGTATGGTAGCATGGTATCCGGTGTTCCAGAAACCTATGTGGCCATGCGTGCCATGATTGACGCCTTACATGACCCCGCCAAAAGAGAGGCGCTTCGGGTCTTTTCCATGAACTTCCAAGGTGATATGCGTTCTGCTCGTGGGGAGGAATTTCTTGATGAAGTAAACAAGTTGGTGAGCGAGTACGACAAGAAGTTCGCCATCATGCTACGCCTTAGTGAGTTCAAGGATAACGCAAGCGTAACCATTGGCGGAAAGAAAATACCGGCACTTCCTTCGTCCATTGGCAAGATAATATTCAAGCGGTTTGACGCCGCAACATACTTGGTAAACGCTATTGCGGCCTATATACACGCCGAAGTACGGGAAGGAAGGATAAAGAGTGCTTTTGATTTCGACCTGGAATCAGCGGCAAATGCAGACCCATTGTCCGTATCCGAAGCCCTTAATGTGGCCGAAATGTTGAACAACGCATCCAAGGCGTCAGAACGTGCGCCGATTACTAGGGCTATTACTGGTGACATGGACCCGCAGGATAAGGCCGTTAACTATCTGCGCCATGTGTTTTTCCTTAAAGGGTTCAGCTTGAACGCCGCCATGCAAGCCGCAAACAATATCAGTATCATGGCCGCTGCCGGTGACCGAGTATCCAATGAAGAACGCAAGTCCGCTGCCATAAAGGTAGCGGGGTATATATCACAGGCCACGGTTTTCAATGCGGTTAAAATCGGAATCCTTAAACTGGCCTATGACCAATTAGGTGAGGTTCTTATGGAATCAATATTGGGTATGACACCAAAGGAGGAAACCGATGAGGAAAAGCGAAAGGCCAAAGAGAAGGTCATGGCAGAAGTCGTTATGCAGTCCGCAGGAGACATTCTATTGGGTTGGGCGCCATCTCCTGTGGAAATCGGCGCCAAGTCCTTACTGAATCAAACCTATTCCGCAGCACTGGATATGTTCATTGATGACCGGACGGAGAAAAGGTATGACAACACCGTATTGGACAACGCATACAAGCCATTTTTCTCTAAGGAATCCACTGGTATTGGTTCGCTGGACATGATTATGAACCTGAAGGATGTCGCCCATGACGCATTTACCCAGCGTAACGACCCGAAACTGACCCCAGAGGCCAACGAGAATCTGGACAAACTGGACTTTGCAAAGCTAATGGCATGGACACTTAGCCAGGGTGACCTACTGAAGGCAGTACACGCCACAGAGCGAACCGTAAGGAAGGCCGGAATCAAGCCAAAGAAAACCGGGGGTGCCACTAAAAAAGATAGCCCATTTAAGATTGAGATGAAAATGAAGCCAATCCAGATGCCAAAGTTTAGCGGGAATGGCCTGAAATAATCGAAACAAAACACCAATATATCGGGTAAAATACCTAAATTTGGCGTATAATCCGTACCCCCATGAGTTTGAAATTCGGCTTGGATCAAGTCAACAGTCCAGCCCCTAAGCAGTACCGAAACTTCCGCAGGGCGTGGAACGTAGCCATGCTACCGGCATTTTCCGCTTTTGTTTCCGGCTGGGGTATTCAGACCCCCAACGTGGAATCCCGGATCCTGCTCGGCCTAACGCTTATCACAGGCGTAATCAACGGTATAGACGTTTTCCTCGGAAGTGATGACGTCATTGTAAACGAATCAAAACTTAATAACAATGGTAACTAAAATGCTCATCCTGGTTGGGTTCTGGCTTGTGGGATACGCGGTATCCGTACTGGTGCGCTGGTATCAGTCACCCAAGGGCTTCACGGTGTCATCCATCGTACCCCAGATCGTATTAAGCGTAGTAATTGCGCTTATTGCATCGTTTTTCGCTACTAAGATCAGTCTGGACGGATGGTTACTCTGGGCCATATTCGCCGTTGGCGGGTTTGCTTCCGGGGGGATCCTGAAGTTCATCGGAAAGAAAGACCAAAACATTAACCCTTGAAAACGGGGCGGGTAACACCGCCCATTTCTATTTTTCGTGGCTTGGAGTTGTTACAAGGTATCGGAGGTAGGCTAAAAAAACATGACAATGAAGTTTGACATGAGTGATAACATTACGCTCTTTTTAGCTGCACAATTCATTGCGTTCCTGGTTTCTATTGTGAAAATCTACGTGGACCAGCAGGCTAAGAACAGGGAATACGACCTGGAAATCCGTGCGCTAAAGACCAGGGAGGACGAGATCAACAAGAAGTACGAGCAATTAAGTAACGAAATCCTACGCAAGTTTGATTCCTTCCAAAAGGACATCGTGGAGATAAAACTAACCCTTAAAGACAAAGTTAACAAATGATACCCGCAACCCGTGACCTCATTGAATACCGTGGCGACACATGGAAAGCATGGGGGTACATCATGGATGACCAACAGGTTCCACAACCAGTTGATTTACAATCAGCTACGATACGGGTACAGGTCAGAAAGTATAAGGGCGGCGACATCCTATTGGACATCACCAATGGCGACGGCGTAACGATTCACCCCGACAACCAGTGGGAGATCAGTGCGCTATTGGATTTCCGCCCGGGAAGACACTACTGGGATTTCCAGGTTACAGATGGTGGGGAGGTCAATACATACTACGCCGGTAGTTTCAAATTAATTGATGACGTAACCCGTATATAATGAACCTTACAATATCCGACATCCGCAGAACCCTTGGAATCTACTCAACCCAACCCATTACCATCATCAATGGCGGAGGCGGACCAATAGCGGTTCAAACCATTACCCCGGCGTCTACGATTAACTTCGATGTTTCGGCTGGTTCATGGGGGTCATTGGACATCAACACCAACGTCACCACGTTTAACTTCACAAATCTGACCGCAGGGGCGTCTGGTCTGATCTATGTGTTCCAGACCGCAGGGGGTAACACGATTTCATGGGGAGCCATGGTTAACGAGGTGCCGTCAAGCGGGATAAGCCTGCTTACGGGTGCCGGGGAACTCACGATTATATCATGGAGTAGCGTAGATGGTACTGTTGTAGATATATATGTCCAGGGCGTAGTCGGACAGGGTGGGGGAAGCGTGGATTGGACCCAGATAACGGGCAAGCCATCGACATTTGCGCCTTCAGCCCATGCGCATCCCATTAGCGACGTAACCAGTTTGCAGGCCGCACTTGATGGCAAGGCCGCAACAAGCCATACCCATACCCGGTCCCAGATTACGGACTTCAACCACGTACATACCATTGCCGATGTGCAAAACTTGCAGACGTCTTTGGATGCCAAGCAGGCCATATTGGTATCGGGTTCCAATATCAAGACCGTAAACGGTCAGTCCATATTAGGATTTGGTGATTTGGCGATTGCGGCTCCAAGTAAGGTTACGTTGTCCCCAAGTACGGATACTTCACAGGCGTTTTCTGCAACGAATATGTTAACCCGGGTTGTGGTGATTACGTCATCGCAGTTAACCGGTTTTAAAATAGGCACAAGCAATGGAGGTGAGGAAATATTCGCTGCCGCCCAGCTTGAAGCATCAACGGTAAACGTGCTTACGGTGAACTTTTATTTTCAGTCACCGACAACGGTTTATTTCGGAGGCATTACATCCAGTACCACATTAATTCTGTACTATGAATAAATTCTTAATTGGCATCGTATTCCTGTTCATTGCCAATTCAATATTTGGTCAATCCGTTCTTAACCCAGATGAGGTAAGGGTTCGCAGGAACTTCACGTTACCCACTGACACCACATTAAAGAAATACCAGTGGGAATTAAAAGCCTATGCCGGTGCGGATACCGGCCTTCTTATGCGTGTCAGGACAACTGCCGGTGTTCAGTATTGGCTTGTGGGCAAGAAGCCCGAAGTGCTTACGATTCGCCCCGCAACTGGACTTACGGTTACCCGAAAGAAGATGTCCAATGTGGATTCATTGGTGATTGACGGTACATTTACGGGTACTCCTGGTGGCTCTAATACACAGGTACAGTTCAACAACTTGGGCGCTTTCTCTGGTTCATCCGACTTTATCTGGAATAATGCCACTAAGGTATTGGGCGTAAACGGGAACGTAGCACTGACCGGTACCGGTAGGTTTTCGCAGTCAAGCGCAGATAGCACCGCCCGTCCAGGTGGTGGTTTCTTTTACCGGGAGGGAAGCACGGGAACCTTAAAGGTCACGCAGGATCCGATAAAGCGTATTTACCCAGGCGCTGGTTCAGGGTTAACGGTTACGCATAGCAATGATTCCACCATAATAGGTGGGAACACTGTGCTTGTTGAGCAGCCAGATGCAACCGGTAGGGGGAACAATCTTTACCGCACACCGAATGATACAACCCTTCGTTTCAGGGCAATACAGTTTACCGGAACAGTGGATACATCATCGTCCACAACGGATACCATTAAGGTAAACGTACTGTCCGGTGCCGGTGAAGCCAATACGGCTTCAAACGTAGGTGCTACCGGCGCTAGTGTGTTTAAGCAGAAAACCGGGGTTGACTTCGAGTTTAGGAAGATAGGCCAAGGCGCAAACATTACCGTTACGCAAAGCGCAGATAGCATTACGATTTCGACTTCAGGCGCCGTTGGTGAAGCCAATACGACATCTAACAGCGGTGCCGGTCTTGGGCTTGCGCAGGCTAAGTCCGGCGTAAATCTTCCTTTTAAATCATTGACATTCCCGGGTCCGGTTACTGGTACGTCTAATACCAATGATGTCGCTATTAACTGGGGGCCAACTGCTACCGTTGACAACAATGGTCAAGCCTTGGTTAACGCCATCATGAGTGTAAATGCCCAAACCGGTACGACATACACGTTACAGTCGTCTGATAATGGTAAGATCATCACCCTTAGTAATGCTTCTGCCATCACGGTTACGGTTCCTTCCACTCTTCCCACTGGGTTTAACTGTACGCTTATACAGCTTGGCGCCGGTCAGGTGGGTCTTACGACATCAGGGGTAACGATTCAGAACCGCAACTCGCATACCAAGTTGGCTGGACAGTATTCAATGGCTACGCTTGTGGAGTACACATCAAATGTTCTCGTATTCCAGGGAGACACATCAAACTAATATGAGGATAGTAAAACTACTGTTATCGTTTATCGTATTTGCCCAGGTTTCCTTTGGGCAGATATATTTCACCACGCAAAGCGGGGCAGCTACGCCATCGTCAGCGGGTGGCGGCGGGTCAACCATTGCCAGGTGGAACTTTACTGCGACGGCGTATTCGGTTTCCGGGTATAACAACATGATTGCCGGGGCATCGTCCATTGGCGATCTAACATCAACAGATGCCGCTACGGGTTGGCAACTCATAACCAACGGTGCCGAGTGGGAGAAATATGTCAGCGCCTACCATGTGCTTAACAATGGCGAGGGTGGTTCCAGTGCCGGAAGTCCTACATATACAGACTTCCCTGCGGAAGCATTACAGGGTGGATTCTTACTGGCGCAGCACTCCACGCAGAATACGGGTAAGTATCCGTTTGAGTTCACAAACCTACCGGCAGGAACCTATGAGATCAAGGTAATTAGTTCCATTAAGGCCAGCGTAAACAGCAATGTCCCAAATGGGCGCTGGGCGTTTAAGTTCGGGTCTGGTTCAGAAACAACACAGACCATTGCGCAGCAGGCTAACTATACCACTCCTGCGCTTGTGTTCAGTGGGACCATTGCTGCCGGGGAGAAGATTCAGTTCGGTCCCAAAACGCTTACTGAGAACAGTGATGATGTCGTGGTGGTGAACGCCTTGATTATCACCGGTACGTCTATAACCTATGATTCAGACGCCAGTGCTTTCTTTACGGCGGCAGGCATTACCAATGCATTACAGAAGAACGCCGTCAACACATTGGTTGGGGACCTAAAAACCAACTCTCTGTGGACACTGGGTAGCATTATTAATCCCGTTGTCGGGGGTAACTCCACGACACACGCCGTCAACCTGAAGTCGCCTGGGACATTTGACCTCGGATTCAACGGCGGTTGGACCCATGCTTCAACGGGTATGACACCAAATGGAACCACTGGCTATGCCACTACGGGATGGGTTCCGTCTACGCAGATCGGTACAGGGTATATGAGCCTTGGCGCTTATAGCCGAAGTAATATCGACGCCGATAACGTGTTGATGTCGGCTAATTCCGGTACCAATACAAAGTTCAGCGAGTTGACACCGAGAACCGGTGGCCAGTTCTACGGTGCGGCTTCTTCGGGGACACATGGTCAGGTATCCAATACGGATTCCCGTGGGTGGTTCTTTGCGTCAAGGACGGGGGCATCTGCGATGTTCATTCAAAAGAACGCTACGCAGACCACGAATACCCATGCCACGCAGGTTCCTACGGTACAGATATACGTTGGCGCCAGGAACGCAGACGGCGTAACCGACAGGTATTCAAATAGAGAAATCGCATTTGTCTGGGTTGGTTCCGCACTTAGCACCACACAGGCGTCAACGCTATACACCATCATACAGCGTTACCAAACAATCTTAGGGAGGCAGTTATGAGGATAATCACTATACTGGTATTACTGTTTTCGGTATTCTTTGCCAAGGCGCAGGGTCCACAGACCACGATTTCGGTTCCTATCAATTCCGGTGGGACATCGAGTATCAATGCGCTTCTGTACCTGCCGGATGACTATGCCTCTACCTCCACGAAGTACCCCCTACTTGTGTTTCTGCATGGCGCCGGTGAATCCGGTACTAATTTGGCGTTGATATACAACAACAGTACCGCAGGTGGGCCTGCTTATTTCATAGCACAGGGGTCATGGCCGGGAGCATTTACCAACCCCGCAAACGGTCAGCAGTACAAGTACATCGTGCTTTCTCCGCAGCGCCCCGGTGGATGGTCAACGTCTGCGGCGGAACTTAAGTGGATCATGAACCACATGAACACGAACTACCGGGTGGACACCAACAGGATATATGTCACTGGTTTGTCTGCCGGTGGTCAGGGCACGGTAGAGTACGGCGCAAGCTATGGCGTAACCGCACCATCCAAGAAAGCCGCCGCCATTGTACCGATGTCCCCAGCCATAGGTAACCCAGCTTCGGCGCCATATAACACGTTTTCATCACTTACCGTAGCTGATTCCGTAAGGGTATGGGGCTTTGGAGATGACCCTGGCGACGTATTTGGTAGCTATGTCAAAACATATACCACCCAGATGAACGCTATCGTGACCGGTTGGGCAAGGTATACCGATTACAGCGGTGGCCACTGTTGCTGGAACACGTTCTATAACCCAACATATAAGGAACTCGTTGGCGGTGTCAACATGAACATCTATGAGTGGATGCTTCAATACAGTCGTGGTTCCAGCCCTCCCCCGGGTAATACTCCGCCAACGGTTAACGCCGGTGGCGACCAAAGCATTACCTTGCCCACAACCAGTGTTGCATTAACCGCCACGGCATCGGATCCAGACGGAACCATTGCGAGCATTTTGTGGACAACCGTAAGTGGCCCAGGTGGTAACACCATTGTAACACCAACGGAACTCACAACCAACGTGACGGGCTTATCTACGGGTACCTATGTGTTCAGGTGTACGGTTACGGATAACAGCGGGGCTTCTACAAGCGATGACGTCAGCGTTACCGTTTATTCCGGCTTCAGCGGTACCATTAACGTAAACATATTCGGCGGAACGGCGCCATACTCGAACTCACAGTGGAACAACTGGAATACGGGTACTGGTTCGTTTACTTCCGGCGTAACGTCTGGTACTTTTAATTTCTCTGATGGTTCCGGCAGTTCTGTATATGCAACATTGTCTCACCAGACCGGTATGAGCGATAACGGAACCGGTTATCTGACGACTACGCCTCCCGCAGAGGTTGGTAGGTTTGCTTCATATAACTGGGTTGTGGACAACTCCCGTACACTTAGGATCAGGGGATTGAACCCATCGAGCAACTACGACGTCATACTGTATTCCAGCCGGAACAACGCAGGGGAAGCCACGGATTTCGTCATCAACGGCGTGACTAAAAGGGTCAATTCCAGCGGTAACCTTAGTGGGACAGCGGTATATAACAATATCACCCCTGATGGCAGCAGCGAGATCGTTGTGTCAATCCGTTGGGTAGCAAACTGGTCATACATAAACGGCTTCACAATTATAGACAACGGAACGATACCGCCACCGGCGAACACTCCGCCTACGGTCAATGCAGGCGTGGATCAGGTCATTAATTCTTCGTCAACAACGGTGACTGGCACGGCTAGTGATGCCGACGGTAGTATTTCCGGTGTATTATGGTCAGTGGTAAGTCGCCCCGCAAGCACATTGGGTCAGAAGTACGCCAGAACGCAGCCAGGCGGCACAAGGCGCACACTTACAGCCGATGCAGGTGGGTACATCACCAAGACCACATGGACCGGGTATAACCCGGGTGACACCATAATGATTGGAAGCAATGCCAAGGCGGTTGCATTAGAAAACCTTATAGGAACGCCAACGAACTATTATGTCATCAGGAACGCTCCCGGGGTAAAGGTTATCCTTGGAGACAGTACGTGGGCTGGTGGATCATACGCAGAGGGATTGGTTATAAGGAACTGTAAGTATCTGCATATATACGGCACAAGCCTGGATAGTTTTCAGGTGGTGGGGTCAAATATGAGTAATGACGTCGGTGGCGCTCCCGCCCGAAACGCATATACCAACGTGGCTTTTACCCGTGGTTCTAGCCATATTACGTTCCACGACATAAGGATACGTCATGGCGGTGTAGGTATTTTAGCCAAGACCGATGTGGTCAACTCCGATGCAGCAACGTGGTTCCCGTATAGGCGCATGGATAGCTTGGAAATCTATAACATAAACGTGTTTAACACCTATAACGAGGGATTCTATATAGGCCATACGGCACCGTACTGGAACATTGTCACGGGGCAGCCTTATTACCCCGCCGCAGGTGAAGTCGTTAGCGATACCACAACGTACAAAAGACCTAATAAGTGGTTTACCGTTGCTATTCATGATAACACACTGGATTCCATTGGCAACGACGGTATTCAGCTTGCGGCAATGGATAGTGTTGAATTATATAACAATAGGGTAACGAACTGGGCGTGGAAAAACGTAGGCGGTGCCAACTCGTCGCACTGCGGAGGATTGCTTATTGGCGGCAGGATTAGCGGGTTTTATGTCCACGATAACATACTGAATCGTGCGTGGGGTGAACCCATACAGGTGTATGCCGAAAGCCTTGGCGCCAGGATACACAATAACTTAATGTGGAGGACATTCTATGGCGATGGCATCAGTATGAGGGCATACAATATCATAACCGATGTCGTAGGGAATACTGTATTCGCCATTAACGGCATACCTGTCAGGATCAACGGAGCCTATGGTCAGATACAGGCGCAACAGATCAAGCGAAACAATCTAATCCGGGAAACCGGTGGAAGCCATATCTACGTTGAAAACGGTGGAACCTTTACGGAGGGTTCAGTCCCCAATGACAACAAAAAGTTTACGTCATACGCTTCCGCTGGTGTGGATAGCACCAACTACTTCGCGCCGAATAATGGTTCCCCTTCAACAGGGTATGGGTATGTATACAATGCTCCTTCTGGCGGAGGTGGCAGTGATCCCGTTATTGCATCGCCCACATCGTTGTCTACCCTGATTTCAAACCTTGTGCAGGGTACCTATGTGTTTCGGCTTACGGCAACAGACGACGATGGAGCGCAGACATCAGATGACGTAATGATAGAATACGTTAACCGTGTCATCCGAAGGCTACGGTTACGGATAAAATAGTGTTAACAATTAAAACCATAATGTATGGAAAGCAAAGTCAAAAAGTATGTACCCGTGGTATCGCTGATTAGTGTCGGG
>JACCDR012165204.1_pt1 | contig 23068 bp, 25 predicted proteins | sample 7446431 | NCBI WGS metagenome assembly JACCDR01 (sample SAMN15323443, study PRJNA562643) | freshwater metagenome | isolation source: river surface water | place: USA:Blue River Watershed | collected 2017-08-17 | reverse complement strand
GCTCAGTTAGACCTTATTCTGACGCCATGCAAGTTCACGCTCTATGTGTTGTTGCAACAGACTTTCCTCGAGAGCTTTTTCAGAGGCGCTCCAGTTCAGCTTCTGCGCGAAAATCGCACTCACCATTGGCATCACAGATAGACCATGATCTTGTTCCGCCAGGATGAGCGGAACTCTTCGCGTGAAAAAATCGACGAGATGCAAGCACATGGTGTTCTCGATGGCATGTTCGGCCTCTAAAGCCCAGTATGAATCTGGACCAAATTTTTTGATTATCTCACGGGCTTCTAGACCATGCCTCTCGACTAAAAGCGTGGCTTCTTGCTTGGAAAGAGCTCGAGTGCGCATAATTTCCGCAAGTACCAAGTCATCCTGCATTCTGGAATTGACGTTAATGTATGAATTCAGAGGCTGTTCGCTCTGTCCTCGATTAAAGCGGACACGCTCTTCAAGGGGGAAGGATTTGAGACATTCTTCAACCACTTGCTCAGACATGAGCCTGTAGGTGGTATATTTTCCACCGGCCACAAAAGTGATTCCGTGCTCTTCGGTAAATATGGTGTGCTCCCGACTGGTTTTTCCTTCGGATTCAGCCTCATCTTGCACCAAGGGGCGAACTCCGGCGTAGCTGGCAACAATATCGGATTCTTTAATTTTAGCTCCGGGAAAGTACTGGTCGATGACGGATAGAAGATATTTGACGTCTTCCGCAGTCGTTGAGACTTGGGAAGGGTCTCCTTGAAAATCGGTATCTGTTGTACCAACGATCACCATTTCATGTCTTGGAATTCCAAAGACAATTCTTTTCTCCGCTCCCATCACAACAGCGCAAGCCAAAGGTAATCTGTCTTTTCGAAAAGTCAGATGGACACCTTTTGTCGGTCTTAAAATCTTTTTCCATTTTTCAAAAAGACTTGTTGCAAAGATATCGGTCCAAGGGCCCACGGAGCTGACAAAGTGACGAGCATAAACTTTGAATTTTTCTTTGCTCTTTTGATCTTCACAGATGACGGAAATTAATTTTCCGTTAGAATCAAGCTCACCACTAATAGCTTTAACATAATTTACGCAGACAGCACCAGCTTCGTTGGCAGAGCGCAGTGTCTCAATCACCAAACGGTCATCGTCCATATAAGCGTCAGAGTAAACGAAAGAACCCAAAAGGTCTGCTGACTGCAAAGATGGCATTCTCTCTTTTGTTTTATTAACGTTCAGTCGCTCGTGCATTTCTGGAGCTTGAAAAAGAGAAAGAGCATCATAAAGCCACATCCCCAATCCCATTTTGAACATTCCCACTCTTCCGCTTTTATAAAGAGGAATCATAAAACGCAACGGATGTGAAAGATGAGGAGCAAGCTCAAATAATTTTTGTCTCTCAGATAAGGCTTCGAAAACGAGTTTAAACTCCATATTTTCAAGATAGCGAATTCCACCGTGAATGAGTTTGCTAGATCGAGAGCTGGTTCCCGAGGCGAAATCATGACCTTCAACTAAACCTACACTCATGCCACGAAGGGCCGCATCACGGGCAACACCTGCTCCGTTAATTCCCCCACCAACGACAAATAAATCAAAATGAACTGTTCTTATTTTTTGAAGATTTTCTTTTCTATCTTTGAAAGAAAAAGTTTTCATCGAGAAACCTTTGCTGTCCAGGCACTGTTAACTTCCGGTTTCCATGATTCAGAATAAGCTGGTTTAATTCCCTTAGGAAAATAGACTTTCTGAAAATGTTTTTCCCGAGACAATTTATAAGCAATTTCGCATAACTGATCGAGAATCGAGGAATCAGTATACTGAATATGTTCCACCCAAAGGCTCTGAGTAAACCCATCAAAGAATAGGAGAGGCTGGCCGAGGAAATATCCAAGAATCTTGTTGTCTTTATCTCGGGCAATGAAGCTCCAACCCATCGGCAGATAATGCGATAACGATTCTCTTCGACCGCGCGAATGCCAAGACTGAAACATGCGCTCAGATTCATCAGGAATATTTTTTTCCATGATCCTGTGTTCAAATTCGAGAATATCTTCCAGATCAGAGGACTGTATAATTTGAAAACTCGCAGACATTGATTGCTCCAGATGAACTTTGATTTTAAACTGCCTTCATGACGAAGTACAAAAGCTTTCCTCATGAATTTTGGGAGAATATTTCAACGGCTCTCGACGCTACTTTGAAAACCGATTCTCGACCAATAGCTGCTTTCGATGCCGACGGTACCTTGTGGGATACAGATCTTGGTGAAAATTTCTTTCGCTGGCAGATCAAAAACTGCAATTTGCCAAATCTACCTCCTGATCCCTGGAAGCATTATCGTGACATGAAAGCTTCAGACGATCCTCGACCAGCTTACCTTTGGCTAGCTCAAATCAATCAAGGTCAGACTATTCATCAAGTTCGCCAGTGGGCTCAGCAGGCGATTGAACCTGGTGAGAAATTGCCCCTTTTTGAAGAACAAAAGAAATTGATTCAGTGGCTTCACAGCAAAGGTATCCAGGTCTATGTCATTACAGCTTCGGTGAAGTGGGCTGTGGAGCCTGGAGCTGCGCTTTTCGGAATTCCCGCGGACAATGTTCTCGGAGTTTCTACAAAAATCGATTCAAAGGGCCTTGTCACTGCTGAACAAGAAGGATTGATTACCTATCGAGAAGGCAAACCACAGTCTCTAAAGGCAAGAACAGGAAAATCTGCTTTCTTCGCATCGGGAAATACCATGGGTGATTTCTCCTTATTAGAATCAGCAACCCATTTGTGCTTGGCGGTCGGCGCTACTGGTGAAGGCCATGAATTATTTGAAACTGAAGAAGAGCTTAGACAAAATGCCAAAACTAAAAATTGGCTCTGGCATTTATTTTAATACGTATAAGTCCCAATAATTTTTTCGAGATCACTGATTTCTTTAGGAGCTCTTGCAGTTAAAATCTCAGCCCCTTGAGCGGTGACCCGAATATTATCTTCAATGCGAATACCGATTCCTTGATACTCTTCAGCTGCGTTCTTATCGCCCGCCGGGATATAAATTCCTGGTTCCACGGTGAAAACCATATTCTCTTCAAGCAATCGCTTCTCACCATTTCTTTTCATATAAAGACCAGCATCATGGACATCCATTCCCAAAAAGTGACCGATACCATGAGGGTAATAACGTCTTTGCTCATTGGCTTTGATAATATCTTCTTTTCTTCCCGTCAGCAGGCCCAGTTCTAACATGGCTTCTGTGAGCATTTCCGTCGCGGACTCTTGCAATGATTGAAAAGTAATTCCTGGCTTCACACTGTCAATAATGGCTTTTTGAACATTTAAAACACTTTGGTAAATCTCTGCTTGTTCATCCCGAAATTTTCCATTCACGGGATAGCTGCGTGTGATATCACTGGTAAAATAATTATACTCACCGGCAGCATCGACTAAGAACATTTCTCCATCTTTAGCCGCTTGATCGTTAAAGATATAATGCAAAGTTGTGGCATTATTGCCGCTGGCAAAAATACCACCGTATCCTTCGCGAGCTGCTCCTCTTTTCATAATTTGATAAATGAAAAATCCATGAAGCTCTCTTTCGGACATTCCTGGCCTTATATATTTCATTAAATCTGTGTGAGCTTCCGCCGTGAGCTCACAGGCTTTACGCATATTCGTCAGATCAGCGTCTTGCTTCTTAACTCGAAATTCACCAATTAATTCGTCGGAGTCAAAAACTGGCAGCAAGCCTAAGCCCGATCTTCCTGCCATCAATTTATGATTTAAAAGAATATTCTGAATTTTCGCGTCTGTTTTTGGATTTTTATAAAAACGGTAATAAAGCTTGTCACAACCTTTTAGAAGCTCTGGCGCGATTTTTTCAAAATCTTCAATAGGATAAGTCTTATCCATTCGAAATTGTTCCGCCGCGGCCTCAACTCCGTACATGAAGCCATCCCAAGTTTCCATATCAGGATTTTTTCTACGAACGAAAAGAACCGTCTCTGGAATCATTCCAGGTCTAAAAATAAGGATGGTACCTGGCTCTTCAAATCCTGTGAGATAGTATAAATTAGAATCTTGATGGAAGGGGTAATGAACATTTCCATTTCTGATAGCTTCAGGTGGCGAAGACAAAATGACGGCAGCACCTGAAACTTGTTCTGCGATGCGAGCTCGTCTTTCGGCAAAAATTTTCATACTCTCTAAAGGTTTTCTCATGTGTTCCTCTTATAGACCTAGTTTCTTCTTCAGGTCATTTGCTGCTCTCACGCCAACCTGCTGACCTCTTTGCACCATCTCTTTACGACGAGAAAAATCCGTCAAAGAAAAATCTTGAAGCGGAATTCGGATAACTTCGTTCACAGACTTTTCTTGCTTTGATAAATGAGAAGCCGTTAAAGCCCAAAGACTCTCGGTTTCAAAACTAGCCGATTCTAATTTGTTATTTCCCATTAACACGTCGACGTAGACGATATAATTAACACCTTTGCCTTTGAGGTAATCAATCAATGGTTTCAAATCCGAAACACCCGCAATATTTTGCTGATAAGGTTTAAACAAAGGTGGGAAGGAAAGACAGTAAGGAAGCATTTGTGAAAAGACACCTTTGTTCATGACATAGGTTTGTCTTTTCCCAATATGAAACGCGGGACAAGCAAAATTAATTTTTGAATTCTCTGCTTTTGCTGAGCTCAGAGCCATATTCATAAATTCATTTAAAGATTGAGCTTCTCCTGGTTTTAGAGAGCTTGAGAGAAGACCTTTTTGCACAAGATCAGACTCTTTTAACTTCATCATCTGCCACTCGACATCGTAAGGCTGTCCTTTGTTTGCATAAATAGCTGCCACCAAAGATCCCATCTCAATTCCCGTCACAGCATGAATAGGAAGTTTTGCTTTTGCAAATTCAGTAATAATTCCCACATGAGCAAAACTTCTGAGAGCACCTGGGCCTAAGATTAATCCCAGCTTCACTGAGCTGACAGCCATTCCCACATCCATACGTTGAGCTTCTTCCTCGGCGATGAAGGGAACACTGGGCGCAGGAGAGCTTGGGTTCGTCTGAACATTGGGCTGCATCGGCGGCATTTCTGAAGAGTCTGGCGATTTATTCTTTGACTGGCAAGAAGCCAGGAAAATCACACAAAGCAGAGCCACGAGCTGATTTGAAATCTTCATTTACCGAGTCCTTTGCAAGTTATAGTCAATCATATCCACAAGGGAACCCTGGCTAATACCCAAGACTTCTAAATTGGCTTTTGCCTTTTTTGAAACCTGTTCTAGCTTATGCTGAAAGTTTAAATTTTGAACTTTTCCTTCTTCGCTGTCCAGCAAGTCATCTTTTAATTGAAAAGCAAGACCTAGATCCTCGCCGTAAGAGCGACAAAGTTGTCTTTTATCATTAGGAATTCCGCAAACAATAGCCGCACCTTCGACAGAGGCACGAATAAGCGCTCCAGTTTTTAAAGAATGCATCAGCAAGAGTTCACCTTCCTGCATTTGCTGATCTTTAAAACCCATATCCATGGCCTGACCAGAAACCATTCCTTGTGTACCAATAGCTTCGGCAAGGATTTTAACCAGCTGCAGAGCTGTCGCCGGCTCTGATTGAAACTTTTCAGCAATAAGAGCAAAAGCTTCCGTCTGTAAAACATCCCCTGCTAACAAAGCGATGTCTTCGCCGAAAACTTTGTGATTTGTAGGCTCGCCACGGCGAAAATCATCATTATCCATACAGGGAAGGTCATCATGAATGAGTGAATAGGTATGGATCATTTCGATAGCTAAAGCCCAAGGCAGAATTTTTTGCGGAGGAACTCCGAAAGCTTCTCCGATCAATAACGAAATAACCGGACGAAATCTCTTCCCACCTTGAGAAAGAGAATAAGCAAAAGATTCTTTTAATGAACTAAGACTCTGCGATGAAGGCCAAGACTTCGCAGAAAGATAGCCTTCCACCTGCAAATCGAACCAATTTTTTCTCTGTAAGAGTTCTTCGCTTAGAGCCAACATGAAACTAATTATTCTTCGACAGAAAACTTTTCAGTCACTGCTTTTCCACTCGCATCGATCGAAACCAATTTTTTGACTTGGGCTTCAGCTTCAGTCAAGCGGGTTTGACATTCACGTGATAGCTTAATGCCTTCTTCAAAAAGCTTGAGAGAATCTTCAAGGGCTAAATCCCCTTTATCCATTTTTTGAACAATTTCTTCTAGGCGCCCTAATTTTTTTTCAAAATCCATAATCTCTCCTTCAATCCTGACTGTGCGAGCCTTTTTTCTTACTCGATTTTCTGAACAAGGGCTGTAAATTGTCCCTTCATTAATCGAACTTGAACTTCGTCGCCTTTTTTTATTTGATCTGTTGTTTTTACTAATTCGTTATTCTTTGTTGTCACAGAATAACCTCTCTCGACGACTTTGAGAGGACTCAATCCATCGAGCAAAGACATCATTCTTTCCAGTTTAGATCTTTTTCTCTCGACTAATCGCTGAGAGAAAGATTTCAACTTAAACCGAGCATTTTCTAGCTGGTTCTTTTTTTCTTGTAAGATTTGCTCAGGTGATTGCAAAGACTCTGTTGCAAGGGAAACTTCTAATTTCTTTCTTTGTAGATAACCGGAGAACGCTTGCTGGAGACGAACCCATAGCTCGTCATTGCGTTGGTTAAGATCTTGTAGTTTTCTTTTTGGATCTACCAAACGTGCACTGAGAGATTTCAATCTCTGAGCATCCATACGAAAATGCTTTTCCCAAGATGAAACAAGATATCTCTTGAGAGCTTCTACTTTGTGAACCAGATCATCTGCATTTTTCACAACAAGTTCAGCCGCAGCAGAAGGTGTCGGCGCGCGAAGATCTGCAACAAAGTCTGCAATCGTAAAATCAATTTCATGTCCCACGGCAGAAATAATCGGAACCGGAGATTGAGCAATCGTTCTTGCTAATTTCTCATCGTTAAAAGCCCAAAGATCTTCAATAGAGCCACCACCACGACCAATGATGATCGCATCGACATTTTCGCTAGCCACAAGTTGATAAGCTTTCTTGAGCGCTTCAACAATTTGCGGAGCGGCTCCTTCGCCTTGAACGATGGTTGGAATCACTGTGATATTTAAAGCTTTATGACGACGTGACAAAACATTAATCATATCGCGAATGGCAGCACCTGTCGGAGATGTGACGATAGCCACATGCCTAGGTAGAGCCGGCAAAGCTCTTTTCTTCACTTGATCAAAAAGACCTTCCGCTTTTAATTTTTCCTTCAGTTGCTCAAAAGCTTTTTGCAAAGCTCCGGCGCCGACAGGCTCCATCATTTCACAGACGACTTGATAGGATCCGCGCGGTTCGTAAACAGAAACTCGGCCGCGAACGATGACTTCGAGCCCGTCAGTAGGTTTAAACTTAAGACGTGAATTGTATCCACGAAACATGACGGCGCTTATTTGCGATTTGGAATCTTTCAGACTAAAATAGAAATGTCCCGATGTATGAGCTTTAAAATTAGAAATTTCACCTTGAATCCAAACAAGACCCAGCTCACCTTCAATCAGTTGACGAATTTCACGGTTGAGCTGCTCAACAGAATAAACAGTGGCCTCGGACTGACCATTTTCAGACTTATTTTCAGAAGTGTTAGATGAGTTTGATGATGAAATTGAGAAACCTTCGCTCATGCAAGAAGCAAGCTAATTGTCAGTGCTAGATGAGTCAAGAAAAGGGCATTAAAAGCTTAAGAAAAGGCGACGTTTTGCAGTGACCAAAGACCACCGACAAAGAGACACACCCAGGCAAGATTTTTATGGCTGCGCAGAGTCGCTCCCATCGCGGGCATACGCTCATTAGCCAACTTCTGAAGGCTTTGATTTTCCAGCACAAAAACCATGACTATGCCATAGAAAAAAACCACAAAAGGAAAAATATAATCTAATGTTTCGTGTCCCATACCAAAACTATTCGGTACTTGACTCGAAAAAGTTGACTGGACCTTTTCACTGGCCTTCCCATTAGAGAAAAGCTCTTGTATGATCATATTCGGGTCTCAGGAAGTGTAAGAAAAATAACCCGACAAGCATACTTTCGGGGGCTGTCTCTGACAATGGTGTGCAAGCTCAGCTCGTACTGAGAAGCCTAAAGTTGTTATCATGGCCACCCACCTTTGCATATTGGGGTTATTGTTTCACACCTTTCTGGGGCTTTTTTTTGCCCTCGACAGTATTCTCATTTCGAGACAGAGCTCATTGAGCTACCTCAAGCTAGAGTCTGTTTTAGCCGATATTATGAACATGAGAACTCTACGTTACGGCCTTATTATTATCTTTTCTCTAAGTTTATCAGCCTGCGGTTATATCAAGGGTGGAATCGAGGAATTGATTGATATTCCTTTGATCACCGAACAAAAACCTCAGGTTGCTGAGGTGATATCGGGGTCCACCAAAGGTGAACGGACTGCGGGTGGTTATTTCGTTGATACTTCTGTTGGTGCGATCAACGGAAAGATCAAAGCAACAACCCCTAATGGATACCAAGTTTATTATGGTATTCAGGGTGAAATCGTCTCTCAATAAAACGTTCTTTTCTGAGAATCTCTCATAAACTGTCTAAATTCTGTAGATCGAGTCCTTGATCACATATGCCGAAAAGTATCTATGGGCTTTTCTCTGTGCAAAACTTCCTATTTGCTTACCTTTATCATTAGCTTTTCGCTAATGGGTTGCGGAGCTAAATTTGCGGAAGAAAATATAACTGCTGCAGGCCCTCTCTTTGGCGCTATCGGATCTGAGTCCACTTATTGCTCGTCAATTAGCAATCCTTCACCTGCAACGACTGTCACTGCCACAGCTCAATTCTATGCTCGCCAAGTCAGCAATGTTTCTGGCTTGATCAATCCAGGTGCTGCGAAGCCCATTCGCTACGCCGGAGTTCGCGTTCTTGATAGCTCTGGAAATATTGTTCAATGTGGTCAAACAAATGCGACAGGCGGAATAAGCATTAATATTCCTCGAACGACAACAAGCTATACTCTGCAGGTTCTTTCTCGTGCTGATAATAATTTCTATAAAGCTAGTGTTCTCAATAATCCCACGGACATGGCTCCTTATAAAACAGCGGTTTCTTTTACAGGCAATGGCACCGCTAACCAAGCTGTGACTCTTCCTGCTGCGAGCTATACGGGAACCCTAGAAGGTGGCGCTTTTAATATTCTGGATCAGATTTTTATCGCTAACGAATATCTAAGAAACAACACCGGTTGTGGAGCCGTCGGTACGCTTCCTTGTACAACTTTTACAGTCGCATCCAAAGCGCAAATTTTTTGGAAACCAGGACTGAGTCCAGGAGCTTATTACAATCAGCCGACAGCTTCGATTTCTTTCTTTCTGCCCGAGGCTTCTTCGTCTTACGGAATGGCTTCAGGAATTTATATTATGGGTGGAAAAGAAGGCAGTATTTGTGTGGATACTGACCACTTTGATAACTCTGTTCTGATTCATGAATACGGTCATTTCTTAGAAAAAACTTATTCAAAAAGTGATTCACCAGGTGGATCGCACAATGGAAATTCGATCATTGACCCTCGGCTTGCTTGGTCCGAAGGATGGGCTAATTTTCTTCAAGGCGCTGTTCGTGCAGAAGCTCGGTATGTTGATACCCACGGAAACAGCGATTGCAGTTCAGGCACAGGGGTTTCTATTAACTTGAATCTTGAAACGATCACGTCGGGACAAGATGCCGTCAGCGGCGCGACGTATTTGGGGGAAGGAGTTTTCCGCGAAGTTTCCGTATCACGAGCTCTTTGGGATATGGTCGAAGGCACAGGCACTGGAGATAGCATGGGAGCCAGTCTTGGTTTTGGACCTCTTTGGAAAACTTTCTCTGACGCTTCAGTTGGCTTTGCTTCGACGAGCATACGATTCCGAAATATTGGACACTTTAACGAAATTCTTCGCGGTTTGATTAATAACTACAATTCGGGATTATTAACTAATTATGATGCTGTCGTTTCCAATGAAAGACAAAGATCTGATCGTATCGAGTACGGCCGTGTGATCACAGCTAAAGCCTTTGGCTCTTGTACTGATTTCTCTATCCAAGGCGTGAGCGGAGTCACCAACCTGGCTAGAACCAATGACTTTTTTTCCTACTACTATGATGGAACCGCTAACCATTCGAGTATTAAACTCAAGTATTCGGGTACAGGAACTCCGTCTGATTTGGACCTTTATGTTTGGAAAGATGGATATTCTTTCTCAACAGCTTCGACCCAGGCGGCTTCGAGCGCAAGATTTTATCCCGAAGTTTCTGGAACCGGGGAAGAAAGCATCAGTCTGAGTGGTCAACCTGCAGGTTATTACCTTATTCAAATTGCAACAGATCCAGACAGCGTTGGTAATTCAGCGGCGAGCTATTACTTAGAAACGAACAGTGGAAGTGAGCGCATATGTCCTTAAAAAATTTCCAATTCAAAGCTTTTGTTGGACTTGTTCTTTTCGGACTTTGCCTCGGAGTCGGCATTGCCTACTGGCAAGAAACTTCGGAACGAGGACTGGCTTCCGTTGATGAAGCACCCTTCCCAGCGCCAAAACTGAATCTTTGGGGCCACTCGCCTTATGGAAAAATGAATCAAAGTATCGATGTCCGTTTAGAAGCCATTGGTGGAATTCCCGAAAATGATGATCAAGAATTACGCTTGATTGCCCATGTCACACTTCATCGACCTATTGATCAAGAGTTGAGCTATCAATGGGTTTTACCTCCGGGAGCAGAATTAGTCAGCGGAGAATTAGATGACGTGTGGCCCGGAATCCAGCCAGGGCAAACGGTTTCCACGGAAATCTCTGTTCTCGGAGTCTCAAAAGAAGGTCTAGTTAAATCAATTACACTGCACGTTTCAGGGCAGTCGCAGTCCATTAAGTACGCAAATTCTGGAAGCTTTACAACAAGCCCTCGGCAATTGGATGAAAGCGTTGAAGAACTGGCCTTGAAGAAAAAAATCAGTTTAGAGAAAATGAATAAAGTTCAGCAATAATTGGCTGACATGAAAGGATCCAGAGAAAAAATGAAAAATCCTCTTTCGATTTCAATTGGATTATTTTTATTCTTGTTTGGATTAGCCTTTGCTAAAGGCCTCAATAAAAACGGCAATGATAAGCAACCTTCTCGAAACGTCGCTTCAGCTCAGCAGTTAAAAGCTCAATAACTAAACCGGTATTACTTCGACTTGGGGATTGAATTCATCTCTCATGATTCCTTCGATCGCCATCAAAGTCCCCGTTGTTGAACTGGGACACGTTCCACAAGCTCCTTGGTAATGAACATAGAGCTTATTCTCTTCATACTTGACGACCTCGATGTCCCCACCATCTCCTTGAAGCCCGGGCCGGATCGTGCGGTCGAGAATGGATTCAATGGCTTGAATATCTTCAGGCAGATTTTTTCTTAATTCTTTCAAAGAATCACTAACGCCAAATTTGGGATCATGAACGGGAAGACGTGTCTGAATCACGGCACAGACTTGTTTCTGCACTTCTTCGGGTTCCATATCAAAGGCATGAGTCACCGTAATAACATTCTGAAAAAAGTGAACTTGCTTCACTCCTTCTAAAGCCAAAAGATCCAAGGCCAAACGATTGCCATAGGCCTCTTGAGCGTTCGAATAAGTCGCTTTGCCATCTAAAAGAACAGGACGATCTAAAACAAATTTCCATGCTGAAGGATTTGGAGTTGCTTGAACTCGAATTAAAATATCTTGCGCGCTCACGACAATAACTCCTGGGCCTTAAGAAGCCCTTTTACTAACTGATCCACGTCTGTTTTATTATTAAAAATTGAAAAAGAGGCTCGAATGGTTCCCGTGATTTTAAACTTTTCTAACAAAGGCATTGTACAGTGATGTCCTGCTCGCACGGCTATTCCCTCTTGATCTAAAATCTGCGAGACATCCGAATGATGCAAACCTTGCATTGAAAAAGAAATGATCGGCGCTTTAGCCTCGACATCAGCTAAAATTTTCAGTCCGGGAATTTTTCTCAGCTCACTGGTAGCATAGGTCAACAGTTCATGCTCAATCGCCTGAATTTTCTCAAAACCAATTCTTTGAACATACTCGATGGCAGGTTTTAGCGCGATGACACCTTCAATGTTCGGAGTTCCCGCCTCAAAGCGATAAGGAATATCATTATAGCTCGTTCCCTTAAAGCTGACTAGAGAGATCATGCTTCCACCGCCGGGGCCAGGAGGAAGATCTTTCAGAATTTCTTTTTTTCCAAAAAGAACCCCTATACCATAGGGTCCAAATAGCTTATGACCGGAGAAAGAATAGAAATCCACATCAAGATCTTGAACGTTCACAGGCCGGGTTGCTACTGCTTGCGCTCCATCCACTGCAATCACCGCTCCTGATTTGTGAGCGAGAGTCGCTGCTTTTTTCACGTCAACATAGGTTCCTAGAGTGTTCGAACAATGAGTCAGCGCCACCAATTTAATCGTAGGCTTGCTTTGCAAAAGCTTTTCATACTGACCCCAATCCAAATTACCTAGCTCAGTAATTGGAGCAACAACAATCTCGGCCCCTGTTCTTTCACAGAGCATTTGCCACGGAACGATGTCTGCATGGTGCTCCATCTCAGAAACCAAAATGCCATCGCCCTTTTTAAGATATTTATCTCCCCACGTATCAGCCAGAAGATTAATAGATGCCGTGGTCCCTGCTGTAAAAATAATCTCTTCTCTGTGAGCGGCGTGAATAAATTCACGAACCTTATCACGACTGGCCTCAAAGTTTTGTGTTCCTTGATCTGCAAGGTAATGTGCGCCCCGATGAACATTGGCAGTTTCATAACTATAAAACGAAGAGATTCTCTCGATCACAGGCCAAGGCTTTAAAGCCGTAGCGGCGCTATCGAGATAAACAAGATTTTTCCCCCGAATTTTCTGAGTCAGGGCAGGGAAATCAGCTCTTAGTTTATTGTTCTCAATGAGGCTCATTGGAGCTCCCGGTAACTTGTCTCCAAGTTTTTTTCGAGCCACGTACGAGTTTCTGCGTTTGATACGCGGTCGACAAGATCTTTCACAAATCCTAGGCTCAGCATTTCCACGGCCTTATCGCGGTCAATAGCACGACTAAGAAGATAAAAAATCTCCTCTTCGCTCATTTGACCAACGGTGCTTCCATGAGTTGCTTTCACATCATCAGCATAGATATTTAACTGCGGAATGCTATCAGCTTCCGCCTCTTTGCTTAAAAGCAAATTCTTGTTCAACTGCTCGCTGAAAGCTTTCTGAGCTTGAGGACGAATTTCAACTTGGCCACGAAATACGGCCTTTGATTTTCCAGCCAAAAGAGATTTGTACAGCTGATTGGTCGTGCAATGTCCGACGACATGATCAATACGAGTGGAATTATCAAAGTGTTGATCAGCATTTCCAAGAGTTAAGCCATTTACGATAGCATTGGCCCCTTCACCAAGGCAGTGAACATCAAGGTTATGACGACTAACAAGGGAACCCGTCGAATAAACAAGGCTTTCCAGATTTGCTTGAGCCTTTAAATAAATTCTTGAGCAACCAAAGTGAGTTGTTTTCTTGTTTTCCGATTGGACTCGGAGATATTGCAGGGATGCCTGTTCATCGAGAGAAATTTCAGAAACAGCATCCGTGAAATGTTTTTGTCCGTCGCTGAGATAGGTTTCGATCAATTTAAGCTCAGATTGCTTCTTGAGATGAATATTCAATCTTGGGTACTGAGCTTTGGCCTGACGAGAATAAAATAAAACCTGCAATGGTTTTTCTAAAGTCGTTTTTTCTTTTACGGAAATAACCAAAGCCTTTGAAAAAGCTGAATTCAAACCCTCAAGAGAGTCTTGTCTCAAAACTTGAGTTTGTTGACGAGAATTCTTCAGAAATTGAGCTGAAGCTTTATCGGAAAAAGAAATCTTCACTTTCTCTTTAAGAGCTTTAACATCTGAAGGTTTCATAAAAATCTCTCCGTCAGATACGAGAATTTGATGAAAATCAGAATTACTGAGCTCTTTAAAGGTCTTTTGTAGACCTTTCAGCGTCGTTTTTTGTAATGAAGGAAGAAGATCTTGTTGAGATAGCGACTTGAGGCTGGTGTATTTCCAAGCTTCCTGCTTTTTATTAGGCAGACCTTTGGATAAAAAATAGTTCCAACCCTGCCGACGCGAGTTTTTACCCAAAGCCCCTGAGACTTGGGCAAATTTCTGCTGAAATAGATTTTCTAATTCTGCAAATTCACTCATTGGACCAACCAGTCGTATCCTTTTTTCTCTAATTCAAGAGCTAGTTTAGCATCCCCCGTCTGGATGATCTTACCTTTTGAAAGAACGTGAACAAAATCGGGCTTAATATAATCCAACAGTCTCTGATAGTGTGTGACTAAAACGATCGCATTATCTTTCGTTTTTAACTTATTCACACCTTCAGCTACGACTCTCAGAGCATCGATATCTAATCCCGAATCTGTTTCATCCAAAAGAGCTAAGCGTGGCGAAAGAACGGCCATCTGTAAGATTTCGTTCTTTTTCTTTTCTCCCCCAGAGAAGCCCACATTGACGGGTCTTTCTAAAAAGTCTTCTCTCATTTGTACAATCTGCATTTTCTTTTTTACGAAAGAGCGAAATTCATTTTCCGACAACTCTTCAGAACCTTGATACTTGAGTATTGAATTAAAGGCCGTCATTAAAAACTTAAAATTTGAAACCCCGGGGACCTCGACGGGATATTGCATCGCTAAGAAAATGCCTTCTTTAGCCCTCTCGTCCGGATCCAAATCCAAAAGATTCTTCATTTTGTAATTAATCTCGTAAAGAACTTCTCCACCTGTCACGTCATAAGAAGGATGACCTGCGAGAACTTTGGATAAAGTGCTTTTACCGGAACCATTGGGTCCCATGATCGCATGCACTTCGCCGGCATTGACCTTCAGGTCTAAGCCTTTCAAAACTTCTTTTTCATCGACAGAAACCTTTAAATTTTTAACTTCTAACATGTTTTATCCAACGCTATTTTCTAATTTCATTTCAATTAATTTTACTGCTTCAACGGAAAATTCGAGAGGTAATTCTTTAAAGACATCTTTACAAAAACCATTCACCAACATCGAAATACTGGATTCCATGTCCAGACCTCGACTTTGCAAATAAAAAATCTGATCTTCAGAGATTCGAGAAGTCGAAGCTTCATGTTCCAAAGTCGCCGATTTATTTTTTACTTCGATATAAGGATAGGTATGTGCACTGCACTGATCACCGACGAGCATCGAGTCACACTGAGAATAATTTCTCGCATTCTCCGCCGTTGGCATAATTTTGACCTGGCCCCGGTAGGCATTGCTCGAGTGTCCTGTAGAAATCCCTTTCGAAATAATGGTGCTCTTAGTATTTTTTCCGATATGGATCATTTTTGTTCCGGTATCGGCTTGCATATAGTCATGAGTAAGAGCCACAGAATAAAAAGCACCCTCAGAATAATCCCCTTGTAGAATGACGGAAGGATATTTCCAGGTGATCGCTGAACCACTTTCAACTTGTGTCCATGAAATTTTTGAACGCTTACCAGCGCATTTACCACGTTTGGTGACGAAATTATAAATTCCGCCTTTGCCGTTTTTGTCGCCCGTGTACCAGTTTTGCACGGTTGAGTATTTGATTTCAGCGTCTTGCAAAGAGACCAACTCAACAACCGCCGCATGCAATTGGTTTTCATCTCGCTGAGGAGCTGTGCAACCTTCGAGATAATTCACAAAGCTTCCTTCATCAGCGATCAACAGCGTTCTTTCAAACTGACCTGTCTCAGAAGCATTGATACGGAAATAAGTCGAAAGATCCACAGGACAGCGAACGCCTTTAGGAATATAGCAAAAAGACCCATCGGTAAAAACAGCTGCATTGAGAGCTGCATAGAAATTATCCGAATAAGGAACCACGGTGCCTAAATATTTTTTAACCAGCTCTGGATATTTATGAATTGCTTCAGAAATGGAGCAGAAGATGACTCCGGCCTCATCCAAAACATCTTGGTGAGTCGTTCCTACAGAAACTGAGTCAAAAACCACATCCATCGCAACGCCCGAGATGCGCTTTTGCTCATTTAGTGGAATGCCTAAACGCTCAAAAGTCTTAATGAGCTCTGGATCCATTTCATCTAATGATTTAGGGCCTTCTGTTTTTTTCTTTGGAGCTGAGTAATAAACGATATCTTGGAAATCAATTTTTGGATACTTCACCAAAGCCCAAGTCGGTTCAGTCATCGACTGCCAGTGTTTAAAAGCTTTCAATCGGTAATCGAGCATCCATTGAGGCTCATTTTTTTTCTGAGAGATAAAACGAATAATATCTTCGTTCAAACCCTTCGGGGCTTGATCGCTTTCGATATCGGTAACAAATCCGTACTTGTATTCTTGTTCCATTTTATCTCATCAGCAATTCTTTAAGAGAAATGCCCTTGTAAAAATCAGTTAATTTACGATCTAAAATCGCGACCGGAGAAATAATATTGCAGCTGTGTTGCATTTCGCAGGACTCATCACTGAGACATTTCGCGACTGTCGGCGGCCCTTGAACGATCTCAATCAATTCCTGAAGAGTCACCTGTGACAAATCTTTAGTGATTTTATAGCCACCATGAGCCCCTTGCTCTGATTTAACGAGACCTTTTTGTGCCATTTGCTGAAGGACTCTGGCAGTCGCATCAAAAGGAGCCTGGTAGCTGTCAGCCACTTCTTTTGCCGAAGTCAGCTCATGGCTATTTTTTTGGGCCATATGCTTTAACGCCATCAGAGAATACTCTAATTTTCGACCCATACGGTTCATATAGATTCCTTCGAGGAACCAAGGTGTATTTGAAAGCCAACTGAAAAGCAATTTTAATTACGTCTTTTTTTAGCGTATTTCAATTTTCTATCTTTTTTATCCTCTAAGATCTAGCCTAACCTCCTATGAGATTGCTCCAAGTGACTATTGGCACTGCTTTTGTGTGTTTTATGCTGTTCATGTCTGTCCGTTTCTGGGGAGAGGGGCAAACTTTTCGTCCTTATGACAGTGCGTTTTGGCACAAAAATGAGGCAGCTCCCTTGATCGTGATCCCCTGGGAACAGAACTATTTTCTCGAAAAAAATCCTGAGTGGATTCTCTGGGCCGACGTCTACCGCGGTGAGAACGAAGATCTCCTTGTTCGCCCTTGGGTAGATAAAGATCTCAAAATTGATAAATTAGAAAAAAAGGCAAACCCAGCACGGCCTTTACTGGTGGACCTCTTAAAGAAGTATCCAAAAGCTCGTTGGATCATCAACTGTAATCATAACGTTCATGACATTCACCTGCAGCTTGCAAAAATTATTAATGAGACAAACTCTGCAGAAAGAATAATTCTGCAAAGCGATTACAATACAATTTTGATCAGCACGAAAACTCAGGTTCCTTTGATGTTGTATGGTTCAACGCCGGCTGATCTCACGCGTTTAAAAGTTTTCGATTCTCTTTGGTTGCTCCCGGCAGCACCCTTTAAAGGCGATGTCTTCATTTCCGCCTTCAAATATCGAAATATTCCAACTCTGAATCGCGATATTGCTCTAGAATTGAAAAAAAGATTTAAAAAAATCATTTTAGGCCCTCTGTCGAATGAAACAGAAATCCAACAAGCTATGGAGCTTAGCGCCGATGGGCTTTTTATCGTAGATCCAATCCTCTGGAAGAAGTAAAATTTCCGAACAGAGGCCATGTCATAGCCACGACAAGGAGAGTCGTACCCAAGGTACGCAAAGGAGAAATTTATGAAAGTTAATTTCAGTGCTTGGGATGCTATTCTTCAAGCCAGCATCATCGTTCAACTGACTCTTGTTATCTTGGTGGGTCTTTCAGTTTTCTGTTGGGCTGTCGGCTTTATAAAGTTTAAGCAATTCTCTCACGTCCAAGAAGCCAACCAAAGATTCTTGAATATGTTTTGGAAAGCGACTTCTCTGGATACTTTGTACAGCGAACTCGAAATTCATAAGAAAAGCCCCATCGCTCGCGTTTTTAAGGCGGGTTATTTAGAAATGCAGAAATTAGCGAGCCAAAGAAGCCCCGAAGCCTCTCAATTACAACTTTCGGGGTCTGACAATGTTGAGCGTGAATTGAGAAAAGCAACCGATCTTGAAATTGCGGCGATGGAATCTAAACTAACTTTGCTCGCTACCACGGGTAGCACAGGTCCTTTCATTGGATTATTCGGAACTGTTTGGGGAATTATGTCTTCCTTCCACAAAATTGGACAAACCGGATCGGCAAGTCTTGCAGTCGTGGCTCCCGGGATTTCGGAAGCTCTTGTGGCAACAGCGATCGGTCTCGCAACAGCCATCCCAGCAGTTGTTTTGTACAATCATTTTATCAATCAAATTAAACGCCAAGAACTGGCGCTGGCGAATTTCAGTTCTGATTTCCTTAACATCGTTAAACGCAACTTTTTTAAAGAGTAATTTATGGCAATGAGTTCAGGAAACAACAAATCTTCACGCATGGCGCTCAGTGAAATCAACGTGACTCCGCTGGTGGATGTTATGTTGGTTTTGTTGATCATGTTCATGGTGACGACTCCATTGATGCAACAAGGAATCGATGTTGATTTACCAAAAACAGCTTCCTCTGGTGTAGAGACAACCGATGAGCCTTTTGTTCTGGTGATTTCGGCAAATCAGCAAATTACCGTGGCTAAGCAGACTATGCCCATTGAGACTTTGAGAGAAAAATTAAAGGCTATTTTTGAAACAAGAAAAAATAAGCAAATCTATATTCAAGCAGACCGTAAAGTAGATTATGGCTTTGTAGCTGAGACAATGGCAGAAATTCGGGCAGCAGGAATTTTTAACATCGGTTTAATTACAGTTCCTAAAACACAATAATAATGATGACAGTCGATGAGCAGCAGCAGATAGAGAACGATCAGTTTAGGCAGGCGCTGAAGATTTCAGTGTTTCTACATATCGCTCTGTTTATGACATTCACTGTTCGTACTATTCTCTTTACAGAAGAACCCATTAATTTTGAACAAGCTATACGCGTTGATATGGTGGGTTTGCCTGACCGGGTAGAATCTCTTCCAGAACTGGCTGCTTCGACCCCAGCACCGCCTGCCGCTCCTGCTACCACTCTGCCAGCGATTGCGAAAGAAGCTCCGGCAGTGAAAGAGGCAAAGCCAGCTCCTAAAGAGAAAGATCCGGATGCGATTAGTTTAGAGAAAAATAAAACTAAGCAAAAAGCAGCTCTCGCAAAATTGAAACAAATGAGTGCGCTCGAGAAAATTCAACAGGATCTAGATTCTGAAAAGAAGAAAGCGGCCGCGACAGCAAAGCCCAGTTATAAAGGAAATGTTCTTTCTCCAGGAACAGCATTGACTGGAATCAATCAATTGCAGGCAGATGCCTACATTTCTACTGTACATAATCACATGATTTCTAATTGGGCCTTACCCGAGTATTTAAAGAATAAGGACCTTCGCACAGATGTCTTGGTCAAATTTGATGAGAACGGCAATATTTTATCTAAGGTGATTGTCAAGACCAGCGGGAATCCTCAATTTGACGAATATGTGATCGCCGCCATCCAGAAAAGCTCTCCCGTACCTCCCCCTCCAGAGAAATTTATGAGAATATCTTCAGTTCAAGGATTTTTGTTCAAGTTTAGACACGATTAGCGGGGTAAATATGAAAAAATTTTCTTTCCAACTGGCTCTTGTTCTGCCTTTGTTTTTCACTTCTGTTGTTCACGCACAAACCGTGACTTCGCAAAATACCGATTCTAGTAGCGCCTCACAAATTCAAATTGATATCAATCAAGCAAAAACGAAAAAAAGTCTTCTCGCTTTTCCGGCATTGCAGTTTACCGGAAATCCAGCGATATCAAAAAATTTCCAAAGTGTCGGAGGAGACCTCTTTCGAGTGATCTTTAATGACTTGAGCATTTCAAGCTATTTTCAGTTGATCTCTCAAAATGCTTTTCTTGAGGACGCGAGCAAAACAGGCATTCGCCCTTTTCCGGCAGATCCGAATGGATTCAAGTTTCCAGCTTGGAAACAAATTGGTGCCGAGTATTTGATTCGTGGCAGTTTTTCTATTCAAGGCGACAGTATCAGTTTAGAAATTTATGTTTATAACGTGAATAAAGCTGATCTTGTGATGGGAAAAAAATATCGTGGCAGTCTTAGCACTGTTCGTCGTATTGCGCACACTTTCTCGAATGATTTCATGCAAGCTCTCACGGGAACAACGGGAATGTATCTCTCCCGAGTGACATTCGCCAGTGACCGTGGTGGTGGCAGTTTCAAAGAAATTTATGTCATGGATTGGGACGGAGCAAATGTTGAAAAAATCACAAACCACAAATCCGTTGCTCTTTCTCCAGCATGGTCTCCTGATGGTAGCAAAGTCGCTTACACCGCTTTTGTTCAGAGAGCGAAAACAAAAACTCGGAATGCTGATATGTTTGTCTATGACATCAAAGCGAATAAGCGTTGGCTGGTTTCATATCGTCAGGGAATTAACTCAGGAGCGGCTTTTTACCCCAATGGTGATGGCAAAAGTCTTTTCCTGACGATTTCTCAAGGGGGAACTCCGGATATTTACAAAATGTCCATCGATGGGGATCTGCAGGGTAAAATTACCAATGGTCCCCGTGGTGCGATGAATGTCGAACCTGCGATCAGTCCTGATGGAAAAAAGATCGCCTTCTCCTCGGATCGCAGCGGTCAGCCGATGATCTACGTGATGGGAATTGACGGCTCCAATCCCAAGCGCGTGACCTTTGCAGGCAAATACAACGCTACTCCAGCTTGGTCCCCTGACGGAAAGAAACTGGCGTTTGCTGGCTGGAGTGATGATCATTTTGATATCTTCACGATGAATGAAGATGGCACTGGAATGATTCGTATTACATCGTCAAGAAAACCGAATGGCAAATGGGCCCAAAACGAAGACCCTGTTTTCTCCCCAGATGGCCGACACTTGATGTATACAAGCAATCGCACTGGCACGAGCCAGATCTATATTTCTAATTTGGACGGCTCGGAAGAGCGTCGAATCACGGCGGATAATCACAATTATTTTAAGCCGAAATGGTCTAAGAATATCGAATAGATTAATGCGCTTCGCTAGTGGTATATAATGCGAAGCGCACACTCTTATAAGCCATATATTTAGTCTAATAGGGTGACTCTTGACCAATGTCGAGTGTCGACATAGCTCTATAGCTCTACGAAATTAACGAAACCTAAAGGAGCTAAGACATGCATGTGTCACGCACTGATAAGAGTTTTATGAAGGCAATTTGGATTTACGTGGTTGCCGCCCTTTTAATGACTTTGAGCTTTCACACAGAAGCCAAGTCAGACGAAAAGAAATCAAAAAAAGAGGCCAGCAAAGCCACTGATAAAAAAGAAGGAAAAGACATGATCGCTGTTTTCGAGACAAACAAAGGAACTTTTAAAATTAAACTTTTCGCTGATAAAGCTCCTAAAACTGTGGAGAACTTTGTGGGTTTGGCAGATGGAAGCAAAGAGTGGACTAATCCTGCTGGCAAGAAAGTAAAAACTCCTTTGTACGATGGAACTAAATTTCACCGTGTGATTCCTAATTTTATGATCCAAGGCGGAGATCCGCTCGGCAATGGAACTGGCGGACCTGGTTACAGATTTGCTGATGAATTCGATAAATCTTTGAAACATGATAAACCAGGAATTCTCTCAATGGCCAACGCGGGACCTGGAACAAATGGTTCTCAGTTTTTCGTCACTGTCGCTGCGACTCCGTGGCTGGATGGTAAACACACTGTTTTCGGAGAAGTGATCGACGGAATGGATGTTGTTTATGACATCTCGAAAGCGAAAACAGCTCCAGGAGATCGCCCTGTTGAAGACATCGTGATCAAATCTTTGAAGATTCAAAAATAATTCTTCTTCTCAATTCTAATTTCTTTAAAAAGCCTCGATCACCTCGAGGCTTTTTTGTTTCCCAAAAGGTAGGCCATTACTTTTGGCGAAATATAGATGCAATGGTGGATAAAAGTAATGGCCTACCTTTTGGGGATGTCTCATTTTGAGACGTCTAGGCTTTTGTCACCTGGTTACCGTTTTTGTTCTAGCATCTCTATAAGCTCATCCTATTGCACCTAATCCGGCTTCTTGCTTGCTCATATCCTATATAGAACAAGGAGCATCCGAATGAAGGCCATCTTTTCGACTATTATTGTTTTATCGCTATTCATGAGCTCCTTAGCTTTTGCTCAGCTTAAAATTATGAGTGATGAGTTAAAGCTAGTGACAAAGACCCTTTCGACTAAAGAAGGAAAAAGCTTTGTTCTTAAATTAGTCACTAGCCAAGGAAAGGTCGCTCAAAAAATTGTAACAAAACCAACACCCAAAGGCGTCCTTGAAAATTATCTTCCTTCAAAAGTTTCAAAAATGATGAAAGATCAAGGCTCGAAATTAGCCGCGAGCGGTTCTTTTGTGAAAAGAGTTATGGTCCAAAAAATGTACCGTTTCCCCGTGGAGACGACAGGATTTTTTGCAGCTTTGGGTGCTGTGATGACTTATGAGCTCGCTTTTAATTATGCAAACAACCCCGTCGCTTATGAACAGCTTTATCAATCTCAACTAGATCCCGTTGGACAGTTGGGATTCTATTTTTTCATGGTGGGAAATGGCGTCGCGGCGGAGCCATTAATGAATCTCATTCAGCAGGGAAAATTAAATAGAAAGTTTGCTCCTTTCATCCCATTTTTTGGAATGGGTGTTGGATCCGTAGCCTCAAACATCGTTCACGAATTAGGACATGCTCCAAATCTATGGACCTGCGCTCGAGGACTGATCACTGGCAAAGGCCTACAAGCCAAAGCTTGCGATCAGGCAGCGAGAACTTGGAATGAACGCGGAGGTGCCGCTGGACTTGCCAGCGAGTGGACACCGACAATTGTTGCTCTCAGTGGTTCGATTATTCTTTCCGGTGTCGCAAAATCAGGATTAGGAATTGCTGGTAAAGGCGCTTTGGCTGCAGCCATCGTCGTTCGTAACGGAGCAATTCATGCGACAGCAAAAGTTTTTGGAAAAGCGACATTGAG
>JACCDR010692724.1_pt1 | contig 23074 bp, 22 predicted proteins | sample 7446431 | NCBI WGS metagenome assembly JACCDR01 (sample SAMN15323443, study PRJNA562643) | freshwater metagenome | isolation source: river surface water | place: USA:Blue River Watershed | collected 2017-08-17 | reverse complement strand
GGCGCTTGTTCTTGAGCACCTTGTCGAACGTGTTGACGATGGCTTCGGGCGAGACGAGCACCTTGCCTGCGTCGCGGTGCACGAGCCCACCGTGTTCACGCTCGACGCCCATTGGATCGGTGAGGTAGCGCGCGAGCCACTCGATCACCCACGAGCCCCATTTGTGATCCTCGGTGATGATGCGCATGGCGAAGCGCCCGTCACGCTCGCCCTCAACGACGAAGCGGCCCTTGCTTGCTACGTCGCGGTTCGCAGAGAGCCATAGGGCGTGCTTGGCGATGCGGTCTTGCGAGGCGAGCGCGTCGCGTTCTTCAGGGTCGATGCTCGCGAGGATCTCACCTGCCTCGGGCAGCGGATCGACCTCCAAGAAACGCTGAGCGATGGCGTCACGGTCTTGTGGCGTGAGAGAGCGCTCGTCGTTGGCGAAGATGTTGAAATTGTTTGCCGTGACGATGAAGCGCAGAAAGCCCATCAGCTCAATCTCATCGTGGTGCTTGCGATTGGCCATGCGCGAGGGTTGCGTCACGAGGTCACGCAGCATGGTCGTCACATCGACGAACTTGTTCCACTTGCCTTCGCTGATCTGCACGAGCGGGCATTTGCGAAGGTCGTTGTTGAACTCGGCTGCCACGCGCTTCATGTCGATCGGGTTGTCGACGTTCCACACGCGAGAGAGCCCGCGCAGCAAGAGCCCCTTGCCGACGTTCGGATCGCCTTTGAGAAAGAGCACGCTATTTGGGCGGTGCAGCCACGTGAGGCCGGCGATCCAATCAAGCAACTTCTCTTGCTTCTCACCGCCGAGCGCGCGCAACCACTCGTCGACCAATTGGTCATACTCACCTTCGAGCGCGCGAAAGGGCGCGCCCACGAGCGTGAGCGTGCGCGTGTGTGGATCGTATTGCTCGCGTCCGATGCGCAGATCGGCCACTACGCGATCAATAGGCTCGCCGTACTCGTGAAATAGCTCGGGCAAAGTCTTGAGGCGCAAGCCGCCGTCGAGCTTGCGCTGATAGACGTTGACGCCTGCGACAGCACCAAGCTCCAAGCGCGCTGCACCTTGTGCCTCGGCCTCGGTGAGCGGCCCTTGCCACGTCGCGAGATCGGGACGCCATAGCCATACCGAATTGCCTTTGCGCAAGAGCAGCCGGCGGCGCAGCATGTCGCCGTGCTCTAATCCCACTTGCTGCGCCCACTCATCGACGAGATCGGGCGGTGCACCCTCGCCCACGTCGACCGTCTGCACCTGCTCAGCCGCGACGGTGTTCTCCTCACGTTGCTCAGCGAGCAGCGAGGCTTGTGAGCGTGCGATCTTGTCGGCTGCACCCACTATGTCGGGCGGCGGATCGCTTGGGTTCTCGGCGTGCATCTTTTCGAGTGAGCCGCGAAAGACCTCGGCAAGCTCCTCGGGCTCTACGCCAGGTGCCCAGCCCGCAAGCGCGCCGCACATGCGCATGAGCGTGTTGTCGCGCGAGCCCGTCTCAGCAAAGCTCTCGCCGCGCAGCACCTTCTTGAAGGCCGCGCGCAAGTGATCGTCTTTGTAAGCGCGCATCTTCGCCTTGAGCCAATCCCAATCAGCGACGTTGCCGACGATGCGCGGCGGCGGCAGCCCGCGCGTGAACTCGCTCATCGCCGGCAGCTCTAGGAACGGGCCGTCTTGCACGCGCAGCTCGTAGAGGTCTTCGTTACCGGGCGCGCAGCAAGGCAGGTAGTAGAAGTTGCTCAGCGCCACGGCTTGCGTGTCGGGCTTGTTGCCGCCGAGCCGGTTCATGAGCCACGCGCGAGCGGCCTTGTACTTTGGTCCGGGCACGGGCGAGGCGAGCGGCACGATGACGCGCCAGCGTGGACCGTAGCTCACGACGTTGTTGTCGTCGTCGATCTCTTCGGTCATGTGCTTCCACGTCGTGTGCGCGGCGAGCGCGATGCCTTGCAGCTTCGTGAGCACGTCGTCGATATCGAAGCCTTCGTCGAAGTCGATGACGATCCCTGAAAGGCGATCGACGAATGCGTTCTGTCGCAGAGCGCCGAAGGTGCGCGCGCCTGTTCTCTTGTCGACGTAGTGGCGCTCGGTAAACTGTGCGAGTGAATAGCCCGGCGCGCTCTCTAGGCTAAACTTGTTGTCACGCACGTGCACATCGGCAAGCAGCTGAGTGAACGAAGACCACGGCATCTCGAACGGGTAGGGGTGATTGTCTTGGTGATGATCGAAGAACGCCCCGAAGATATCGCCGTCTTGTCCATCGCTCATGCGTGCGCGCCCCCCGTTGCGCCCACGTGACGGCAGCGGTGTGCATTGCTCTTTGGGGAGCCCGCTGCCGTCACGTGGTGCTCGTTGCCTCGCGCGCTGCTAGGGGCGATTCGTCCCGAGCGTCGCAAGGTGTCCGATGCGATTTTGTTTTGCGAGCAATGCACGCCGCGCACCCTATCCAAAATCCGGCGAGAATCAAGAGGCCGGAGAGGAGAAAGATCACACGAGCGGGATTCTTTGTCACGAAGTCGATCAAGAATGTCCCGGTGCGTTGCACACCGATCGTGAGTTGTTGAAGGCTTGTGAGCGTGGCGCGACGGTCGACGACGGCAGCACCACCCCCCTCCCCCCGAGCCTTAAGCAAGTTGAGAGTTGAAAAGTACCACCCCCCTCCCCCCGAGCCTTAAGCAAGTTGAGAGTTGCGTTTTGACCCCTCCCCTCCCCCCGAGCCTATAAAAAAGAACCTATATAGTAGTACCTACTAATATAAGGTCTACATTGCCTGAGACTCGGGGGGAGGGGAGGGGTCGGTGCCCAACTCGGTGCCCGATCCGGCTCGCGCACGTAATCATGTACAAGGGCACCCTCTCGCGCACTCGCGCCTAACTTGCCTCGCGCGTCCACATCGTGCGACCGCTGAGTGCATGGCACGCAAGAACATCGCAGAGGCAATGAAGCACGATGAGCCCGAGGTCGCACGCTCAACCGAGATCGAGTTGTGGCCAATCGCAAAGCTCAAGCCACACAAGCGCAACGCGAAACTCCACCCGCCCGAGCAAGTCACTTACCTCGCACAGCTCATCAAACGGCACGGCTTCGATCAGCCGATAGCCGTCGACAGCAAAGGCGTGATCATCAAGGGCCATGGTCGATGGCTCGCGGCCAAGGAGCTGCGACTCGCAACGGTGCCGGTCATCGTGCGCAGTGACTTGGCACCTGGCCTTGTTGCTGAGGCACGTATCGCCGACAACCGCGTCGCTGAGTTCGGGTGGGACAGTGCGCAGCTCGTTGCCGATGTGGTCGACGGTTTGAAGATTGGGCTCGACCCTGATGTGATTGGGTTCTCGCTCAAAGACCTCGGGCTAGAAACCGATCCCGAGACGGGTGAGGTGTCGCAAGGCGAAGAGCCGATTGACGAGGGTGCTGTGCAAGCTGCACCCGTGCAAACGATCATCGTCGAGCCCGAGACACCACCGCCACCGAAGAAGCCGAAGACGAAGCTCGGCCAAATGTATCAGCTCGGCGATCACGTGCTCGTGTGCGGTGACGTGCGCGAGCACTTGCCCACCGAACGTGTTGCGCTCGCGCTGCACGATCCGCCCTACGGGATCAGCATCGTCGAGAAAGGCTTGGGTGATGGCAAGCGACACGGCAACGCAGCCGCGCCACGAGGCAAGTTCGATCCCATCGCAGGTGACAACGAGCCATTCGATCCAACGCCCGTGATCACGCACGCAGCACGCACGCACGTGTTGTGGGGAGCGAACCACTACGCCGACAAGCTGCCGCCGAGCGCTGCTTGGATCGTTTGGGACAAGCGCGTCGAGTTGCCGAGCAACGGCTTCAGCGACGCCGAGCTTGCGTGGGTGAGCAAGGGCGGCAGCGTGCGGATCATCAGGCACACGTGGAACGGGATGATCCGCGACAGCGAGCGCGGTGAGCCTCGTGTGCATCCAACGCAAAAGCCCGTCGCTGTGCATGCGATGATCGTCGAGATGTTCACCGAGCCCGGTGAGCTGGTGTTCGATGGCTACGCCGGCAGTGGCACGACGCTGCTTGCGTGTGAGCAGCTCGGGCGAAAGTGCTACACTGTCGAGAAAGCCCCCGCGTACTGCGATCAAGTCATCGCGAGATGGGAAGCACTCACGGGGCAGAAAGCGAAGTTGATCCATGGCTGAGAGACGAGGACCGACAGACGGCAAGCGCTTCACGCGAGCTGCGCCCACGCGTGGCAACACGAAGAAGCAACCAAACGGCAAGACGCCGAGCAAGCCGCTCGACACGTACAACGGCGAGACGAAGTGCACGCCCGAGATGATCGATCGCATCGTGAAGCTCATCCGCGCTGGCAACTACGCGCAGATCGCTGCGGCCTGCGTTGGCATCGCGTCGAGTACGTTCTACGAGTGGCTCACGCGCGGTGGTCGCGGTGAGGAACCGTATCGTGCCTTGGCGGAGGCAGTAGAAAAAGCGAAGGCCGAAGACGAGGCTGGAACGACCGCAGAGATCAGGCGTCACGGTCAAACGCACTGGCAAGCGCTCGCGTGGATGCAAGAGCGCAAGTACAACAAGCGTTGGGGTCGTCGTGACTCGCTTGAGATCACGGGCGACGAGGATCGTCCGGTGCACATGAACACGAAGATCGACCTGTCGAAGCTCAGTACCGAAGAGCTGCGCATGCTCAAGACGCTGCGCGAGAAGGCGCGCGTCGAAACCGACGACGAGCCAGAGTAACGAAATTCATACATCGCACATGGATCTTGCCTTCGAGCCAGAGGCGCGCTAGCCGTGGGTGCAATGGAACCGATTCGCGAGCGCAAAGAGCCAAACTACAACGGCACCCCGATCGACCTGCCTTTGCTGCGGGCTCGGATGCGCGATGTAGCGAACTTCATACGCGGCGCGAAGGCGCATTGCCGACGCACGCAGAAAGTCACCGAGTACCGCGCGCCTACGGGCGAGCTGAATGCACGCATCGGTGAGGCGATCGATTGGTCGCGGCTCTACGAGCTGAAAGCCGAGGCGACGGCGCTGTGCATGCTCCGCGCTGCGATGCGCGGCAACGTGCACGCGAGCGCAATCGACGCGAGCCAACGCACTTGGCCGTCGTTGCGCAACGTGATCGCGTTCGCAACGGGTGGCAAGCCGCACCCCGCTGGCATCACCAGCGCACGCGCTCAAGAGCTTGTTGCGCTCGTCTGCGAGCGCATGGCTGAGCGCTATTGCAAGTCTAGTCCCTCGTCGCGCGCCGTCTCATCGGCAGCGTAGACAATCCCCTACGTCGAAAATTTCATACAAGCACCTTGGAGACTTGGCCGAGTGGTAAGGCACCGGCTTGCTAAGCCGGCGAAGCGCGCAAGCGCTGCACGCGTTCGATCCGCGTAGTCTCCGCCATGGAGGGTTGGGTGAATGGCTAAACCAGCGGTCCCGAAAACCGCCGAGCCGGCAACGGCGTGCGAGTTCGAATCTCGCGCCCTCCGCCACGCATGCGTTGACGCTAAGGTCAGCGAAGCCGCCTGTAGAGCGGTTGCTCTTTGAGCCAACTCGGATCGTGCCCGAGCGCATGCACTTACTTGCCTTGCACCGATGACACGTGTACGGTGCTCTCATGTCGATCAAGCTGCACACCGCTTTACGCTCACTCGCCCTCCTCGGCGAGCTGCATGCGTGGCGCAATCGACTCTCGCTCAACTTTTAATTTTCAATCTTGCTCGTAGCTCAGTGGTTAGAGCATCGGCCTGTTAAGCCGAGGGTCACGGGTTCGATCCCCGTCGAGTAAGCGCGTGCAAGTAGCTCAGCTGGTAGAGCGCTGGTCTGAAGAGCTGGAGGTCGCGGGTTCGATGCCCGCCTTGCACACCATGCCCGAATGGCGAAACTGGTAGACGCGCTGAGCTTAGACCTCAGTGGGCAACCGTGGGGGTTCGATTCCCTCTTCGGGCATTCAGTGGTGACGATAGCTCAGCTGGTAGAGCGCGCCGTTGTGGTCGGCGTGGTCGTCGGGTTCGAATCCCACTCGTCACACCACGAGGGAGCATGCATCGGCGTGCTGAGCGGTCTCCAAAACCGTCTCGTTGTCGGTTCGAATCCGACCTCCCTCGCCACTGCGTCAACTTGCCCGCCGTGCTCCCGCTGTGTCATGATCTCTCTACATGGATGAGGAAGGCTTCGAGCTGAGTGAGATGCTCGCGATGGCGTCGCATGCGACGACCACCGAAGAGATCGACGCCGAGCTGATGCTACGCGACTTCCGCGCGTTCATCCCCGAGGCTTTCCCGCACGCGTTGCCCGGCATCGCGTACGAACACAATTGGCACATCGACGTAGTTGCCGATCACCTGCAAGCCGTCACGGATGGCGAGTTCGATCGGCTGCTCATCAACGTGCCGCCTGGCACGATGAAGAGCGTGCTCGTGTCGGTGCTCTGGCCGTGTTGGATGTGGGCCAAAGACCCTACGCGCAAATACCTGTTCGCCACGTACTCGGAAAAGTTCACCAAGCGCGACGCGCGTATCTCGCGCAACCTGCTCAATAGCCGATGGTTCAGGCGTCACTTTCCGAACACGCGCGTCTCTCGCGCGAAGAACGAAGACGGCACGCTCAGCGCTGACTCGATCCTCGAATACGGTACCACTGCGGGTGGGCTGCGCACGGGCGGCGCTGTCAACTCGGGCGTCACCGGCAAGCACGTCAACGGCATCGTCGAAGACGACTTGATGAAGGCGCAAGACGCGCACTCAAAGGCCGCGCGCGAGAGCGCGTGGGACTTCCACTCGGGCACACTGCCCTCGCGTCTGTTGCCTGGCAAGAAGAGCTTTTGGGTGCACGTCGCTCAGCGCTTGCACGTCGATGATCCGAGCGGTCGCATCTTGAAAGAGGGCGGCTACGTGCATCTCAAGCTCCCGATGCACTACTCACCGAAGCGCGTCGTGATCACGCCGCTCGGCAACCCCGACCCGCGCGAGATAGAGGGCGAGTTGTTGTGGCCCGAGCGCATGACCGAAGACTACGTGCAGAAGCGCGGCAAGGGCATGGGTCCGCACAACGTCGCGGCGCAAGAGGAGCAAGAGCCGACGAGCCTCGAAGGCGGTATCGTCAAGCGCGCGTGGATGCAAAAGCGATGGACGCGCAAGATGCTGCCCGAGCGTTTCACGGTCGAGTGGATCACCGCCGACCTCGCGATCACCGACACGAGTGATCCGATCGCTGTGCAGCGTTGGGGCTTCCACAACGGTGACTTCTACTTGCTGCAACGCATGACCGACTTGATCCCGTTCGTCGAGAGCTACTCTATCGTGCTGCAATTCGCGTCCAAGGCGCACAACCGCGAGCCCATCACCATGGCCAAGGTGATCGAGAACAAGGCGAACGGTCACGCGATGCTTGAGATCAACAAGAAGCTCGGCAAGAACATCCCGGGCTTTCAACCGTGGAACCCTGGCCGCGTCGGCGACAAGGTTGTGCGTCTCAACGCAGTGAGCCCCGTGTTCGCGTCGGGCAACGTGTGGCTACCCGACGAGAGCGAAGACCCGACGATCGAAGACTACGTGGAGCAGGTGTGCGGTTTTCCGAGCGCGCTGCACGACGATGAGGTCGATGCGACCTCGCAGGGCATCTTGTGGTTTCAAGAGAACCACGAGTCACTGTTCGAGATGGATGAGTTCGCGGGCGCGGGCTTCGGTAGTCACGAGATGCGCGATCCGTCGATGTCTTGACCATGCATCCGTGGTGGGTTACCTGCTCCCTATGAACGACATTTTCGCCGCGCCGAAACAAGAAGCCGATGGAACGTGGACCGAACAGCGCCTCGGGCGCTTGCTCAGCGAGGCGCGTGAGATCATGCTCGCGAACCCGCACAGCTTCACCGGGCTCACGGCCTATCTCACTTTGATCGATTGCATCGGTCACGAGTTCGAGCCCTTCGCCGTGCAACAGCCCGGCGAGATGGGCACCAAGCTCGCGCGCGTGTTCAAGCGCGGTGGCATGGGCGCGGAGAAGGCGGCAACGCTGTCGCTGCTCTACAGCTCGCTCAAGATGGAGTATCAATTTCCGCCTGAGATGGTGGTCGACGCCAACGACAAAGATCCGGCGGTGAGCTTCAGCGTGCCGAACGAGCTTGGTGAAGGCGTCGTCACGAAGATCAACATCAGCGAGGTAGTGCGCGAGTGCGAGAGCGTCGTGAGCGTCATGCCTCAGTGGCTCTTCACGGGCGAGGTGAAGCCCACGCAAGCGTTCAAGCAAACCTTCCGCGCCAAGTAGCATCTCCCTCGACAACCGAAACTTGCGCACGCGCATCCGCTCGTGAGACGGTGAAGCCTACCACCTGCTAGGGGCGGGTGCCGGCCATTAGCCCGCCCCTAGCAATCCCTCTCAGGCAGGCGTCTGCGTTGCGTAACTTGTTCGCGCGTTCGCCATGCGCTACGTTGTGCGCACAGTGGCAAAGACACGCACGCGCAAGAGCGCACCCGCACCAGTAGAGAAGCTGCAAGAGGGCGACGTGCCGCGCATTCCCGGCGACGTGGTGCCCGAGTCACGTTACCTCGGCTTGAGCCCCATCGGCACGAGCGGCCTGAAAGAATCAGGCGGCTGGATCTACGAAGAGTTCTTGCCGCAGCTCGCCGGGCGCAAAGGGCAGCGGCTCTACAAAGAGATGGCCGACAACAGCGCTAGCATCGGAGCGATCCGTCGCCTCGTGCGTGACCTCGTGCGCCAAGTCGAGTGGACCGTCGAGCCCAACGAGCGCAGCAAAGACAAGACGCAAGCCAAGCGCGAGGCCGAGTTCATCGAAGGTTGCATGCACGACATGGAGCACAGCTTCAACTCACTCGTGAGTGAGGCGCTCACGATGTTGGAGCAAGGCTTCGCGCCGTGCCTACTCACGTACAAGCTACGGCGCGGGCAGAATCAGCCGCCCGAGTTCAACAGCAAGTACAAAGACGGGCGCTTCGGCTGGCGTAGCATCGAGCTGCGTGCACAAGAGACGCTCGACCGATGGGAGTTCGATCCCGACACGCGGCGCTTGCTCGGCATGTGGCAGCAAGACAGCTACGCGCCGCGCGCGAGCAACGTGTTCATGCCCATCGAGCGGCTCGTGAACTTCCGCACCGAGTCGACCAAAAACAACCCCGAAGGCCGTTCGTTGTTCCGCAACGCCGTCGTGCCGTACATGCGTCTCAAGCACATCGAGACGATCGAAATGATCGGCATCGAGCGCGAGCTTACGGGTATGCCCGTGATGGAGGTGCCGCTGCGCCTCTTGGCCAAGGAGAAAGACGCCGAGGCACGCGCCGTGCTCGCGTACATCGAGCGCGGGCTCGCGAGCATCAAGCAGCACGAACGCATGTACATGATCGTTCCTGCGAGCGAGACACCCGATGGGAACAAGACGGGCTATAAATTCTCGCTCTTGCAGTCGCCTGGCACTGGCCGCATCGACGTGAGTAAGTCGAAGCTCGACTACAAGACCGACATTTTTCAGAGCTGTCTCGCGCAATTCATCATGCTCGGGCAGAACGGCAACGGCGGCGCTCGCGCGCTGTCGAGCGATCAGACCGACCTCTTCAGCCTCATCATGTTCTCGATCTTGGAGAGCATCCGTGAAGCCTTTCAACGTGAGGCGATTGACCGCATGTGCATGCTCAATCGCGTCGATGCGGATGACATTCCTCAGCTCAAGTTCGGTGACGTGGAGACGCCGAACCTCGCCGCGCTCGGGCAGTACATCAACAACCTGAACCAAGCGGGCATCTTCGTGCCGAACGACGATCTACAACGGCACTTGTACAAGATCGCTGGCTTGCCGTGGGAACCGCCGGTTCAAGTGGTCGGCTCGGATGAGCTGATCATGCGCGCGCTCGGCGGCGGTGATTCGCTTGAAGATATCGCTGGCGGTGGTGGTGGCGAGGGCGGTGAAGAAACCGTCGAGTTGCTCAACGGCGCACAGCTCGCGTCGCTCGTGCAGGTGGTCGAGGCGATGGCTTCGGGTACGCTGCCGATGGAGAGCACGAGCACCATCCTCACCAGCTCGCTCGGCATCGACGAAGGCACGGTCGCGCGCATCCTCGAACCCGTCAACGAGAAGCTCATGATGCAAGGGCCGATGGTGCCCGGCGCGATGACGGGGCAACCCGGAATGGGTGGCCCGCCGGGCGCACCTCAACCGGGCGCGCCGCAAGGTGGAGCGCCGGGGCAACCCGACCTCATGCAGCAAGGCGATCCAGCCAAGTCGCACAGCGTGCACCCTGACAACGTGGTGAGCGCCGACGACTTGATCAACAGCGTGATGAAGCACCTCGTGCGCAAGGGCATGGCGCACCCGCGCATGGTCGCGCGCTTGCTCCTTGCGCGCGCCGACCGCGCGCTTGACCGGACGGTGAGCTAACCGTGTTGAAGCCTGCGCCGCTCAAGACACGAGCGCGCAGCCGGCCCCTTGCACAACCGAATACGAGCAATGCACTCATTGCGTCCTTAACCGCAGAGCTGTCGGGTGCGCTCATCCGAGAGCCGAGCGCTGAAGAGCTGGTGCTCGTCGCGCGCGCCATCGACCGGCTCAGCGTTGACGAGATCGTGCGCGTGCTCATGGGCGGGGATCACTTCGACATGGCCGAGGCGTGGGCCGATCGCTTCGTGCAGGCCATCGGGAACAACTATCTCGTCGCGGCGAACGAAGAGCTTGCGCGGCTCGGCACCGGCATGAGCTTCGAGCTATACAAGAAGCACGCGATCGAGAAAGCGGCCAAGGGCGGCTCACGTCGTCGCCCACAGACGCCCGACTACCCGCCGCCGAAGACACCGAACCGCTTCCCTGGTGTGCCGCACGAAGACACCTTCATTCGTCGCCAAGCCGGTAAGCTGATCACACGCATCAACGGCGAGCAGCGCGCGGCCATTCGTGAGCAGCTCATCGCGCGATACAACCGCGAGCGCCGGCCTGAGACGCTCGTGCGTGACCTACGTCGCAGCATCGGGCTCGATGCGCCGCGCGCCCGCGCGCTACGCAACTTTGAGAACGGGCTACGTGAGAGCGGCGCGAAGAACATCGAGACGAAGGTCGAGCGCTACAGGCAACAGCTCATCCGCAACCGAGCAGAGACGATCGCGCGCACAGAGAGCGTCGCCATCGAGAACCAAGGGCGCATTCAGGCTTGGACCGCTGCCATTGATGCGGGTGATCTGCCTGTCGACGCCGAGCAAGAGTGGGTCACGCAGGGCGAGCCCTGCGAGCTGTGTGAGAAGATGGACGGGCAACGTGTGCCCGTGGGCGAAGCGTTCACGTCACCTGATTACGGGCTCGTTGAGCAACCGCCGCTACATCCCCGCTGCTACTGCATGCTTGTCGTGAGGGCGTTCACCAAATGATCAAACCACCGAGTAAAGAGTTTCACTATAACGGCCCGAGCTTCCCGCGCGTGATGTTCGTGCTGTGCGACGACAACACGCCGACGATAGAAGAGCGGCTACGCGGGCGCGCGCTCGTGAACGAAGACGCCGTGGTCTTTCAAAAGCGCTACCTCGATCCGCTCGGCATGAAGCGCGAGCAAGTCGGCGTGATGTGGTGCGACGTGAACAACGTCGATCTCGCGATGCAGCTCATCGGTAAGGCGCGGCCTGAAGCCGTCGTCTATCTCGGCGACATGTACAGCACGGGCGAGATGCGCGTGACGCTGCCGCGCATCGTACGCGCGCGCGACGTGTGGAAGGCGAGCTACAAGGAGGAGATCGATCGCAAGATGAAATCGCTGCGATCGAAACTTGACGCTGCCCGCAAGGCCATGTCACAACGTGAACGTCCACTCCTGAAAGCCGCACGGCTGCACGACGGAGACGGAATAGCAGACACGAAGCTCGTGCGATTGTTCAAGTCGCGAGAACCCGAGCGAGTGGTCTACGGCGTCGTGCTCGATCCTTACGTGGTCGATCTTCAGGGGGATTGGATTCCTCCCAAAGATGTTCGCGATACAGCTTGGGGCTTCCTAGCGAAGCACGGCTACATCAGCGATCGGCATGAGAGCGTAGCGCCCGACGCGCAGTGCGTTGAGAGCTACATCGAGCCGTATCCACCCGGTCAAGAAGAGCTTGCGATGGACGGTCTTCCGCACCGCGCTTTCAGGCGCTCATTCGGCAAAGACTTCGTTCGCTCGGGCTCGTGGATCATGGCGGTGAAGCTGAGCCCGAGGTTGTGGGCGCAGTACATCGCCGGTGAGCTTGACGCGTTTAGCATCGAGGGAACCGGCATGCGCACGGAAATTGAGACGAGCGCCATGCCGCAAGTGACGTTCGTAGACCTGGAGGCAGTGAGCTAATGGCGACGGTAGGGAAGGCAACACGACTCGACAACTTGCGCACCGATGGTGTCGCGATGGTCAAGCGTGGCGCGAATAACCGACGCATCGCTCTCGCCAAAAACGGAGACGACGTGGACGAAACAATCGAGGCTCTCTTTCTCGAATTGATCGCTAAGGGCGACATGGAGATGGATGAGCAGGCAGTCGAAGACATGTGCGCGCAAGCGGGGCTCGACCCGCAAGCGACGGAGACGTTCAAGGCGATCATGAAGCTCGCCTACGCCTACCGTGACAGCGACGCGATGAAGGGTCTGTTGAAGACCGTGTTCGCGCAAGCTGCCGCGCCGCAGAAGCCAGGCGCGCCGGGGCAACCGGGCATGCCTGCTCAAGCGGGCGCGCAACCGGGTGCACAACCCGGCGCACCGCAACCGGGTATGCCGGGCCAAGGCGCTCAAGCCCAGCCGGGACAAGGCCAGCCGCCGGCACCCGGCCAAACGCAAGCGGGTGGTGCGCCGCCCGCTCCGAACCCTGGCGAGGGCAAGCCGCCCCCGCCCGGTGCCAAAGAGGGCGAGCCTGCCGGCAACGGCGAAGGCAAACCACCGATGAAACCCGGCGCGGGTGAAGAGCCCGCCGCAGGTGAGGGCGAGACGCCAGCTGAGGGCGACGACCCCGACAAGAAGAAAAACCCTTTCAGCAAAAACGCGCCGCCGAGCGCGAAGGAGAGCGACATGGACGAGAAGAAAGTTGCCGAGTTGGTTGCGAAGGCGGCGGCTGATGCGAAGGCCGAGGCCGACAAGAAGATCGCCGAGCAAGAGGCGGTCATCAAGTCGCAAGAGGTTGCGCTCAAAGCAAACACCGATGCGGTGAAGAAGATGCAGGACGATCTTCGTCTCTCGCAGTGGGTGAGCAAGGCGGAGAAGGAGCTGGGCTTTATCAGCGGCCAGACCGCTGAGGAGCTGGGCAAGACCCTCTTCGATATCGACACGCACAACCCCGAGCTGGCGAAGAAGCAGTTCGATATCTTGAAGGCTCAGAACGCAGTCGTGAAGTCGAGCGGCATGTTCCGCCCGATCGGTGCGACCGGCGTGTCGAAGGGTGCGTCGAACAACGCACTCGAAGAGATCGAGAAGCGCACCGCCGAGATCGTGGCGAAGAGCGCGGGCACGGGCAAGAGCGCCGAGGTGCTCAAGGCCGAGGCTCAGCTTGCGGTCATGAAGGCCGACCCGGCGCTCTACAAGCGCTACTGCGACGAGCAGGAAGCGATCAATCGCGAAGCGCTCGCCGGCCAGATCAACTAGGCCGCGCACGCACGCGAGAGCACGCAGGTACTTTTCACACGTTGCAGTAAACCCGGCGCACGCGCCGACGAGCAGGAGAGGGAATCATGGCTTACGAAAAACTCGATGCATCCGACCTCCGCACCGGCGTTGCCGGCGCGGATCACACCAGCAATCAGCACAAGTTCATCATCCAAGAGTTGAAGAGCGGCGTGCTGAAGACGGTGGTGGCCGCGACCGCTGGCGCGCGCGTGGACGGCGTGCTGCAAGACAACCCCGCCGTCGAAGGCCAAGCCTGCTTGATCGCGGGCTCGGGTATCTCGAAGGTCGTCGCGGGTGGCCCGGTGCTTCCGGGCGAGTACGTGATGACGAGCAACGCCGGCTTGGCGATCACCTCGGCTGCGACGGCTTACCACCGCGTCGGCAAGGCGCTCGAACAAGCTGCCGTGAGCGGTGAGAAGATCGCCGTGCAGCTCGGTAGCTTCGGGCCGAACGTTCCGTAGTCGGAGCGTTAGAAACATAAACGAACCGCTGACGCTCAAGAGCGAAAGGGACAAAGACGATGCCGAATCCTACGAAATCCGATCTCCATGTGAGCCGCCCGCTCACGAACATCTCCGTCTTGGCGGTCCAAGACGAAAGCGAGTTCATCGCCGACAAGGTGTTCAAGAACGTGCCGACCGACAAGGAGAACGACAAGTTCTTCGTGTACGATCCGAGCGACTTCAACCGCGACTCGATGCAGATCCGCGCCGATGGTGCGCCGAGCGTCGGGGACGGCTGGAACGTCGACACCGACGACTTCAGCTGCGACGTGTATGCTCTGCACCACGTCGTGACCGATCGTCGTCGCGCGAACACCGACGAGCCGCTCAACGAAGATGAGGACGCGACGCGCTACCTCACCCACAAAGCGTACTTGCGACGCGAGGTGGATTGGGTGGCGAACTTCTTCACCGCCGGTGTGTGGACGGGCGCGAGCGCGGATGCTTACGGCTCGCTGAGCGGCACGAGCTACGTGCCGACCACCAAGTTCGACAACGCCTCCGGCGTGCCGATCAAGGCCATCAAGTCGCAGCTCGTGCTCAACAAGCAGATCACGGGCTTCCGTTGCAACACCGTCGTCATGGGCGAGCAGGTGTGGAACGCCATCCAAGAGAGCGCGGACTTCTTGGCGCGCATCACCGGGGGCAGCGTGAGCCAGAACCCGGCGATCGTGACGATCGACCAATTCAAGGCGATCCTCGGCGTCGACAACGTGTATATCGGTGGTTCGATCAAGAACACCGCGCGCGAAGGTGCGACGGCGAGCAACGCCTTCTTGTTCGGCGAGAGCATGTTGCTGTGCTACGTGCCGAAGACGGTGGGCGTGCGGCAACCGAGCTGCGGCTACACCTTCACGCTCAAGCAGTACGGTGCGGCGTTCGGTGGCCAGCGCATCAAAAAGTTCCGCGACGAGCGCGTTGCGGGCGACGTCATCGAGATCGAAATGGCCTACGACATGAAGGTCGTGACGGCCACGATGGGCGTCTTCATGAACGACTTGCTCACCTAATCAGTGGGCAGTGGTTCATAGTAGCGAGCAACTGTAAACCAGCGCGCAGTCGGGCGCGCGAAGCAAATGAGGGTGGTAGGCTATGGCGTTTTACGCAGGACAGCACATCAACGTTGTGCGTGACGGAAAGAAAGTCATGCTCAGCCCGGGCGATGCGTGCCCGGAAGCGGCAGAGTGGGATCACGACGTGCTTCAGCGGTGCATGAAGGTCGACCAAGTGGTCGACCTCGAAGAGCCGCCGAACAAGCACATCAAGGGCGCGCTCGTGAAGCAAAAGGCGACGAACGAGTCACTCGCTCGCGCGAGCGCCGCGCGTGCGAGTACGAAGCCGCTGAGCACGCACGAGGCCGCGCACGGTAAGAAGACGAAGACAAAGTCGTCGACCGACACCGCGCGCGCCGCGCGCAAGGGCGCACCCGCGCCCGAGCAAGTGTCTGTTGCTGCCTCGACGGCCAAGTCGAAGAAACCCATGCGCGAGATCGACGGGATGCAGATCCCGATTCGTCAAGCGCCCAAGCGTATCGCGCCGGCCCGCAAGGCTGGCTAAACCTGAGCAGACGAGGAGCCCGTGAGTTGTGAGCTGGAGCTACGACCCGACCCTAAGCACCGACAAGGATAAGGTCCGGTTCGAGATCCAGGACACGGAGTCGTCTGACCAGCTCTTCAGCGACGAGGAAATTGCGGCCACGCTCACCGCTCAAGGTGGCGTCATGTCGGCCTCGCTCAAGCTCGCGAACCTCTTGCTCATGAAGTGGGTGCGCTTCGTCGACACCACTGTCGGTCGTGTGAGTGAAAGCGCCTCGCAGCGCGTGACGAACCTCAAAGACATTATCGCGCGGCTGGAGAACAACCTCTCGCTTGCGCAGCCAGAATTCGGCGGCATCGATCACGACAAAAACGACGCGCTCGATCAAGACGACTCGCTTGTGCAATCGTGGGAGACTCGCGAGGGCATGACGAATCTTGCCGACCGCAACACGTTCGGCGGTGGTGATTAATGGCTGTCGGCATGTCACTCACCGTCAAGGATAAGGGCTTCGACGGCCTCTTCGCACGCGTCAAGGGTATCAACACCACGGTCGCGGGCGAGGTCGGTGTCATCGAGCCCGAAGATCCAGAGACGACCTACATCGCGCGCGTGCACGAGCTGGGCTTGGGCAACAACCCGCAACGCTCGTTCCTGCGCAAGACGATGGACCTTTACCGCGATCGTTACCGCAAGCTCGCGACGCAAGCTTACGGCAACTTTCTCGACGGCAAGTGGACCATCACGCAGGCGATGAAGGCCGTCAACGTCGAGATCGTCGCCGACATTCAGAAGCGACTCTTGCGCGGCATCCCGCCGAAACTAGAGAGCGCGACCGTGCGCTCGAAGGAACGGCGCGGGCTGCCGCGTCCGAAGACCGCGCTCTACGCGACGGGCAAGCTGTTCAACGCGATCAAAGAGCGCGTTGTAGGCGGCGGCAAGGGCGGGGTGTGATGCATGCGCTCACGTGCACGTATCAACCTGCAACGGACGGTGCTCCGTCACTCGCAGGACGAACCGATCGTCATCGAGGGATCGGACGGTCCCGGCCAGCGCATCGGCGGGCGGTGGAGCGATCCGGTGTCGGTCACGGCGTCGATCTCAGCGAGCGTGCAACCGGCTTCGCCCGAGAGCTTGCAGCTCTTGGACGACGGCTCGCGCACGGGCAGCGAGATCGAATTGTGGTGCACGACAGAGGGTGTGCCGAACGTGATCAAGCGTGCCGAGGGCAAGCCGGCGGCGGTCGTGCAGTACAAGGGCCGGCGCTTCAAGGTCGTCGCGGTCGAGGATTGGTGGGAGCATGGGCGCTACTGGTTTGCGCTCTGCTCGATGGTGGACCAATGAGCTTCACACCGCAGCCGTCGATCGCGTGGGAGGAGGTTGAAACCTCGCTCGCTGATTGGGCCAAGGATATGACGGGGCTCGAAGTGGCGTGGGCTGAAGAGGATGGCCCGCAGCCGACCGCGCCTTACGTGTCGCTCGAATGGCTCACGCCTCCGTCGAACCCCGGCGGTGACGACTACTATCACGACGAGGTGAACGCCGACGACGAGCTAGAGCGCACGCTCAACGGCAACCGTCGCGGTGTGCTCACCGTGCGCGTAGAGAGCAACAGCACGCGCGGCGGCAGCAACGCGAACTACTATGTCGATCTGCTCCTCAACTCGCTCAACGAAGAGGAAGTCATCGCCAAGTATTTCACCGCTAACAATGCGGCGGTGTGGGATTGGAATCAGATCGCGCCCGGCGACTTCGCGCGCGACAAGAAAGCAGTGAGCCGCTCAGGCGCGGATATCGTAATCGGCTTCGGTGCCGGTGTCGGTGTGCCGAGCGTTGTTGGCGGTTACATCAAGGCGGTTGCCATCACCGGCACCGTCTCGACCCCTGAACACGACTACGAGCAAGCGCTCGAAGTCAACGACGAGGAGGCGTAAATGTCAGACGGCGATTTGAGTGACATTGTTGATCTCACGATCACGATCGAGGCTTCGGGCATCACGCGCGCGGGCTTCGGCACCGTGCTCATTGGCGGTTATCACGACCGCACGACCGGCGATCGAGTGAGCCAATACTCGAAGGTCGGCGACATGGTGGACGACGGCTTCGAGACGACCGATCTCGAATACCTCGCGGCCACGCGCGTGAAGGGTGCCGACGTTGCACCGAAGACGTTCAAGGTTGCGCGGCTCGGCACGGTTGCCGAGGGACCGACGCAGATCATGGACGTCTATCCGGCGACGGCGGTGAGCACCCGCTACTTTTTGGAGATGGCGATCACCGGCGGTGATTGGCAAGAGGTCGAGTACACCAGCTCGGCGACGGCCAACGCTGCCGAGATCCTCGCCGGCCTCACCGCCGCGATTGCCGCGCTCGAAGCGTACAGCGGCAACGTCACCGCCGCGACGGCCTCGGGCAAGGTGCGCATCAGCGGCGCGAGCGCTGGCAAATACTTCGACTTGCGCAAGCTCACGTCGAGCTTCAGCAACGTCATCGACGAGACTGCCGACCCCGGCGTCGCGACCGACCTGAATACCATCTTGGCAGAGGACAGCGATTGGTATGCGCTCGTGCTCACGTACAAGAGCGCGAACATCGCCAGCGCCGCCGCCGCGCTGATCCAAACGCTGCGCAAGGTCTACATCGTCGCGACGATGGACAAGGAAGTCAGCTCGGGCAGCGTGACCGACGACCTCGGCAGCGAGATGAAGGCCGCGAGCTACTCGCGCACCATCGTCTTGTACAACGACGACCACATGGATCAGCCCGACGCGGCGCTCGCGGGCGTGTGGCTGCCGTACACGCCGGGTAGCGAGACGCTCAAGTTCAAGCCGCTCATCGGCATCTTGCCGAGCACACTCACGAGTGGCCAGAAGTCGGCGCTGCGCACCAAGCGCGTCAACTTCTACACGACCTATGCGGGCGTGGGCATCATCAGTGAAGGCATGGTGAGCTTCCGCTACTTTGCCGACCTCGTGCGCTTCGTCGATTGGTTGTTCGCGACCATTCAAGAAGACGTGTTCGCTGCGCTTGTGCGCAACCCGAAGATCCCCTACACGCGCGGCGGCTTCGTGCAGCTCGAAGGCGTCATCCGTGGCTCGCTGCAAAAGGGCGTCGCATCGGGTGGCCTCGACGTGGGCTTCTCGGTCGAGCTGCCCGAGTTCGAAGAGGTCGACGACACCGATCGCGAGAACCGGATCGTGACGCCGATCGAGTTCTTCGCGCAGTCGGCTGGCGCGATTCACGGTGTCGACATCAACGGAACCGTCAACGTCTAAGGAGAGTGAACCATGTCCACGAAGGCATATGACCCGGCCCAGATCATCGCGACCCTAGCGGGTATCGAGATCAAGGGCTACGCACCGGGCAGCAAGCTCACGGTCACGTTCCCCGAGCTGTACAACAAAGTTGTCGGCTTGGACGGCGAGGTCGCGCGCGGCAAGACGAACAACAAGACGTGTCAGGTCAAGTTCTCGCTGTTGCAAACCAGCGAGAGCAACGACGTGCTCATGGGCTTGTTCGAAGCCGACGACGCCGCGCCGGGTGGCGCGCTCGTGCCGTTCTTCTTGAAGAACATCGTCGGCACCACGCTCATCACCGCCGCGAGCGCGTGGATTCAAATGCTGCCCGAATACTCGCTTGCCGCCGAGGTTGGCACTAACGAATGGACCGTCGATTGCGGCGAGACGATCGCGTTCATCGGTGGCCAAGCGCAGGCCGGCGGTTAGCCGAGGGGTCAAGAATTGACCCCCGCTCGTCATAAGGATAGCTTGGCTCATGGCCAAACTACGACACCGCACGGGCGAAACCTCTTCTCCTCCTCAACAACCTGTCAGCGACGCAGCCGTCGAAGCCGAGATCAACGGCGTCACGTACGGCACGCGTCACATGAACCCGCTCAAGGTGCTCAAGCACACGGGCAAGGTGTTCTCGTTCATGGGCGGGCAGCTCGGTGCGCTGTCGATCACCAAGGGTGCGGCAGCCATCGCGGGCAACCTCGAAGGGCTCGGGGTCATTCAGATCCTGCAAGACTGCTTCGACCTTGCGAGCGTGGGCGGGCGCGAGCTGGGCAAGAACAACTATTGGCAGGTGCACTTCTTGGGCAAGCCTCGCGAGCTGGTGCAGGTGATTGCTTGGATGTTGGAGGTGCACTTCGCCGATTTTTTCGACGAGACGAAGAACGTCGCGCTCGATCTGTTCGGCAAGGACAAAGAGTCGCCCGCCTCAGAAGGCACGACTCAGGAGTCGACCTCCCCGAGCACCTAGCGTGGCGCTGGCCGGTTGATCGCCTCGTGCTGCACAACCCGCAAGTCGCCACGCTGCGTGAGATCGAAACATCGTGGAGCATTCACGATGTGATGAACTACAACGAGCTGCTCGACCTCTTCGGAGAGAGCGAGCTGTCGGCGGCTGAGTGGCAGAAGGCTGAGTCAGACGCTATCAGGAGCGCACGTGGCAGAGGGTAGCGATTCACTACGAGACTACTTCATTCGCTTTCTGTTCAAGACCGATAAGGTCGGGGCAGAGACGGTGCAGCGTCTCGTCAAGTCGATCGAAGAGCGGCTGAAAAACGCCGGGCATCGCGCGCAAGAGTTCAATGAGAAGTGGGAGAAGTTCAAGACCACGATCGTTGAACCCATCCGTCGCTTTCGCGAGATGATCGATCATACCGCTGAGGAAGCGGACAACTTGCGCGACCTCAGCGAGCGCACGGGCATCGCTACGCAGACGCTCGAAGAGTACGGCTACATGGCCAAGCTCGCGGGCACCTCGCAAGAGACGCTCACGACGGGCTTGCGCATCCTCGAAAAGAACATGGGCGAGGCTGCGCAGGGCGGCAAAGAGCAGGCCGAGACGTTCGCGAAGCTCGGCATCAGCTTGCACGGTGCAAACGGCAAGATGAAGACACAAGCCGAGCTGTTGCCCGAGGTGAGCAAGGCGTTCGAAAAGCTGCCCGACCACGCGACTAAAACCGCGATGGCGATGAAGTTGTTCGGTCGCAGCGGGCAAGAGCTGCTCCCGCTCTTGGAGAAAGGTGCCGACGAGATCGCGCACATGCAACGCGAGCTTGCGTTGCTCGGCGGTGTCACAAGCGAAGAGTTTCTCGATGCGTCTGAGAAGTACGTCGACAACATCGAGAAGATGGGCCAGGTCTGGAAGGGCATCCGTCAAGCGATCGCCGGCCCGTTCATCCGCATGTTCAACCAAAGCAACGACAAGCTGTTGCAGTGGTGGAAGGTGTGGGGCGAGATGGTGCGCTCTCGGATTACCGAGTGGGTGAACCAACTCGTCGTGTCCTGGCAAGCGTTCCTGAAGACCATCATGTCGATCGCGCGCCCGCTCTTGCTGCTCGCTGCGGCGATGAACGTGCCGTTGCTCGTGATGATCGGTTTGAAGGCGCTGCTCGTGTTGTTGATCGATGACTTCGCCAATTGGATGGCGGGCAACGATTCGCTCATCGGGCGCATGATCGAAAACTGGCAAGAGTGGCTCACCGAGCTGGCGAAGACGCACCCGACGCTCGCCGCTATGATGGGTGCGTTCGGCGACTTTGTTAGCGCCGCGTCGCAAGGCGTCGAAGCCTTGTTCCGTTTGTTCGATACGTTGATCACAGCGTTTCTTGAAGGTGGGTGGGACGGCTTTATCAAAGAGCTGGGCACCACGTGGGACACCGCCGTCGACACGTGGAAGGTCGGCTTTGAAGAGTTCGCGGATTGGCTCGGCAATCAGCTCGACGGGATCGCCGAGATGTTCAAGCTGCCATTCGTGATGCTCGGTGAGTGGATCGACAACATCTTCGGCGGCATCAAAGACAAGGTGTTCGACGTGCTCATGGGCGCGAAGAACCTCGCCAAGTCGCTCGGGCTCGACAGCGTAGCCGAGTCGATCGGCAGCGCGACGGGCAGCTTCATGCGTGGCGAGCGCGTCAACGGCCCGGGCGGATCGCCCTCGGCGGTGGCCGGCGCGGTGAGTAACAGCACCGCCAACAACGTGAGTGCGCCGGTGAACATTCAAGTTGAGGCGTCGCCCGGTATGGACACGCGCGACCTCGCGAACAAGATCGGTGAGGTCTTCGATCAGCGCATGGCCAGCGTCGTGCGGCAGAGTTTCAACGCCGTCGTGCCGGAGGCGTACTAATGGGGCTGATTCCGTTCGTCAAAGATCGCGTCACGCTGATCTTCTTCGAAGACGGCTTTCTCTTTGGCACGCTGGAGATCGATGCCACCGTGAGCGCGCAACACAAGTTGCACGCTCAGGTGACGCGGCACCCGGTTGCCAAGGGCGCGAGCTTGACGGACAACATTCGGCCCGACCCCGACAGCCTCACGCTCGAATGCTTCTTCACGAACCGCACCGGCGATATCATTCAGCTCGCCAAGCGCATCGGCACGCTCGACTTCAACCACGCCGAGAGCGCGTTCGAGCAACTCGAAGACGCCTTCCGCAAAGGCCGCACGATCACCATCAAGATGCGGATCAAGACGTACGAAGACATGGTGATCGAGGACATTGGTGTCCCCGAGACGGTCGACGACGGCAACAGCGTGCGCGCGACGGTGACGTTCACGCAGATCCGCACCGCCATCGCGTCGACCGCCATCCGTGTGCAGGCAAAGCCCACGGCCAAGGGACCGCCGAAGGCAGCGGGTGCGAAGCCGAAGACGCCGGCAGCACCGCCGCAAAAACAGAGCGCCGCCGCGCACCTCGTCGACAATCTCGGCGTGTCGCGCAACTCGACCTTGTTCAAGAAACCGTGAGGGAATGATCGATGGCTTTGACAGCGGAGCAGATCCAAGACCTCGGCATCGAGGTGCTCACGCTCGATAGCGAGCATGAATACTACGAGAGCGAGTTCACGCTCGACGGCGAGCCCTATCGCCTGCTCACCCGCTACAACAAGCGTATCGACTCTTGGTTCGCGTCGCTCTACGACGGGCAGGGCAACCCGCTAGCGCTCGGGCGACGCATCACCGTGGGCAACTTCCTCTTTCCCTGGCTCGTCGGGCGCGACCGCCCGGCGGGGCAGCTATTGGCGATCGACACCGAAGACCGCGACAGCGATCCGGGGCATGACGACCTCGGCAACCGCGTCGTGATTGTGTACATCGACGCCGAGTCTATGGAGGCTGCGGGCGCAAATGGCGGGTAAGCGATTCTACAACCGCGTTTGTCGCGCGAAGATCATGCCCAAGGAAGGCGGCAACGGCACCATGCTCGACGGATTTGACGTGCAATTCGAGGTCGAGAAAACGCTTGAGCAAGAGCCCAACAAGGCCAAGTTTACGTTCTTCAACTTGCCCGAGGATCTGCGCAATAAGCTCCAACTGAAAGACGACAGCACGATCACCTTCGAGGCCGGCTACAAAGACAACGTGTTCGTGCTCTTCGAGGGCAACGTGCAGCACGCCGTGAGCGGGCTGCAAGGGCCGGACTATGTGACGTTCATCGAGGCGGCTGAGGGGCACAAGGCTT
>JACCDR011399053.1_pt1 | contig 23076 bp, 25 predicted proteins | sample 7446431 | NCBI WGS metagenome assembly JACCDR01 (sample SAMN15323443, study PRJNA562643) | freshwater metagenome | isolation source: river surface water | place: USA:Blue River Watershed | collected 2017-08-17 | reverse complement strand
TTTCACAGGAATGGTCTAACCCCGGGGGCTATAAGAAAAAATCAGATGGGTGTGGAAGCAGGTATGGTCCTGAGAGGGCATAAAATCGTTTCTGACGAGTTTATTTATTAAAGATGAGTATAGTAACACAAGGGGCAATATACGAGCCCATAAGCGAAGCGCCGGCTGAACGCAGTGAAGCACTTGACAAATTAAAGCATATATGTTATAATAGTCTCTATTATTAGCTAAGTAGTACAGGTAGTATGAAATATGGAAACGCCCGCCGAGAATAAAACTAAAACCCCAAAGGTTAAGATTGTTATCCCTGGGGCAGAGCACATGACCCCGGAAGAACTAAAGAAGGCAAAGCACGCTGAGAAGATGCGGCGGTACATGGCAAAGAAGAGAGGAAAGGAACGCGGAGAGATAGTTGACCCTGGAGCAGAGAAGAAGACAGGGCAAGAGATTAGGATTATGTCAAACCAGGAGCTGGTTGATATGTCTAAGGATTCCCGTAACCTAGCAATGGAGGTTATCAATATGAAGTTGTTGGACCTCAAGAACGACCCAGAACAGCTGGCCAAGATGAACCTTGCTACCCTAGCAACAGCTTTTGGTATTCTGTTTGACAAGTCTAGACTAATGGAAGGATTGACCACCGAGAACATTGCTATTCACCAGAAGGTAGATATCAACATGACCAGTGACAAAGCCCTAGAAGAATTGAATAAGATTAGAGAGAGGTATGTCGGAGAACACGAATGAGGAACTAGAGTCAGTTAGTGAGTTTGAGCGGCGGAAGAAACTGTATCTTGATTGGCTGGATGCCCCAGAGCAACGAGAACGTTTAATAGCCAGAGCGAACAATAACTTACTGGCTGACACAGAGCAACTATCTAGAGTTCCAATCTACCAGCTATGTAAGAATACAGAAAATCCTGCTGAAGGCTGTATCTTCTTTATTGAGAACTTCTGCTGGACCTTCGACCCACGAAGTAAGAACAAGTACCTTCCAGTTGTATTGTTTGATTACCAGAAGGATGCCATACGATATATTATAGACCATATTGACCGAGGAAAGAACTTCCTTGTTGAGAAGTCCCGAGACATGGGCATATCTTGGTTGATTGTCTATATCTTTATTTGGTACTGGTTGTTTAGGGAGGGTAGCAACCTTTTGCTCGGTTCCTACAAGGAGAAGCTGGTAGACGACGGTGTTAACCAGGACGCCCTATTTGGTAAGTTAGAATTCACGCTTAAGCATTTACCAAAGTGGTTGCTTCCTAGAGGTTTTAACTTTCGTAAGCACCGCACAAATCTAAAGCTTGTTAATCCAGAAAATGGTAACATTATCTCTGGAGACACCATGAACCCACAGTTCGGACGAGGTGCTCGTAAGACAGCAATCTTTTACGACGAGCTTGGTTTCTGGGATACAGCAAAAGAATCGTGGGAGGCTGGGGCTGACACCACGGCGTGTCAGATTGCTAACTCCACTCCCAATGGTAAGAACTTTTACTGGAAGTTGCGTACTTCTGGAATGGATGTTCTTTCTTTGATTTGGAAGCTGCATCCACTAAAGGATGAGCAGTGGTACCAGTTTGAAAAGTCCCGTCGTACTGATGAGGCTATCGCAAGGGAAATTGATTTAAACTACGAGAGTTCTCTACAGGGTAGAGTATATCCAGAATGGGAACCAAAGATTGGATTTTTTCCATACAATGATATGCACCCGCTTTATGTTGGTGCAGACTGGGGAAAGGAAGACGGCACCGCTTTAATCTGGTGTCAATTAATCGACGGTAAGCTAAGAATAATTGATGCCTTTTATAAGACTGGTGAGACGATTGACTTTTTTGTTCCGTTCCTTACAGGAATGGTGCCATCTGACCACTACAGATATTCTAAGAAGGAAATAGAAAAGATTGAGGAACATAGACGTTGGAAGCGCGGTACAGTGTTTGGAGACCCGGCCGGAAGAGCCACGTCTTCTGTTTCAAACAAGTCAGTGTTTAGTATCCTTCAGGATAATGGAATCTACGTCAATCATGAGGAGCGCTGGAAAGAGTTTCAGACACGTAAGACAGCAGTTAAGCTCCGTATAAGAAACGGCGTAGAGCTAAATAAAAATGAAGACACAGAGTATTTGAGTATGTGTATCGAGCAGTCGGCTTACCCAAAGGTTCGTCGAAACGGTGAAGATGAGCTACGGTCAGTGAAACCAAATCATGACTGGACATCCCACCACCGCTCAGCACTAGAGTACTTATGTCTAGGTCTAGAGAATATTAAGGCATCCTCAGTAAGGGTGTCAGATAAATTTACAAAAGATGGAAAAACATTTAACCCATACATTAGACGAAAAAGGTTTTAAGATACCATTTCAAGACGAGGGAAGCATTTGGTTTCGTCGTCTTATAAGGGAATTGTTTAAGGTATCAAGACATTTCCGTGTGCGAAGAATCAGCCACGGATTTTACCGCATCTACTGGAAAGATGCTTATGTTCATGAGGTGTACAAAGAGATGCCCTATAAGGGTTACACTTGGTACACAGAATCTCCATATAAAGAAAGTCTCAGATTAATACAAGACTGGGAGCAAGATGGAGAGATTCAAAGAAAGGTAAAGAACTTTGTAGAGGGATACGCGGAGGCAAGTAAAGCTATTCTCCTTCGTGTTTATCAATTTAAAAATAACGATGAACACTACCAGATTGCAAAGCAAATGTACAAGCAGGTAGTAGTCAAGTAATATGAACCCACAAAACAAAGAGCCTATTAAACTATATGAGCTCGTTTATCCTTCGGGAGAAGTCTTCCGCCCAACTGAGCGAGAGATTGAGGTTGTAAGTAAAACCTTTCAGCTATTCCGAAAGAGCCAAGAAGATAGAGATAGGCGGTTTGCTTATTTCGATGGAATGACTTTGGTTGAGATGATAGAGGACTCAGTAGAAAGATTTAATACAAATCTATATCTACGAGATGGTATGGAAGATTGGCAAGCTGGATTTAATGACGGTTTTATCCGCAACAAAGTTCTCTCTGTTGTTGGTAAGCTCGTTGAACAGCTTCCTATTGCAACTGCCATTGCCCGTGGAGAAGAAGACCTTCTTCGCGCACAAATCATAACTGACCTCTATCATTTTACAGAAGAGGTTGATGATTACGAAAACAAGATGTCGATGTTTATCCTTGAGCTTATTGTAAAAGGTACAGCGATTGGATATGAAGACATTGAGTATAAGAAGAAAAAGATTCGCACTGTTACCGGAATGGGCGACTCTCTAAAGACAAAGGAAGAAGTAATTAAGACGACAAAGTTTTATAGTGAGGTTGTTCCTCTCGAGGAATACTATCCTGCCTCTGTTGGAATCATGGGTGTTGAGAATCAGCCATATTGTTTCCGAAGAAAGCTGATGGACATTTCCGAGTTCAGGGATAAGTATGGTCACTACAAGAAGGCACAGTTAGTATCTGGGCGCTCTTCTGCACAAAAGCAAAACGGAGCAATTCCTTACTATCTTGACTTTGTGTCGTCGGATGTTTCAGAAGGAATGGTAGAGCTTATTCGAATGTACGACGTGATGAACGATGAGTACATTATGATTGCTAATGGTATTTGGATTAACCCAATGGGAACATCTGAGGTTGTTCAACCAATGCCGTGGAATCATAAAGAGTCTCCGTTCTATTCTGCTATCAATGAGCCATTTGGTATTTTCTTCTACGGAAAGTCAATGCCAAATCGGTTGAGTGCGATGCAAGACATTCTTAATGTGTTGCAGAACATGATGATGGACCAGTCGTTTTTATCTATCTTTACTCCAATTCTAACCGCAGGGTTTGATGGATTTGAAGATGATTATCTACGACCTGGAAGACGAACATCAATTGATACTGGTGGTGTGCCTCTGAGTAATGCAATCATGCCGCTACAGTTCCCAACACCAAGCGGCTGGCATCAATACATTCTTGAGTATACTCGACGAATCCTTGAAGAGGCGTCAGTTGACAGAATCTCACAAGGGCAAGCTGGCTCTGGAGCTGATAGAACAACGGCGTTTGAGATTCAAACAGCAGCAGCTGGTGTAGCTGCACTTCTTACAACAGTAGCCCGCTACATTAATGCGGCCATCAAACGTAAGGCAAAGCTACGAATCAAGAACATCTTACAGTTTGGATTCCAACCAAATGCTACAATCATTCCTGGAGTACTTGCAGACACAGATGTAAAGAAGCCGTTTGCTACGTTTAGTTTTGCTAATACCAAACTAAGTGATGGTGAAAGAGGAACAAGAATTCTTGAGCTATACAGAAGTGATGATGTCCTTCCGCCAGTGCAGGAAACGCAGGCGCGGGCAATTGTTTCTGGTATTGAACAAAAGAGAAAGATTGAGGTAACAGCAATTGCTCCTAGCTATATTCGCAATGGAGTTGATTACGACATTACTCTTGGCCTTGACCCTCGACGCGAACGCTCATCTCTTGCAGAACAGGGTCTATTAATGCAGCAGATTCAAACACTAGCAGCAGTTGGTGGTCAACGAGTTAACCTTGATGAACCAATTACCAAACTTGCTGTGGTTATGGGATTAGACCCAACAAAGATTATAAATGAGGCGCAGCCACAGCCAGAGGCTCCAGCGGGAGTCGGTGGTGCGGGGGCACAAAGCTTAGGTGCTGCAAATCAACAGTTAGCACAGATGATGTAGTATGCGAAAAACAATTGATTCATTACTTGAGAAATTTGGATATTATCGTCCGGTAATGCCAGAGGGCTCAGTTGTTAAAGAAGCAGAGATATATGAAATGTTCCGCACATACGGTGAGTCAGAAGTATTTAAAAGATTTCTACGAGACCTTTGTGCTCAAGATGTTCGCCTTTACTTCCAGGCAACAAATGAAGCGGACAGAAACAAGCTACGTGGAGCTTGGGGAAGAACTAATTATTTTATTTCACTAATACAAAAATCAAATGAAAAACGAAAACGAAGTTAAGGATGTATCAGTAGATGAAACCACGGAAGAAGAGCTGGTGGTGAACGACCCTTACGCGAATATTTGTACGTCTTGCGAAGGATAGGCCGTGAGCTCAATATTTGAGAAACGTACCCAACTTAAACCCCATGAGTATCCAGAACTGTACGAATATGTAAACGCTGTTAGGCATTCATACTGGATACACACCGAGTTCAATTACACCTCAGATATACAAGACTTTCATTTAAATATTAACGATGCCGAGCGTAGTGCAATGAAGAGGACAATGCTTGCCATTGCACAGATTGAGGTTGCGGTAAAGACATTCTGGGGCGATGTCTATAAGAAAATGCCAAAGCCAGAAATCGGAGCGGTCGGCGCAACGTTCGCTGAATCAGAAGTGAGACATGCTGATGCATACGCTCACCTTATTGAACTCCTTGGACTTAACGAGGAGTTTGTTAAGTTAACAAAGGTTCCGGCCATTCAAGAACGAATGGAATATTTAGATGAAACTCTACGGCTGGCAAGAACAGAATCAAACGAAGACTATATAAAGTCAATCATTTTGTTCTCGCTATTTGTGGAACACATTTCCTTGTTCTCACAATTCCTTATCATGATGTCCTTCAATAAGTACAAGAACTTATTTAAAGGAATGAGTAACGCAGTTGAAGCAACTAGTAAAGAAGAACAGGTCCATGGAATGTTTGGTATTGATTTAATTAATATCGTACGGAAAGAAAAGCCAGAGTGGTTCAATGATGAAACAGAAAAGGACCTACTCGACTCTTGTCGCAAAGCCTTTGAGGCAGAGTCAAAAATTGTAGATTGGATTCTTGAGGAAGGAGAACTTTCCTTTTTGTCAAAGGAAGAAATCCTAGAGTTTATTAAAGATAGATTTAATCGTTCAGCAAAGTCAATCGGTTTTGCTGCGCCATTCGAAACAGACGCAAAGCTTGTAGAAAAAACATCATGGTTTGACGATGAGGTTCTGACTACAAAGCACACTGACTTCTTTTATAAACGCTCAGTAAACTATAACAAAAAGAGCAAGTCAATTACAGCGGGAGACCTTTTTTAGGTTTGCCTCTTGACAAGTTTTTTTAATGTGTTATAATACTGTCGTATCGCGGCCCTCGGCGGTACACCATGCCTTCGTTGGCGTGGTTAGGGTTGGTGTATCTGGTCGCCCATCGGACACTTACCCTAACCTTGCTCACGAGAGCAAGTGTGTCTTCGGACATACTGCGGAAACGCAACTCGCCATGCTGGACTCGACCAGCCGCAGGCATTACTGCGTTAACAAGTGTATTATTAATAAGGGGGCGAGAATAATTCAAAATGACAGAAGAGGAAATTAAAGCTTTACAGGAGGCTAAAGATGCGGCCGAGAGACGAGTTACTGAATTGGAACAAAGTCTAGCTGCTGAACGCACTGAATTTAAAACCTCAATCGACAAAGTGGTTGAAGAGTTAAAGGAGGAGCGACGTAAGAAAAACGAAGCACTTGGTAAAACTTCATTAAAAGAAGGAGCGGGTTATGGACCCGAAGATATTCAAAGCTTGGTTGAAGAAACCTTACGCAAGCGTGAGGAAGAAAAAATCAAGTCAGAGTTTGAGACTGCACTTGCAGAATTCAAAGCATCAAAGCCTGAATTTCAGGCAGACAGTGCTGGGCTTGTGTTTTCTAAATTTGAAGATGGACTTAAGATGTTTAACTTTGATGATATAAAATCAAAGGAACAAATGAAGGGACGACTTGAAGAAGTATACCGTTATATTAATTTTAAACCAACCAATACAGAAAACATGGAGTACGAAGGTTCGCCATCAAACTCTAACCCTGCGCCAGTAAAGGCAGATGAAATTAATCCATCTGTTCGTGGTGCAATTGGGGCTGCGGGAATTGATGCTGCGCGGGCTAAGGAGCTGCAAAGCAAGTACCCCGAAGCATTTGAAAGTCTAGGAATATCATAACCCAATCCGTTTACTATAAACGAATTAAATGATTCAAAAAATTGGAACACTTGGTCAGGCTGGAGGTCCACTCTTGGTGGAACGAATCCTTACCAACTCAATCACAGTAGAAATCGGAGATTCTGTTCGCACTGTCAGTGGATTCGGCGCTCTCGGTAGTGCCGGAAACCGTGTGCTCGGTCACGTAGAAAGTCTTGTTGGACAAGACGGTCTTAGCCCAGTTAAGGACGGTACGTTTCTTGGAAACGTTGGAGCTGCTTTTACTACTGCATCTAACAACCAAACAGTAGCACAGGTTAAGGCTCGTATTGATGTTGACAAGAACTCTCTATACAGCGCTGACCTAAGTGCCGCTATCGGAACAACTTCTACAGCTGGTGGCTCAGGAGCTGCTGGTAAAGTTTTTGCTCTCTCAGATGAAGAGACCCTAAACGAAAGCACATACGCAGAAACATTATTCACCCTAGTAGAAGGTACCCCAAATACCATCACATGGCGACAGTACTACTCTCATGGCGTTGACCGAAACGTGTCAACTCGTGTTGTAGTTAACGTTGCTTACTCAGAAGTATTTGGTATCTAATACTTACTTAACTATAAAAAAATAAAATGATTGAAACTCGTAGTAAGTGGGGTGAGTTAATCAAGGGTGTTGGTCTCCAAGTCTTGGAAGTAATGGACCAAGGTGTTGAACTCTACACTCCTGGTATCTCTGCCCTCTTGAAAATGGAATCTTCTGACGCAGGTCAAAAGACTTTTGCTGGTAAGGTTTCTGAAAACCGAATCACTCGAAAGGATGAGGCTGAGTCAACAGAAGAAATTAATCGTTTCCGAACATACGTTACATCTGTTGATTACACAGCGTACGGAGCGAAGATTGAAATTTCTCGTGAAAGTCTAATGGACCGCGACTTTGGTGCACAGCTCGATGAAGCTATGGACATTGGTCGTGCGTCTCAATTCTCACAAGATGAAGCTGGTATTCAGCTCTTCAACGGAGGATTTGATACACGAAAAGAAACTATTAAGGGATACCGATATCAGTACTACAACGATACTGTACCTACATTCAGTACTGTTCACCCTTCAGTAGTTCCTGGAGCAAGCTCCCAGAGCAATGCTTCAAGCACATCTATCACTCTTACTGAAGCAAACCTTGAAACAGCTCGTCTAGCGCTTCGTCGTCAGATGACAGATGCTGGCGGTCCTCTCACAATGGGTGGAATGGAAAGTCTCGTACTTCCTCTTGCTCTCGAAAAGACTGGACGTCAAATCACCGAATCAGAACGAATTCCAAACGCTTCTAACAACAACGAAATCAACGTATACCAAGGTTCAATTGGTATGGTATCATCTGTTCTTATGGATGCTATCCATGGTGGCTCAAACACCGCGTGGTTCCTTATTGTTCCAGGAGCAACAAAATTCATTCATGATGTTCGTGAAGCTATGCAACCATGGACAAAGGTTGATGAAGACAAGAAGACTCTTACCGTCGGTATTTACGGACGTTGGAGCAATTACACTAAGGACTGGCGTCGAGCATGGGGCTCTAAGGGCACCGGCTCAGCTTACTCAGCCTAGTTGTTACAGTCAGGGGCTTATGGCCTCTGGCATGTGACCGTTAGGGCACAATTAATTGCAATTAATATGAGCTATATAAAAATTAAAAATCCATTAGAAAATGATGTGATGTCTTGCTTCCGGGGCGAGTACATTACTTTTCAGGCTGGAGAAACTAAGTCTCTTGCTGAAGATGCGGCTCAACACTTTCTTGAAACATTTGGTTTTCTTGAAGTTGTTGCTAAAGAAGAAGCTAAAGAAGTTACTGAAGAAGTAAAAGAAGAAGTTGTTGAGGTTAAAAAGAAAGTAGCTAAGAAGTAACATGGATTACTACCCAAATCAACCAACACGCACCGCCTTCAATAACGTTACTCTAACTTCAGCTTTTTCTGGTAACAGAAAGGTATTCGAAACAGATGGAATGACAAAACTTTCCCTCGATGTTCGCTACACAATGGGGGCTGCTGAAACAGCCAACAAGATTGAGCTTCAGTTGGAACATTCACCAGACAACGGAGTTACTTGGTTTAGCCTTGTTATTGATAATACGGGAGCAACATCTGTTCTTACACCTCGTATCTGGGAAGCAACTGGTGATAACAACCTTAACATCATTATTGATATCGCCTACAAGCAAATGCGACTATCCCTTCGAGAATCTGGTGTCGCAACCAACGCGGGAACAGCAACAGTGTTCTACACATTATCAGGTCTATAATTTAAAATGAAGAACCCAACCATACTGAAAGATGAGTTGAGTCTTCTTCGTGCCGATAAGTCCAAAGTTATTACAGAGCTAACTAAGAAGGGTGGAGAGCTCAAAGAAGTTCAACAAAAAATCTTTGAGGAGGAAACTCGGTTGGCGGAAGTAAAAGCTACCATACTGGAAGAAACAGCACGGCTTGACGATATTCGCGGTCGTGCTGTTTTAATAAAAACAGAACTTACTAAAAATACACAAGAGCTGAAAAATATCCAGAATTCGATTGACATATCAAGCACAAAGAATTCTCAAGAAGAGAAGAGACATCTTGGACGTATCAAAGAACTTGAAGAGTTAGAAAAAGAAATCACAGCAAACATTTCTAACCTCAAGAGTGTCTTCGATAGAAATTCGAAAGTCTATAACCAGAACGAATCTGAACGAGCAGCAAGACTTCGAGCTATTCAAACTCAAATAGCAGAGGCGGAACAAAAACTTAAGGAGACAGTGAGTCAGCTTGACAAAAAGACCGCTGAAGAAAAAAAGCTTACAAAAGATAGGCTTAAGAGAGAAGATAAGATAAGGGCTAGAGAAAGAAACCTTGACGCAAAAGAATATGCCCTTGGGAAAAGGGAAGAGGATTTAATAACAATGTCTAAAGACATCACAATTGTTTACGGAAGACTTCGTGAACTTTATAGTAAGCACTATCCCGATGTCGACTTAGACAAGCTAATCCTTAAAGCACTATGAGTTTCCCATGGAACATAACTAACCCTGGTATTTTAATCGAGGGGTTACTAACATCAATTGAGCAGGATTATGTAACCAATCTTGTTCTTGCAAGCGGCTCTGCTTCTGAGGGAGAAGTACTAACTTGGATTTCTGGTGCACCATCTTGGGAACCAGCAGCAGGTGGTGGCTCAATTACTGTAAAGGAAATTGACGGAACACCAAACGTAACTGGAGTAACAACGCTTAGATTCAGTAATGGCACACTCACTGATGATGGTGGTGGCCAAGTAACCATCACAATTGGCGCATCTATATCAGACGGAGATAAGGGTGACATTACTGTATCGGGAGGTGGCGTAACCTGGACCATTGACGATGACGCGGTCACATATGCAAAGATTCAGAACGTATCAACAACAGACAGGCTACTTGGTAGGGATACGGCTGGGGCTGGTAACATTGAAGAACTTTCTGTAACTGGAGGTCTTGAATTCACTGGCTCTGGTGGTATTCAACGTTCAGCTTTGACTGGTGCCATAACAGCATCAGCCGGAAGTAACTCGACCTCTTTGGGTTCATTTACAAAGGCCCAGTTAGATGCGGCGGTATCAGACGGCAACGTACTTTATGTTGGAGACATAACTCAGTACACTGATGAGCTTGCTCAGGATGCTATTGGCGCAATGGTTGACACGACTCTTGTGTACAACGACGCGACACCGCTATTATCTAGAGCTGCACTCACCGGAGCAATTACAGCCAGCGCTGGTAGTAATTCTACATCACTCGGTTCGTTTACCTTTGCTCAATTAAATACGGCAATATCTGATGCTGATGTTGCGAACGCAACACACACCCACACACTTGCAAATATTACAGATGTCACGATTACAGTGGCAAACCTAAACTCGCTTGATGATGGTGTAAATAGCACGCTGCACTTCCATGATTCAGACCGGAACAGGGCTAACCATACCGGCACGCAATTAGCGTCTACTATCTCTGACTTTAATGAAGCCGCTCAAGATGCTATTGGAGCAATGGTAGATACAACACTTGTATATACTGATGGCACACCATTACTCCAGAGAGCCGCCTTAACGGGGGCGATTACAGCATCGGCTGGTTCGAACTCTACATCTCTTGGTAGCTTTACGAAAGCGCAGCTTGATACTGCTGTATCGGACGGCAATGTACTATACGTTGGAGATATTACACAATATACAGACGAACTTGCACAAGACGCAGTCGGCGCAATGGTTGCTAATAGCACGTTCATTAACCTGACTTATGTTGATGGCACACCGTCTCTTACTGCTGCACTATCAGCAACAGGAACGCCGTCGTCAACCACATTCCTTCGTGGAGACAATACGTGGGCTACAGTAACTGGAGGTTCAAATGTTTACTTCAACAATATTCGCTATGCTCAAGCAGGTGGGACACACTCGCTTGAAACACTTTCTGGTGCAGTAAACGGAAGCAACACTGTATTTACAGTTCCCGGTGGAGTATACGTCTCGGGAAAGCTTCGCGTCTGGCGCAACGGTAAGGAGGCAGTAGATGGGTGGACCCAAACAACCCCAGCATCGGGAACATTTACGTTTGATGTTGCCCCACTTACTGGAGATATCATCACCGTGGAATTTCAAGACCAGGTTGTATCTGCTACTACGCTTGAAGAAATTGCACAGGATGCTGTTGGAACAATACTTGTAGACTCAGCTGAAATTGACTTTACGTACAACGACGGAACCCCATCAATTACAGCTTCTATTGTTGCTGGAAGTATTGATGAGACAAAACTCGATACTTCAGTAAACGCATCGCTTGACCTTGCAGATAGCGCGGTTCAAGAAAATGACTCTCCAACATTTGGGACAGTAACATTAACCACAGAAATTATATCTCCAAAGATAAGGGCGTCATCCTCTGCTGGAATTATAATTGAAGCAAACAATGCGACTGATGTTGTAGATTTTGGTGTTGGCAACACAGCTAATACTACATTCTATGGCGCAGTACAAGTTCCTGATGATGCTTATGACGCGACATCTTGGAATGGTAACACCACCGTACCAACAAAGAATGCAATTAGGGATAAGATTGAGAGCCTTACTGGGGTGACAGATGGTGATAAGGGGGACATAACAGTTTCGGCAGCTGGATTAACGTGGACAATTGACAATGACGTTGTGACGAACACGAAAATGGCCAACATGGCTACAGCAACAATCAAGGGACGCACGACCGCGGGTACTGGCGACCCCGAAGATTTGACGGCAGCCCAAGCAACAGCGCTACTTGACATCTTTACATCAACACTTAAAGGCCTTGCGCCAGCTTCGGGTGGTGGCACAACAAACTTTCTTAGAGCAGACGGTACGTGGGCAGCTCCTCCTGGCGGTGGTGGTGGCTTAACACAGGGTCAGGCTGTCGCGCTATTTACTGGATACGCAATGATATAATACTAATAATATGGCAGCTAATACAGCACCAATCTATTCAATCAAAGGAGACCAATCTGTCGATGACGGAACAACAATGTCTCCCACCTTTACAACGGCTGCGGCTGACTACACTGGAGCAACAGCAACACATAACAAGCTTGTTTATACAGCAGATGCAACATCTGGTGGTTTTGTTCAAAGGCTTCGATTTAAAGCAATTGGAACAAACGTGGCTACTGTTGCTCGAGTATTTATTAACAACGGCTCAGCAAATACTACGGCAACGAATAACAGTTTCTATGGAGAGGTTTCTCTTCCGGCGACAACAGCAAGTTCTTCAGCCGCAACCGTGGAAATTGATTACCCGATGAACTTTGCATTAAAGCCAGGCTTTCGTATTTATGTAGGTCTGGGTACTACCGTGGCTGCTGGTTGGGTATGTACACCGATTGCGGGTCAGTATGAATAAACATGCTAGACTTTCAACACTTACCAAAGTCAACTGGGCACTCTGAAGTTTCAATCTTTAATAGACCAGCAACGGTAACAAATACCCAGTGGGAAACCTACCAAGTCCCACGAGGAAAGACGATGCTCCAAATTATCTGTATTGGAGGGGGGGCTGGCGGAGGGGGAGGATTCACAAGAGCAGCTGGTGCTGCGGGAGGCGGCGGAGGAGGAGGCGGTTCAAGCGCAATGACTAGGGTTATTATCCCAGCATACTTTCTCCCCAAGCGCCTTTACATACAAGTTGGAGCTGGAGGACAAGGGGTTGGCTCTGGTGGTGGTGCGGCAGGCTCTGGAATTCTTTCTTATGTAGCTATTGCACCTAACACAACAGCAACAAATGTTGTGGCTGTATCTGGGGCCGCTGGTGCCGGAGGAGGTGGTACTGGTACTGGAGCCGCTGTTGGTGCAGCTGGAGCAGCGGGAACAATTGCAACAATTGGAGCAATGCCTCTCGCTGGTCTTGGAATATTTCAATTCATTGCTGGTCAGGCTGGAGGAGCGGGGGGAGCTGTTGCTGGGGCTAACGGTACAGCAATAACACTTCCAACAACTTCTCTTTTAACACAAGGTGGCTCTGGTGGAGCAGGAACAACTTCTGCTGATTTTGCTGGTGGAGCATTCACAGCAATAACAAGTTCTTGGATGTCAGAACAAAGACCAGCAACTCCGGCTGCTGGTTCAAATAATGGTTCAGGCGGCCCTCAAATTTGGGAACCATTCTTTTCTTTTGGTGGTGGTGGTGGTTCATCATCTAACACTGGAATTGGAGGAAACGGAGGAAACGCTGGCTATGGTTCTGGAGGGGGCGGAGGTGGAGCAGGAACAACGGGTGGTCGTGGTGGAAACGGTGGAAATGGAATTGTAATAATTAACGCTTGGTAGTATGTTTCCACAACAACTATTAACCATTTCCCAAAATATACAGATATTTAATGCTGTTAACACTGGGCCAAGTGATTTTAAAACACAAGAATATAATGTTCCACCCGGAACATCAATGTTGTTTTATTTTCTCCTTGGCGGAGGTGGAGGAGGTGGCGGCGGATTCTCTGGCGCATCTGGAACAGCACGCGGTGGCGGGGGGGGAGGAGGTAGTTCAGGTACAGTAAGTGGAATTATCCCCACCTTTCTTCTTCCAAAACAATTAAGAGTTGGTGTTGGTCGCGGAGGCGCTGGTGGAGCAGCTGGCGCTTCTGGTTCGGCTGGGGAATTATCATTTCTAGCATACGTAGATACTGGGAGTACTGGTGCTCCAATAACAACAAATAATATTGTTTGGGGAAACCAAGGAAACGCAGGGGGCGGCGGAGCTCCTGGAACAGGAACAGGGTTTGGCGTTGGTGGTATAGCAGGAGGCTCTGGTGGCGGTACTTTTGCGTGCGGACTTGGAATAGTTAACTCTATTGCTGGACAGGGTGGAGCACAGGGTGGAGCACACACTGGAGCAAATGGTGGAGATATTGCTCTTCCTGTTACTGGAATAAACGTAACTGGCGGAACTGGAGGCGGCGGAGTTACTGCTGGCCCAACAGCTGGAGGGTTATTTACCGCTATTACAAATTCATACATATCAGAACAAAGGCCTCAGCGAGACCCAACGGCAGCATCTAACACGACAATTTCAATTCAGGAACCATTCTTTTCTTTTGGTGGAATGGGAGGCGCGGCCTTTGACACCAGCTCTGGACAACGAGGAACTGATGGTTCGTATGGTTCTGGAGGGGGCGGAGGAGGTGGTGGTACAACCGGCGGGGCCGGTGGTAAGGGAGGAGACGGATTAGTAGTATTAATAGCATGGTAATATGTCAGAAAAACAATTAGCACAAGACCAAATAAATTTCACTGGCACACGCTCATTAGTGCTTACTGCTGCCGGACTTAAACCAACAACCACAGCTGGTTGTGCTGCTCCAACTTTAGTAGAGGCTGGAACAAATGACATCGACTACTGGGTTGCTGACTTTGATGCAACTACACAAGAGTACGGTGTGTGGAACGTCGTTATGCCTGATAACTACGACGGAGGAACTGTAACCGCCACATTCTACTGGACGTCAGCAGCAGGTTCTGCTGGAGGAACTGTAGTGTGGGGATTACAAGGTCGCTCATATGCCAACGACGAAGCAATTGACCAAGCCTACGGCACCGCACAGGAAGTCTCTGATGATTGGTTGGCTAATGGTGACGTACATATTACATCTGCAACATCTGCTATAACACTCGGAGGAACTCCGGCGGCTGGAGAATACGTAGTGTTCCGTGTCTACCGCGACCCGGCTGATGCTAATGATGACCTTACAGGAGATGCGCGGCTTATGGGGGTCAAGGTTGAGTACACAATTAATGCATACACTGAGTAGTTATGGCAACCCTAACTGAAATTAGGAACAAAGCAAACGCGGTACTGACAAACTTTTGGCAGCTCCTTGAACAAAAACAAGACGCGTACTTTGCTAAGCATGGTAAGTATTTTCAGCTTCTTTTAACTAATGAGGTCATAGATGGTGTTGATACAACATTTCAAGTGCGTCACCCAAGCGACGAAAAGAACCTTATTGATGTAGACTTTGATTTTGCCCTACCAATCCCATTCTCCATTTCTGTAGATGAGTGGATTGGCAAAGCTACTTTAGATAACGAATCAGGTGCAGGGTACTCAGTGACCGCAAGAATTAAATTATTAGACGACCGAGTATTTGAAAGAACCAGAAAAAATAATGGGGAAGATACTAATTGGTTTGAGGTTAACTTAACCATACCATGATATGAGCCTAGGAAATGGTTTACTCGCTTATCTTCCACTCAATGAAACTGGCGGCCTAAGAAAAGACGCCTGGTCTGGTATTGACTTCACTGATAATAATACTGTCGGTAGTGCTGCCGGCAAGATATCTAACGCTGCTGATTTTATTGAGGCAAACTCAGAGTCATTATCAGCAACGGTAGGGTCTGCTTTTCAATACACTGGTTCAAATAACCTTTCAGTTTCTCTTTGGTTTAACACAGATAGTGTTACTGGTGTAAACACAATCTTTGGAAACTGGAGCGCTACAGCCTCTCAGCGTTCTTATATTCTTTACCTTAATGGTTCCACGCTCACGTTTGCGGCCAGAGATAATACGGCTACTCCAGTAACAAAAACATCAATAGCTACCGGAACTTGGTACCATGTTGTCTTGACAATGAACAGCTCCAACACGATAGAAATGTTCGTTGATGGTGTGTCGGCAGGAACTGGAACCGCTGGTTCTGTTGCAGGAAACGGAACTACTCTCCGTCTTGGAAACAACGAGGGGGCATCAAACTTTTACGACGGAAGAATTGATGAGGTTGTTATATGGTCAAAGATACTTTCTTCAACAGAAATATCAGACCTATATAACAGTGGAAATGCACGCGACTATCTTTATGTTGCAGGCACAGTTACTGGTACAATTAAATTTGATGCTGCCACAGAAGGACCTCTAGAGGCTGCTGGCAGCACATCAACAACAATTACACACACTTGTACGGGAACAGACAGGTTTCTTCTAGCAGCTGTTATTACACTTAACTGGACTGCGGGAGCGCCAACGAGTGTCTCTGCCACATACGGTGGAGACGCAATGACGGTAGTTGCTCAGAACATACAAGTATTCAATACAAACAACTGGAGAGCGCATCTATTAAGACTTGCTAATCCGAAGAGTGGCGCAAACAGCTTGGTCGTTTCAACAGGTTCAGGTAATGGTAGAATTGGTGTTGGCGCTTACTCGTACACAGGGGTGCATCAAACAAATCCAATCATTACAAGCAATACAATAAGCCAGCCGTCTGGTTCTGGTGGTGGAACAATGACAATATCATTGACAACATCAGAAGATGGCTGGTGGTTTATTTCTGGAGGAAACGTAGACTTTAACTGGAGCAGCTTTGGAGCTAACACAACGATGGTCCGAGACGTTAGTGGTTACTTTGGAGCAGCTGATTCTAATGGAGTTATATCTGCACAAACAGGTAATGCTCAGATGCAGCACGCAGGCACTCGAGGCTTCGGAGGTATTGCTCTGGCATTTCGTCCTGTTGCAAGTGCAGAAAATTATTCCCCTTCTGGAGGGGTGGCTTATAGTGGGGGATTAACAATGTATTAAAATGGAATTCTTTAAAAACTTACCAGTAGAAATAATTTTTGTGACGATAGCATTCTTTGGTGGTATTGCTAGATATCTAAATAGCTTTACTCGGGGGGCACCGTTCAAATTAAGTATATTCCTCGCTAGTGGAGTCGTGGCCGGATTCTCTGGATGGATGTTTGCCTTATTTGGCAAGACAATGAACTTACCAATGGAGGTTCTATTTATTATGGCCGGCACTGGTGGCTGGTCAGGGGAACAAACAATGAAGTTTATTGTTGAACAAATGGCAGACAAGGCAAAACAAAAACAAGGAACAACCTTGTAAACAAGCACAGAGTATCTGATTCGTCGGATACTTCTGCTTGTTCGGCAAGCAAGATTTAATATTACTATATGGATAAAAAAATAAATTCACAATCATCACAAGAGGACAAGCGAAATGTTTCAGAGGCGGTGTATGAATTACTATCTGATTTCTTTTTTGATAAAGTAAATTTTCTTTCAGAAAGTGGAACAACAGTAAGTACTGCCACAACTTCCACTACTGATTTCAGAACTTCACTTCGTGTGCCTGACACATCGGCTGGAAAGTATCTTCGGCCAGACCGTAAGGCTAGATTTAGAACTTTGTTCTATTGCTCAGGTGGTGTGGAAGCGGCAGATTTCTATATCTTCTCACCAGCAATGTACCGCTCAACAACACTTGCGACAGATGTGGCAAACTTTAATACGTTTGATTCCTATGTTGGGATAAGAAGCAACGCTGGCGTTGTCAGTTTAATTACAAAATCAAGGGGCATTGAGAAGACAGTACCAACAACAGTAACACTCTCTGGAGAAACAACATATTTACTAGAGATATTCTATAATGTAACTTACGCTGATATCTATTTAGATGGACAACTACTTGGTTCGGTAAACTGCGACCTGACTGAGTTCGTATATAATCAGATAACTATGTATCCTTTCTTTGGGCCAATAAAAAGTAAGTCTGGTACTAGCGTCAACCTGAACTTTGAGAATTATCAATTTATTCAAGACAAATAATATGGCCGAAATAATACTAGACCTATCTGGTAAATCTGGGCTTGCCAATAACTTTTACGGAGATGCCGACACGGTTACTCCATTACCAAATCTTCGAATCACAGAGGAGCCTGGACAAATTGTTCAGGGTCTGTTCAATCCATATCTAAGGACGGGATATCTTGCCCCGGTTACAACAACTAATGTTGACCTCACGCTTGACTCTGCTGCCACATCACACCTGCACTCCGTAGAATTCGATTATGTTAATCAGCTGGTGTATTGGGGGGATACAGCAAATAAGATTTATGTTGGCTCTGGACTCAACGACACATCGTTACTTCTTGAAGCTAATCTAGACTTTACTAGCGGGGCCCCGCAGAAGTTCTTTAGACTCTCTGACCTGCAAATCTATCAGATTAACGGCGTACCAAAACTTTTCTACTCTGGAGTTGGCTCTCATGTTCATTCTACAGTTGGAGGTAATGACTATCCTGAAGTCAAAATAGCTACAATTCCATCAGCGAATGATTCGGCATGGACGGCCGTATCAATTAACCCATCAGGAACAACAAAGCCCGCTGTCGTAGCAAGTGTTCGAGATTTTAATGCCGCCAGTTCCTCTACCTTAACTACATCAGTAACGGTCCCATCTGGGAGCAATCTCTGTGTTACAGTTATTACATATAACAGTAGCGGTTCTACAGTAACCGGAATTACTTTTAACGGTAATGCAATGACATCTGTTGCGGGTTCTGCTGGAGCAGCTTCTGGTGTTGCTGTGTATCGCTTTGTTGCACCTTCAGCCGGCACGTTTAATGTGGTTACAACTTACTCTGCATCTTCTGCAAACAGATTAAACTACATTATTGTTACCGATAATACAGACCAAACAAATCCAGTAAGAGCAACCACTGACGCTGACCCTGATGATGTTGTGTTGATTGCAAATAAAAGAATTATTTCTGACAATCAAATTACTTTCTTTTCAGCTTACTCTGATGAGGTTTTGACCTCGCTACTTACGTCAACGGTTTCGCTCTTTAACACAACAAATAGTTACGGCTCTGATTTCTTACTTCAGGAAAACTCATCTGGTATGTATTGGCAGATTGGATACGCTGACCTGCCTCTTACAACAGTGGCTGCTGACCAGGCAGCGTGGATATCAGCATCAGCAGTCGGAGGTGGGCTAGAAATAGTTTACACAGACCACGCTTTCCTTCGTGTTGCAGACAATGGATTCATGTATGCATTCGCTGATAATAAGGTTCACAAGATTGACGGCTCAGCTACGGGTGGAGCAAATGGAACCATCACAAGAAACGTGCTGTTGTTCCCAGACTACTTCAGAATTACAGATGCTGTAGACTACCGCTCAAGGCTGTACATAGCAATTCATCAGTATCCGGTTACTGTAACTGACACCACTCTTAATACTTTTTCTGGAAGATGTGGACTCTATGTTTGGAACAGAATTTCAACACAGCTTAGTAGTGCAGACTACATTGAGCTACCTGGAGTGAGAGAGATTAAAAAGATATTCTCATCACCCGATGGGCAACTTAAACTCATCACCATTAACGATAATGGTTTGGTTGAGCTTCGGCAGTTTGGTTATAACGATAGCGGTGGTGTGGTATTCCCGGTAGTTAAGACTATGGGAATTGGAGCATACCCCCAAGTACCAGACGGACTTACGATTGGTGGCGATAAGGTTTACTGGATGGCAAATGATGGAAAGATTTACTGTAATAAAGATAACGTTGTTACAAACATCTACCAAGCAAAAGCCCCAGGAACAACTACTGCCACGCTAGAATCAAACGTTACATCTGGCGCAATATTCTATGGCTCAGGAAATGAAACTGGTTCTACTGGATTCCGCTCTAACAAGCAGGCCATCTCCTACTCCTATAACGATGGTGGCACACATGTGTTTGAAAAGATTTATCCTTTTGACCTAAAGACTGGAGCTGATGCCACACAGACACCAGCACAGGGAGATGTGTATACTGGCGTAACATTACTACCATCACATTCTGTTGTAAGAAACGTTCGTATTTATAACGCACCAACAACAGGGACAGGAACTACTGCCCTTGCCACAATTAAGCTGTACTTTAATCAAAGTACTACGGTGGGAATGACGAAAACCATTAGTCTTAGTGAGGCCAGTCGGGGCTATGTTGACTTTAAGATTAATAAACCATACATTCACGCTATACAGGTAGAGATTGAATGGTCAACCTCTATTGCACTTAGCGGCACACTTTACTTACCAAGCGCTGCGGTAATCACTTACGATATTACTGAAGCACAATCGCCAGATAATGGCTAATAATTATGACTCTAACAGACATACTAACTAATATAAACACCTACATTGGAGATTCTAGTACAGACAGAGTCTCTGATGCTGATAGGTATCAGGCTGCTACAGAGGCTACTGCCTGGTTGCTTGAGGAGTTGGGCAACGAGCACATGGTTGACCGTGCTGAGATTGAGTACTTGCCGACAGTGACTTGGTACAAAATGGACAACCTTACTCCGTACCTTCTTACAGCTGGACAACTTAGATTCAAAGAAGAGGACGACCACAAGGAAGACTTTACTCGGGTTGAATCGCGCGACTTGGCTCGAATGACAAAGAATCGCCAGGCTTACGCTATTGAAAGATTCAATGATGACTCTTACTTAGGTATTGTAATCCCAGATACTGGTAAATACCCACACCTAGACTTAGTACCTTTTGCTTTAGGAGACAATCTTACCTACACTGGAGTAAATGCTGAGAACATTTTGGCTGAACCAGATGCGATTCGATTTGACATGACCGCGACTGGCGTGACGGCAACTGGTCTTACAACAACAACCTCGGCAATTAACATAAGCGACTACGTAGAGTTTGGTTCACTCATTGTTGAGATTGAAATACCAGACCTTACAGATGTTACTTCTGTCACAGTTCGGTTTGGTGACAACCTAACGACAGACTACTACTCAGGAACTGTGGCTCAGGACGTGAATGGTAACACTCTTATTGAGGGTGTTAATACACTTAAGATTCCGTGGGCCAACTTGATTAAGGTTGGAACTCCAGATGATACCGCCGTGACCGCATGGTCAGTCACCATTAACCACCTAAGTTCGAAGCCAGCAGTAGACAACTTCCGAATCTCTGACCTTCGAATTGCAACTCCGGTTCCGTTAACATTCAAGTACATCTTCTATCGAGTTGGAAAGAATTCATCTGGAACGGACATCATAGAGTTTGGAGCAGGTAGCGACGTCCCATTCTTTTCCGACCGTTACCCTCAGTACAAGTTTGCCGTAGCTCATAAGGCAGCTGGAATTCTATACAGAAGTCTACAGTTGTTTGATAACGCACGGGCAGAAGATAGAGAGGCTGTTCAAGCTCTTGTAAGATTTAGAAAGAATTTCTCAGGAGAAAGAGATATGGCAAGTTCAACATTTAAGCCTGCCGGAATTAATTTCAGAAGTCGAAGACTAATTAAACGCAACTATTAAACATGAAAGAAAAAAAGATACAAACATCAGCTGGGATGGAGACAGCCTCAGAAACAGTGGCACGAGCAAAAGCTCAGCTGGCGCGTGTCAATAGTGGCAAGAAGACTGACCCGGCAACAGCAGCGCTTACTACAGGTGAGCGGCCAAAGAATCCTATCATTGAGGCCCTTACTTCAAAGTTAATCAGCCAAGCTCAGGGGATTTCAACATCTGCATCTTCTAATCTGCAAGCATCAATCAATCAGGCAATCAGTGAGACACAAGCTGCTGGTGAAATGACAAATCAAAGACTTCAATCTGAACGAGAACGTGAAGTTTCATTTGCTCAAGATAGAGCAAGTGCCACCTTTACCGAGGCAGCAGAAGGAAGAACGGGCTATGCGACTCAGGTTGCGGCATTTAAAGAGCTTACAGAGACTACAGAGAAATCGGTGCGCGACCTAGATAAACGATATCAGGAAGCAATGCTTGCTAATGATGCAGAGACAGCAAGAACAATTGCGGGCCTACGAATTGAGAAGTTAAAGTTTCAAATGGAACAAGAGGAAAACTTCTTCCGCAACTCTCTTTCTCTTGCAAGTATGCAGCAGCAAGAAGACCAGTTCTACATGAATCAACTCAATGAGAACGCTCGCTTTGCTGTGCAGATGGCACAATCTAACTACCAATTCGAAAAGAATCTTGGTATTCAGTTCAGGGAACTTGAGCTACAAGAACAAGAGCTTGGGATACAACGAGAGAGAAATCAAATTGCGTGGTCAGAATACAGCGCAAAGATGGATGAAATTAATAAGGAGAAGAATCGTGCTACACTTGCGGCCCGTGTGTTTAAAGACATGCGTAATGAAGTTACACAACTCGGTCGTCCTGTAGAAAAACTTGAACCAACAGCATATGCAACGTGGTTAGCAGAGAATGACCCGAACATTGACTTTGAAGAAGCATTGTTCTACGCACAGCAGGCACAATCAACCCTGGCTACAGAAGGTCTTAAGCCTTCTCCAGCAATGACATCAGGAACACAAAGTGCATTTTCTGAAGACCTATCTAAACTTGGTGGATTCTTCTCAAGAAACACACAGGGAATTACATCTTACTTTACTCAACCAAGAGGCTCACAAACAGGTAGACAACTTTCTGGTGGCTACTTTAGTGGAGGCTTTGGATTTTAAATCTTAGCATGAATTACGAAGAATATAAGGAGGATATAAAAAAGAATAGGAACGCCTCAATGTTCTCGAGGGATTCGTATTCAAATAAAATGCTTCCTATTAAGTCTGATGATGGAAAGTACCGTGGATTCAATTCTTCGTATGCTTTCAATCCAGACTTAGACACGCCACAAGGACTATTCCGAATTGCCCAGCAGGCAGGCCTCGGAGATGACGCCAACCGAATGATTGAGAAATCAGGAGGTGAGTCTCAGAAGTTCTTTTCAGGAGGTACATTCATGGATGTCATGGATATCCTCAGTGCTGCACAATATGGTGTAGCTGGCGT
>JACCDR012115949.1_pt1 | contig 23079 bp, 17 predicted proteins | sample 7446431 | NCBI WGS metagenome assembly JACCDR01 (sample SAMN15323443, study PRJNA562643) | freshwater metagenome | isolation source: river surface water | place: USA:Blue River Watershed | collected 2017-08-17 | reverse complement strand
ATGTCTTTTTTGCGAGTGCTAAAAGTTTTAGCCAATCCTTTTGATGCTGTGTCTTTATCAGGGACATTTTTTGATGTTTTGTCTGGTATTCCACCACTTGCTGCCCATAAATTTTTACGAGAACAAGACATGAGAAAGTTCTCATTGGATATAGAATTGGGTGGCACAGATAATCTCTTTGCGCAGATTGCTCCTGAGAAAGTGTGGCTAGGCAAACTGAAAAGTTGGCTAGAACTTGTACCAAAATCTGATTTGTATGGATTGGTGCAGGCAGTAGGTGATGAACTCTTGATCAAGCCTGTCGAAGATCATGACACTTTGGCTGTGCATATAGAAGTGGTGCGCACTATGTTGCACTTGGTATTACTTGAGACCGAGCGCGAACCTTTTATCACTTTGGCTGATTTTATCAAGGCTATCGAACGAATGATGGAGTATGGAGTGCGTATACCGCTCGCTATTTTCGCTAGAGACGGAGGGGTCAAAATCATGACATTGCATGCATCCAAAGGTCTTGAATTTGATTATGTATGGATTGCTCACATGGATGAAGGTTCTTTTGAGAGAGGTAAAAAATCTGCTTTTGTATTGCCTCAAGATATCGCTTCGCTTATGGAAGCCAAAGATGAAGAAGTCTTGAAGAGAGAATTATATGTCGCTTTGACCAGAGCGAAGAGATTTTGCAGTATTTCATACGCTCGGTTTTCTTATGAAGGGAGAGATCGCATCGTCTCTCATATAGTCTCTACACTGACTGATAATCTGTTTGAGAAAGTAACCCCAAATCAAGTTGAAGAAAAGATACTCAAGCATGATAAAAATGCATACACCAAAGTAGTACAAGACACAAACACTGTAGACCTGTCAGAGCTCATAAAAATAGTCAAAACAGAGTACACAAAAAAACTGGTCTCAGTATCCCTCCTCAACAATTTCTTTGAATGCCCTTGGAAATGGTATTTCCGAAACCTGCTTCAATTACCAGAACCACTTTCACCTAGTTTGGACTACGGTAACAAGGTACACAATGCAATCGATAAAATCTTGAAATCAAAAAGTATTCCGGATAAAGAGGCAGTATTTGAATATGCGCAAGGGGATGAAGAGGTGGCACGGGTGTTGAGTAAATGGGTAGAGATGGATTTGCCCAATGTCTCTATCGATAGAGAGAATGAAAAGAGTGTCTCGGTCAAAGATGAGAATTTCCCTCATCTGACTATCTATGGCAAGATAGACTTGGTAGAAAAATTAGGCACTGGCAATCTAGCAGTGACGGATTTCAAGACTGGTGGTCCAAAGAAAAAGAGCGAAATAGAAAAAGCAGATCAAGAAGGTAGGTTGAGTAATATGTTGCGCCAACTCGCTATGTATTCATATTTATTCTCGAAGAACCAAAAATGGGACAAAGAAGTGTCACTCTCTAGATTGCTTTTCTTGGAAACAACTAATACAAAAGAAAGATATTATGATACCCATATCTCCGAAGAAGAAATCGATATGTTGATCAAAGACATCAAGGATTATGATGCCTTGTTGGGGGGTGGTGAATGGGTTGCCCGACCTTGCAATTTTAATTCCTACGGCAAGCAAAATGTGGAATGCGAGTATTGTAAGATGGCAAAGATATATAAATATTAATTATTAATAATAAATAAATTTATGAACAAAGAGAGTGTTCCAATACCGCAAAAAACACCCGAGCAAGATATTAATTTAATTAATGAAAAGGTTATGCTTCCTTTACAAAAAATGCTTGAAATTCACAAAAAAGATTATCCTAAGGAGAAAGTCCCCCAGAGTCAAAATCTGAGTGATACATATTTTAACCAAATCAATCAAGATTTACTTACTATAATAATAAAAGAGAAGTCACAACACTCAGAAGAAGTCGCCTATTTGCTTAGGGATATTTTAATAGCACCAAGGCATTCAAGTTTTAATAATGAAGCTATCACTAGTATTGTTGATGATAATCTTAAAGATTTATTGGAAGCTTGTGTTCAAAGAGAAAGAAATGATGAAGGTAAGGCTTTGGTTAAAATTCGCTATATTAACGATTATCTGTATGGTACACAAGCTGTTTTTTTTGGTACTGAAAAAAAAGAAGAGATAGTTGCTGTGTTGAATGAATATTTACACATATATAAAAGAAGCATCACAACTTGGTTGCAGAATGATTATATTATATTAGATATTATTATTCAGTTTGGGCCACAAGAATTGAAAAATGAATTAATTCGAGTAATAAAAAAAGAAGTAGAAGAAGAAAATGGTAGTTATATATATACTTTAATAAAGGATAGTGCCTCTTGGAGAATACAAGATATGTTTTATGAATTTTTTCTGAAACGAATAAACAAATTATTTTCCATAGATATCGATTTATTTTTAGCTTCTGATTATAAAATTCAAGAAATAGATTGGCCCAAAAACATAGAGGCAATGACAGCATTAGAAAATGCAATACCTGGTAGTGTAAAAAAGTTATCTACAGAATATGGTATCCACGAGTTTTACAGATATCCAATAGAAATGCTTATTGATCAAATTAATGAAGAAAATATAGATAGACCTTATAATATAATAATCTATCCTTACGGTGATCATAATCAAGCTTTCGATCAAGAAGTAGAAATTTTTAGAAACTTGTATAATTCTTCAAAGAAAGACTTTGCCTTTAAAATATTTGAAGCAGGCTCTACGCATACAGTTATGGAATATTTAATCATGCTAAAAAGGCGTTATAAAGATAACAAGATATCTAATATAGTACTTGGTGGGCATGGTCAAAAAGATGCTTTGTATCTAAATAGCCCAGATTTTTCAAATAACGATAATTCTTCCATAAACCAAATTCTTTTGTCTAAAAGAATCAAGACTATTCAGTTTATAAGTAAGTTTTTTGAATCAAAGGGTGCCATTGCTTTATTGTCTTGTTCAACTGGTTCAAGGCATGGCTTAGCACATATGTTGTCTGATATAACCAAATTAAGGGTGATTGCGCCTACCGTAGATACTTCAATAGCAGGATTAGAAATCCAAGATGGGGTCATTGTTCCAACATTCTCTAGTCTAAACTCAACGGCAGATTTTAAACCAAAAACAAGATAGTATTACATATATAGCATGTATTGCATTTTAAGGCTTGCGAGGGTATATTTTAATAAACGAGGCCCACTTTGGGCTAATATTTATGGAGAAAAAGGCTAACTTAAAAACAAAAGAAGAATTGCTTGAAGACTTAAAGAAAGAAAACTTTCGTCGCAAAACTGTGTCTTTTTATCGATATGTAAAAATAGAAAACCCAAAAGAGATGCGGGATTTTTTGTTTGATAAGTTAAATGAACTCAAATGTCTTGGTCGGATATATGTTGCCCATGAAGGCATTAATGCTCAGATGAATGTCCCAGAACACAGTTGGTCTCTTTTTGATTCTTTTATTCAAGGGATTCCAGAATTTAAAGGTGTGCCTTATAAAATAGCCGTAGAAGAAAAAAATACATCAAGTTTCTTGAAACTTATCATAAAAGTTCGTCCGAAGATCGTGGCCGACGGACTGGATGATAATTCTTTTGATCCATCTAATACCGGAGAATATGCGACCGCAGAAGATGTAAATAAAATGATTGACCGTGGTGTGACAGTGATAGATATGCGCAATATGTACGAGGCCGCTATCGGGCATTTTGAAAATGCAAAACTCATGGATGTGGACACTTTTAGAGAGCAATTGGCTAAGGTCACAGACATGTTTAAGGACAACAAAGAAGAAGAAGTGCTCCTGTATTGTACTGGAGGTATCAGGTGTGAAAAGGCTTCAGCCTGGATGAAGCACAATGGATTTAAAAATGTAAAACACATTAAAGGTGGCATAATCGATTACGCTCATCAAGTAAAAGAAAAGGGTCTACAAAATAAGTTTAAAGGTAAAAACTTTGTCTTCGACGAAAGAATGGGCGAGAGAATAGGGGATGAGATAATTTCATTTTGCCAAGTTTGTGAAAAAACAAAATGCGATGATTATACTCACTGCGAAAACAATTCTTGCCACGTACTTTTTATATGTTGTGAAAATTGTAAAAACAAACTAAATGGTTACTGCAGTAAAATATGTAATATCTGTGACAAATTCCCTAAAAAAATCAATCAATTTTTGATGAGTCCAAACAAACAAAAACACCAAAATCAATTCAAGAAGAATTATAAAAGATAGAATTTTGATATAATATTTATATGTCTTTCAAATTTAAAGGTATTACATTTACACATGATGAGGGTAAATTAAGCGGTCTACGTGATTATCTGTCTGATGTCGGAGAGGATATCAACAGAGATGCATGGGAGGAGATAGACCAGGCGCTTACTTATGCTGATCAAAATCCCGGCCAGTCTGGCAAATTTGATTTGTATATTGATGGCAGAAATCATGAGTATTATGTGACCCGCAACAGTGATGGCACTTATTATCTAACCCCTGGAGATTACTAATGGAAAATATAAACGAGGGCCGCGCCCACCCGCTTTCTATCCTGGCCGAAGAGGCTTACCAAGTTTTTAAAGAACTTGGTTTTGAGGTTGCTTTGGGGCCAGAATTAGAGAGTGAATGGTACAATTTTGATGCACTTAACGTGCCAAAAGACCACCCGGCTCGAGATATGCAGGATACTTTTTTTATTAAAGATAGACCTGGATATGTGTTGCGTACCCATACCACAAATGTCACTGCTCGAGCAGTAGAAGAAGCCGGTAAGGCGGGGCGCTTGCCAGCAGCATTTATTTCTGTCGGTAAAGTTTTTCGCAATGAAGCCACAGATGCTACGCATGAAATGCAATTTTTCCAAATCGATGGCACGATGGTCGGAGAGAATATCTCAATCGCTCATCTAAAAGGTGTCTTAACTCATTTTTATAAAAAAATGTTGGGGGATGAAATAGAGATGGAATTCCGTCCTAGTTTCTTTCCGTTTGTCGAGCCAGGTCTCGAAGTGTGGCTCACTTTCAAAGGGCGTCCGCTCGAGGTGATGGGTGCTGGGATGCTCCATCCAAATGTAATTAAAAATATGGGCCTTGATCCAGAGAAGGTGCAGGGTTTTGCTTTTGGTGGTGGGCTCGATCGTATTGCTATGGTGAAGTGGAATATCAGCGACGTCCGATTCTTTTATCAAGGCGATTTACGGCTTAACCAATTCTAATCTATGAAAATATCTTATAACTGGCTCAAAGTATACATACCAGAAATCCCAAATCCAGAAAAACTGAAAGATGTTTTCACTTATCATTTGTGCGAGGTTGAGAGTGTCGAATCTTGGCAGGACGATACTATCTTTGATATCAATATTTTACCAAACCGGGCGCATGATCTGCTCTCACACCAAGGAGTGGCCCGCGAACTCGCTTCACTTCTAGGTATTCCTTTTAATGATCCTACTCCGCAATACAAAATTCCCGAGTCACACCCGACTAATTTAGAAATCAAAGTAGATACAGAAAATTGCCGTCGCTATACTGGACGAATAGTCAGAAACATAACAGTAGGTAAAAGCCCAGAATGGGTAGTGAAGCACCTAGAATCAATAGGACAGAGGAGTATCAACAACGTCGTCGATGCGGCGAATATCGTGATGTACGATTGCGGTCAGCCTATCCATGCTTTTGATTTGTATAAAGTCACAGGTGCTATCATTGTGCGTCAGGCTAAAAATGGGGAAGAGGTTATCACTCTCGATAACAAACAAGTCAAACTGACCGAAAAGGACATGGTTATCGCAGATGAACAAAATGTGCTGGCTGTTGCTGGTATAAAAGGTGGCAAGGTTGCTGAAGTGGATGAAAGTACTAAGAATATTATTATCGAGATAGCAAATTTCGAGCCCGTGTCTGTACGCAAAACTCGCAGGTCAATAAATATTTTTACCGATTCAGCCAAGAGATATGAAAACGATTTGTCACCAGAGTTGTGCGATTTTGCGATGCGTGAGATGTGCGGGCTGCTTGTAGAATATGGCTTTACTGATTTTGAAGAAATTGTAGATGTGTATACTCGCAAACCAGAATCCAGAACTCTATCTTTCAGACTTTCAAAAATGTCGAGCATGCTTGGCTATGAACTGACAAACGAGATGGCAGAAGATGTTTTGAATAGATATAATTTTTCTTTTACTAAAGAAGGTAGTACCTATCAGATAAATGTGCCAGCGCTTCGGCTTGATTTGGTTATCGAAGAAGACATGGCTGAAGAATTTGGTCGCATATTAGGCTATGACAAAGTAGTACCTCTGCTTCGCCAAGGCCTCGCAGGTCAGGCAAAAGAAAACAATACATATCAAATGATCAAAAGTGCTAGACTTTCTTTGCTTGCTGGTGGTTACCATGAAGTCATGACTTATACATTTTGTGATAAAGGAGAGGTGGAAGTACTTGCTTCTGCTTCAGATAAAAAATTCTTGCGTACCAATTTATCCGACGGGCTAAAAGAAAGTATAAAACTCAATAATTTAAATGCACCACTTTTGGGTGTCAAAGAAGTTAAAATTTTTGAAATAGGTAAGGTTTTCCTGAAAGACAGAGAAGAATGGCGCGTGGTATACGGAGACAAGAAGAATGTAAAAGAAGTCACACTGGAGGAATTTGTTAAAGAATTACCACCTAGTCAAGGAGGAGAAGAACACCCCCGCCTTGTTAAGGAGGGGGTAGGGGGTGGTGTATTTCGCATGTGGTCACTCTATCCATTTATCGTGCGTGATATAGCACTATGGGTACCAAATGGGGTTTCATCAGGCGATATAGAGAAAATCATACGAGACAACATGAATGAATTGGTGGCCAAGGGTCCAGACCTTTTTGATACCTTTACCAAAGGGGACAGAAATTCCTATGGTTTCCGCTTGGTTTTCCAGTCTTTTGAACGGACTTTGACGGATGAAGAGGTTGCAGCGGTTATGGAAAAGATTAATCTTGCCTTGAAAAACAACCCAGATTGGGAACTAAGGTAAAACGGATAGTTTATTTGGGTTTAATTTGGTATAATCTATCCAATATGGCAAAGGAAAAAGATACTAAAAAAGGGGGATATGGAGCAGAACAAATTTCTGTTTTGGAGGGTCTTGAGCCGGTACGCAAGCGCCCTGGTATGTACATCGGTACCACCGGTCCAGACGGTTTACACCATTTGATTTGGGAAATTTTCGACAACTCACGCGACGAAGCGATGGGTGGATACGCAGATGATATTGAGATTACAGTCTTGCCTGATTCGACTATCCGTGTGGTGGATAATGGTCGTGGTATTCCGGTGGATGTGCACCCTAAGACCAAAGTCTCAGCACTTGAGACAGTGATGACCACCCTCCACGCCGGAGGTAAATTCGGTGGTGATGACTCTGGTTATAAAGTGTCTTCTGGTCTCCATGGTGTGGGTGCATCCGTGGTGAATGCCCTTTCTTCTTACTGTAAAGCAGAAGTTCACCGAGAAGGCGGAAAGTATATGCAGGAATACATGGAAGGTAAGAAAAAAGGCCCAGTAAAAAAAGTTGGTACTTCAAAGGCGCACGGCACCATTACCACATTTCGTCCTGACCCGAAAATATTTCAAAGCATTGAATTTGATTGGAATACCATAGTCTCACATCTTCGTCAGCAGGCTTACCTTGTAAAAGGTCTGCGTATTTCTATATTAGATGCGCGGGAGATAGACCCAGATGTGCTTTTTGATTCTAAGGGTTCAAAACTAAATCTAGATACAGTCATGTATATGCGTGAAATGGGTCTTGAGATTCCATCAGTAACTTACTACTTTGAAGGTGGTCTTATTTCTCTCGTAAAATACTACAACAAATTCCAGAAGCCTGTTCAAAATAAAATTTTCTATGTGAACAAAGAGGAGGGTGATGTGGGCGTGGAGATAGCTTTGCAATACGTAGATGACATAGCCGACCGCATCATTCCTTTTGCAAACAATATCTACAACTCTCAAGGCGGTACACATGTGACTGGTTTTAAGACCGCTCTGACTCGTACCCTCAATACTTACTGCAAGAAGAATGAGATGATGAAAGAATCCGAAGGTGGATTCACTGGTGAAGACGTGCTCGAAGGCCTCACTGTGGTCATATCGGTCAAACTTCGTGAAATACAATTCGAAGGTCAGACCAAGGCAAAACTAGGCTCTATGGAGGCGCAAGGCGCTGTGGCGACAGTCTTCGGTGAAGCGTTTGCTATGTTCCTCGAAGAGAACCCAGACGATGCAAAAATAATAATCAACAAATCCATCCTGGCGCTCAAGGCTCGTAAAGCTGCTAAAGCGGCAAAAGACTCAGTGTTGCGTAAGGGTGCTCTCGAAGGTATGACTCTCCCTGGTAAACTAGCCGACTGTCAGACCAAAAGCGCAGAAGAATCCGAACTTTTCTTGGTGGAGGGAGACTCTGCGGGTGGTAGTGCCAAGCAAGGCCGTGATCGCCGTACTCAGGCGATACTCCCGCTCCGAGGTAAGATTTTGAACGTGGAGCGTGCTCGTATCGACAAGATGCTCGCTTCCAAAGAAGTACGCGCGTTGGTCATCGCTATGGGTGCATCTATCGGAGACACTTTTGATATAGAAAAGATGCGCTATCACAAGATAATCATCGCGACTGATGCCGATGTGGACGGTTCACACATCCGTACTTTGCTCCTGACTCTGTTCTATCGATATTTCCGTGGAGTACTGGATGCTGGATATATTTATATCGCTCAACCACCACTCTATAAGATAAAGAAAGGTAAAGAAGTTTTCTATGCATATTCTGATGCTGAGAGAAATAAAGTCGTCGGTAAAGAAGTAGACGCAAGTGAAATACAAAACGCAGAAGAGGGTGAATTTGTAGAAGGAGAAACAACAGAAGAGGAGGGTGATTCTAAGGAGGAAATAAAAAGAAAGTCCAACAAGCTACATATTCAGCGTTACAAAGGTCTCGGTGAAATGAACCCCGAAGAACTCTGGGAGACTACTATGGATCCAAAGAATCGCGTACTCAAACAGGTATCCATCGAAGATGCCGAAGAGGCCAATAAAGTCTTCGACATACTCATGGGTTCCGAAGTCCCACCTCGCAAATCCTTCATTCAGTCAAACGCAAAGTTAGCAGATATAGATATATAAAAAACAAAACCCCTCATCAATGAGGGGTTTTGTTTTATAGGTAATAATTTAGTTCAGGGTCTTTCCTTTGACTTCTTTCGATAATTTTTCTTGAAAATCTGAGATAGATATGACTTCTTTTGTCCCGTCTCTTTTTTCTATTGTCAGATTACCTGATTCGACTTCTTTATCTCCGAGTACGATAGTGTAAGGAGTCTTCATGGATTTTGCTTCATGAATTCTTTTACCCAAAGAAGTATCACTCTCATACATTTCCACTCGTATGTCTTGAGCCTTTAATTTCTCTGCCAATTCGCGTGCTTTTTCTCCGTGTTGATCAGCGCGCACCGGTACGATGGCTACTTGGATAGGGGAAAGCCATACAGGGAAAGATCCCGCCAAGTGTTCGATAAGTGTAGACATAAATCTCTCGATAGAGCCCATGATAGCGGCGTGCACCATGACGACTTGCTCTCTTTCTCCTTTTTCATTTGTACAGACTAGTCCGAAGTTCTTTGGCTGATTGAAGTCGAGTTGGATAGTAGCTACTTGCAGTACTCGGCCGATAGAGTCTCGACTGATGAAGTCTATCTTTGGTCCGTAGAAAGCGGCTTCACCAAGTCCATCGATCCATTCCATACCCTTTTTCTTCATTAGGTTCTCGAGTGAGCCTTCGGCCTTAGCCCAGACTTCATCACTGCCGAGGTATTTTTCACGTGTAGACGGGTCATGTCTTGAGAATCTTACTTGGAGTTTGAATCCAAAGGTTCCGTAGAATTCTTCGATAATATCCCATATCTTCATTGCTTCTTCTTCTATCTGATTTTCTCGACAAAATACATGCGCATCGTCTTGGGTGATAGAAAGCACTCTGGAGAGCCCAGATAATTCACCAGACTGCTCATCGCGGTAGACCATGGTGGTCTCTGCATACCGCTGAGGCATGTCTCTGTAACTGCGAGGTTCTGAATCAAATATCTGCGTATGGTGTGGGCAGTTCATCGGCTTCATGGCGAAAAGGTGATCTTCACGAGTGACTATCTTAAAAAGATCATCCGCGTATTTTGCCCAGTGGCCAGATGTCTCATACAATTCTTTTTTGGTGATGTGAGGTATACAGACTTTTTGATAACCTCGTGCCTTACGGAGACTCCAGACATAGTCATTCAAAAGTTCCCGCATGATAGTGCCTTTGGGTGTCCACAGGGGGAGGCCAGAACCAACCAATTCAGAGAAGACAAAAAGGCCTAATTCTTTACCTAGTTTTTTATGGTCTCTTTTGCGTGCTTCTTCGCGTTGGTTTATATATGCATCAAGTTCTTCTTTGGTATTGAAGGCAAGTCCGTAGATACGAGTCAGCATTTTATTCTTCTCGTCCCCGCGCCAGTACGCACCAGCGACACGGTCGAGCTTGAAAGACCCAGGATCTATTTCTTTTGCAGGGTGTTCGCTGTGTCCGCCTCGGCATAGATCAGTAAAACCTCCACAGGTATAGAAGGTGATTTTCTCACCTTTTTCAGCGATCTCTTTTATGAGTTCGAGTTTGTATGGATTCTGAGCAAAGTACTCCTCTGCTTCTTCTTTTGTTTTTTCTGCGTGAGAAAATTGTTCCCATGTTGGTAACAACTCCTTCATTTTATTTTCTATATCTACGAGTGCTCCCTCGGATAGTGTTGAAGAGAACTCTATGTCGTAATAGAAACCATCATCGATAGCAGGACCTAGGGTCAGTTTTACATCTGGGTAAAGTTCGAGCACAGATGAAGCCAATAGATGGGCTAATGTATGTCTTTTTTTATTTAGTTCTTCCATAGTGTTTTTTATAAATTTAGTAATAAAAAATCGCCCCGACAGGAAATGATTGCTCATTTGCTGTCGGGGCGAGTCTTGTCGCGGTTCCACCCAACTTGGTTCTTTTGGCGAATATAGATTAGCCTTTTCGGGTCCCTCCTTATGTCGGGATGGCGCTTGGTAGACACCACAATCTCTACGTCTAGTATCATAGCACTTGGTGCCAAATTTGCAATTTTCGCCAAATTTGATAGACTAGCAACATTATGGTTATACGAATGCGACATACCAAATCCCATACCGCAAACCGCCGAAGCCACCACGCGCTCAAGGCTGTTAACTTCGATACCTGCAAGAACTGCGGGGCAAAGAAGTTACGTCATCGAGTGTGCGCATCATGTGGACAATACAACGGTAAGAAGGTTTTGGATTTGGTGAAGAAAGCTCATAAAAAAGCTACAAAAACCAAAGCAAAGAGCAAAAAGGAAGTTACAGAGTAGGCTCTAGCTTTTTTGAAAATTTAATTTTTATTTTTGGTTATGGCAAACAGGCACCTTTCAAGGTCAATAGTATTGCAGACTCTCTTTGAATGGGATTTCATGGGAGGCGGCAATGAATGGAATCAAGAAAAACTAGAAGAAGCCCTTACTAGGAATCTTAGTGAATTTGGTCCTGGCTTAGAAGATGATGTGTTTGTGTTTAACCTCACAAAAGAGGTTCTAAAAAAAAGAAAGGTTGTCGATGAGATTATCGAAAAGGCTGCTCCTGATTGGCCTATCGACAAAATATCTCCAGTCGACAGAAATATCTTGCGCATTGGTCTGTGTGAGTTGCTTTTTGGCGACCGCACCCAAGTACCACCTAAGGTAGCGATCAATGAAGCTATTGAACTCGCCAAGACTTTCGGTGGAGAAAATTCGGGTAAATTTGTGAATGGTGTATTGGGAGCAGTTTACAAAGAACTTGGTGAACCAGAAAAGCACCAGACTAGTAAAAAGAAGAAAGTGGCTGAACCTGTAGATATTTCTACTTTGCCTCAAGAAAAACTAGGAGGTGCTTTGGTTTTTGCTCGTAAAGATGGGCAAATAGTTTTTGCTTTGGTGCATGATGTGTTCGGTTATTGGACTTTATCCAAAGGACGCATCGAAGAAAATGAAGATATCAAAGATGGCACCAAGCGAGAGATCAAAGAAGAGATAGGTCTCGATGTAGAGATTTTAGAAAAGTTAGGTGAAAACGAATATGTGGCGACTCATCCAGAGAAAGGTAAGACCCTCAAAAAGGTTGCTTACTTCCTTGCAGAGTCTCCATATCGTGAATTGGTTTTAGAGTCATCCGGCGGCTTAGATGGTGCAAGATGGTTTACTCTAAAAGAAATTCCAGAACTTCGTATTTACAATGATATTGTACCTCTCATCGGTAAAGCCATTGAGATTATTAGTAAGACACGCACTTAAAGGTGTATTTACAGAAGAATAAATAACTATGAAAACAGAAACGATTAATTTTGAAGATTTTGAGAAAAGCACAAAAGTAGTTTTTAAAAATAAAGGACTCTTACGTCAGGCTTTTGTCCACAGATCATATATCAACGAGAATCCTAGCGCTGGGCTCTCACACAACGAAAGATTAGAATTCTTGGGAGATGCAGTACTAGAATTAGTGGTGACAGATTTCTTGTACAAGAAATATACAGAACACACCGAAGGTGAATTGACCGCTTTGCGTAGCGCGCTGGTCAATGCAGTGATCATCTCTGATGTCGCTTCGAAAATAGGGATGAATGATTATTTGTTGCTCTCAAGGGGTGAAGCAAAGGATAAAGGCAAGGCGAGGCAATATATATTGGCAAACACATACGAGGCTTATCTCGGTGCTTTGTATTTAGACCAGGGTTATGTCTCTGTAGAGAAATTCATTCTAGATACACTCTTGCCATACACTGATGAAATAGTCAAAAAGAAATTGTGGCGTGATGCCAAATCCCTGGTGCAGGAAAAGGCCCAAGAATACCTGTCGATTACTCCTTCGTATAAAGTAGTGTCTGAATCTGGTCCAGATCACGACAAACAATTTACTGTCGGTATTTGTTTTGATGGAGAGGTGATCGCTCAAGGTAAAGGTAAATCCAAGCAAGAAGCAGAACAACAAGCAGCGATGAATGCATTAACAATCAACAATTGGCTGGATTAATCATGCGCCTACTTCATCTTGAACTACACGGTTTCAAGTCTTTTGCCAAGAAAACTAGTCTGGATTTTGGACATCCTATCGTCTCTATTGTAGGCCCGAACGGGTCTGGGAAGTCAAACGTCGTCGAAGCCTTTCGTTTTGTTTTGGGTGAACAGTCGATGAAGTCGATGCGTGGCAAGGGTGGAGCAGATATGATCTTCAAGGGTTCAAAGGGTGTGCCAAAGGGTTCTAAGGCGAGCGTCACCATCTATTTCAATAATACCGATAAGATTTTTAAACTTTCCAATGATGCTGGCGAGCCAGTTGATTTGTCTTATGATACCTTGTCTATCTCTCGTGAAGTTTATCCAGATGGGCTAAACAAATATCTATTAAACGGCAGTGAAGTTCGTCTGAAAGATATAACCCAACTCTTGGCTTCTGTGCACGTGGGTGCTTCTGGTCACCATATCATTTCCCAAGGTGAAGCGGATCGTATTTTGAATGCGAGTGCCAAAGATAAAAAAGAAATCATCGAAGAGGCTTTGGGGCTCAAGGTATATCAATACAAAATCAAAGAAGGCGAACGTAAACTCGAGCGTAGTAGTGAGAACATGAAGGAAGCCATCATGCAAAAGAGGGAAAATACTCCGCATTTAAATTTCCTCAAAAAACAAATGGAAAAGATAGAAAAAGCACGCGAAATGCGAGAAGAACTTTCTGTCTTGTACGGGGATTATCTAAAGAAGCAAAGCGCCTATCTGAATCATGAGTATCAGAAACTAAACATAGAAAAAGGGAGCATCGCCAATGACTTGAAAGGAATCCAAGATTTACTTGCTAGTATGGTTACCGGCGAAGAGAAAGAAAGTGAAAATATAGCAGAGTTAAAAAGTATAGAAAATAAAGTAGCCGAAATACGTCGACTCAAAGGTGAATTGGAGAGAAAAATCGGTCGTATCGAGGGGTTGATAGAGTCCGAAGAGCGCAGGGCGCTGAGGGTTGTGGAAAGTCCTACTGTAGTGGTATCTCGAGAGGATTTTGAGAGTTTTAAAAACGAGACTAATGCTTATCTAGATGACGCATTGAAGACCACAGACACGACTGCGCTCGTTACTCTTGTCCAAAAGGTCAAAAATATATTTGATAAATTTTCCAAACTTTTTGAGACAGAAAAGCCAGTCTATGATACCACCGAACTCGAATCCCTCAAACAAAATGCCAAAGAAGTAAACATAGAACTCCTCAAACTCGATGAAGAAAAACAAAAACTGGAGACACAGGCAGAAGTATTCCGTGCAAAGATAAAAAGCGAGATGGACGCTCTAAGGGACAAGGAGAGGGAAAAATTTACTCTCGAAGTCAAACAACAAGAACTTTCTTCTGCTTTACGGATAGTTGATGTGAAGATGGAGAACTTAAAGCGAGAGCAAGAAGATTTTGAAAACGAACTAAAAGAAGCTAGCGCTCTAGTGGGCAGGGAGCATTTGGTTTTTGAGAATGAAACAAATAATGGGGAAATAGACCGGTCTGTGCAAGAAGATTTGAAGCGTCGAATAGAAAGAATCAAAATCAAACTCGAAGATGCAGGGGTGGGTAATACGGAAGATGTCCAAAAAGAATACGATGAAGTATCTATGCGGGATGCCTTCCTCTCCAAGGAGATAGAAGACTTAGAACGCAGTATCGAGTCTACAAAGATGCTTATCGCAGATTTGCGTGAAAGACTTCAGGTAGAATTTACCGAAGGTGTTAAAAAGATTAATAAAGAATTTGATCAATTTTTCTCTCTGATGTTTGGTGGGGGAACAGGCTCTCTGGAATTGATCCTGCAGAAAAAGCGTACACGCTATGTAGAGAACGAAGATGAAGATAACAATACAGAAGAAGACGAAGAGGTGGAGATGGAGGAGGGTATAGAGATCAATGTCTCTCTGCCTCAGAAAAAGGTCAAAGAACTGCATTCTCTCTCTGGTGGGGAGAGGTCGCTGACTTCTATTGCGCTACTCTTTGCTATGTCTGCGGTCAATCCGCCACCATTTCTCATCTTGGATGAGACCGATGCTGCGCTCGATGAATCCAACTCTCGTAAATACGGAGATATGATAGAGAGACTCTCCAAACACTCTCAACTCATCGTGGTGACTCACAATCGCGAGACCATGTCTCGGGCAGGGGTGCTCTACGGGGTGACCATCGGGGCAGATGGTTCTTCCAAACTACTCTCTATCAAATTCGACGAAGCCCAAGCCATAGCCAAGTAGGTATTGACTTTTATAGCATAATGTGCTATTATTATAGGGTAGTATTTTGATCTTTGACATACGTGGTCCAAGTGAATTGAAATTACTGGGCGAAAGTATTTTTTTCTAGTAATTTCAATTCACTTTTAAATCATACTTTGATATGAAAACCACATTCATTTTCGCAATTTTTTCATTCATTTTTTTTCTCACATCTTGCCAGGACAACAAAGTTGGGCAATTCAAAGCAATTATTTCTGGTCAGCCAATTACCATTGGCTATGCAAATCAATCCTTTAATTCAGGAGATACAGTCTATTTACACCAGTATTCTGGCAGTGGATGGGCCCTGTCTGATCAGGATGAAATAGACAACAATGACGCCGTAAGGGCTGTCTTCCAATTCCAGATTGAAAAACCAGCAGGAGTGTTCCAGGTGAACAAGATTGGCCAATTCAAAAATATCGAAAACGGACATCTTGTTTCCGTTGGGTATGATGCTGATCTTGTGCTGAGTGTGGGCCAAAAAGTTTACCTTCACGAGTATTCTATGGGCTGGGGGCTTGCTGCCCCTGATGACACTACCGGTACCAAAGTAGTATTTGTGAAATAAATAACCAACCAACCCTTATTATGAAATTATTATCAGTTATTGCTGATGCATGTTCAGTAATCCCTCTGTTTGTTTTTGTTGCTTGCGTTATTCTGCTTGGCACAAATTCATGACCCGAAATTATCACAAGCAATCCTGAATTGTCCGTAAAATGGATCTGTTGGGTGGGTCTAACTTTAATAACTTTGGGCTTCGTGCTCAAATATAAAGTAGACCCAGATGGTAAAGATGCTGGCTGGCAAGTTATAAGCCTGATGCCTGCAGTAGGTTATGGTTTTACGCTATTTTCAATGTTTGCTTAAATTTTAAGTCCACCAAGTGGAACGAGAATCGTTCACCTTGGTGGACTTTTCTTGTTTTTACTGGAATTTTAGTTTTTCTTCTTTCCCAAATATTATTTTTTCAGGTTGGAAGAATTTGTTGAGTTTGACTGTGTTTTTCTTTATACGGATAGAGCCATCTTTGTGTAATTTTAGTTCAAGCAGCATGCCTTGCATGGTCTCTGCGCTAAATTTTTGGTCAAAGATAAAATTGCCGAGGGAGTAGGCGATAAAACCATTTTTATATACTTCAGTATTTTGCATGACATGTGGATGATGCCCGATGACTATCTTCGCTCCATTATCTATCGCCCTATAAGCGAGTTGTTGTTGGCGAGTGTTGTTTTTCGTCTTATATTCTTCACCCCAATGGAAAGACACAATCAGATAATCCACCTGACTCGAAGCATTTTTGATAATCTCATTAAAACGTGGATTTGAAGCGAGCAAGATACCTGCATTTTCTTTGGTGGCAGCCATGTGATTTGGACCTACATCAGAGAATCCTAAGAAGCCTATTTTCATGCCATACTTTTCTACTATAGTCGGAGCCTCGACAAGCGCACTATTCTTACCAGCTCCAGTGTAGGCGATTTCATTTTCTTCTAAACGAGCCAAGGTGTCTGCAAATGCTTCTTTGCTCCAGTCTCCTATATGGTTGTTTGCCATAGAGACTATGCTGATACCAGCACCCTTGAGTGCAGGTATGACAGATGGATCCATGCGAAATGAATACAGATTTTTAGCATCTTTACCTACTAGCGAAGCAGGGCCTTCTAGATTCGCGAAGGCTATATCCGCTTTATCAAAATAATCAATTTTGCTAAAGAGAGCCGAGTAGTCACCACCAAAATTTTTGTTGACCGAACTACGTACCCCTCGATCTAGCATAATATCTCCGACAAAATGAAAGGTGATATAGTCTGGTTCGCGTATATCTGGTATATCGAGACGTTCTTTGATCCAGTCTTCTTTTGCGTCAGCCAATCCACCGTAGTATGCATTTTTATTCAAATATTTTACGATATTGAGCACGTCTTTTTGTCTGTCTGCACTACGCAAGAGCACTATCGCTATGGGTCTTTTGATATTCTTGTCTTTACCTAAAGGTAATTCAAAAGTCGAGATGACCGTCTGCTTGGCTGGATCAGTAAAACCACTTTTGCCTCCAGTGTACCCAGGTACAGCCAAAAATTGGTTGTTGCTAAACCAAGCATGCACTTTATTTTTATAAGTTCTTTTAGTTGTGGTTTGGAATAACTCGGGTGAATTTTGTTTTAGATAGCCTGAGAGTTTGAAAAGGTCGGAGACCGTAGAGGTGTTTTTTTCAGACAAACCACTCGGATCATCATAAAAAGTATTGATCATTTTTATACGAGCTGCTTCTTGATTCATCTTGCTCATAAAAGTCTCGCGCCCCCAGTGTTCGGCCAATATCTCAGCTGCATCATTTGAAGATTCTAACAAGAGGGGATAGAGAAGTTCGGAGACTTTTATTTTTTCACCAGTGCGGAAGTTTCCGTTTTGTCCATATGTAGCGAGTGCTTTTTTTGATACTTTGGTTATTTCTCCTTCTTCGTAGAGTTCACTTGCCACATAGGCAGTCATGAGTTTGGTCACAGAAGCTATAGGGTATTTCTTCTCAGCATTTTTCGCCATGATTATCTCACCAGTAGCTAAATCTCCGACGATATAACTCTCCGCTAAAATGCGAGGTTCTTTTGCCTCTCCCAAAGAGTAAAAATATTTCTGAGTATCTTCTTTTATGACATTTTCTGACGTGTTTTTCGTCGTTATGTCTGTCACTGAGGCGGTGGTCAGATTGGTTGGCAGTTTGGTATTACCGAGTGCAAGCGCAGCCAAAAAAATACCCAAACCAATGGGCACCAAAGCAAAAAATATTGTTTTGATTTTTTTTGACATACCTAAATGCTTATACAAATATATAATCAATCGACTTCTTTTCCAAATCTACATTTTTGACTTGTATATTAACCCTATCTCCCAAGCGATAACACTTCTTTTTTCTTTTGCCGACTATCTCTAATTTTTTCTCATTGAGTTCATAAAAATCATCGTTCATGTCTTTCATGCGTACCATGCCCTCAGATTTTGTTTCTGACTCTTCTACGTAGATACCCCATTCGGAGACACCGCTGATAACTCCTTTAAATTTTTGTCCAATCCGAGTAGCCATATATTCGACTTGTTTGTATTTTATACTCGAGCGTTCTGCATCGGTGGCTCTTTTTTCTTGTTCCGAACCTATCTTGGCGATTTTTTCAAATTCAGCGAGCCTGTCGATGTTTATTTTTTTACCTTTGAGGTGGTCATCCAATAGTCGATGCACTACGATATCCGGATAGCGGCGAATCGGGGATGTGAAGTGAGTATAATACTCAAAACCTAATCCATAATGTCCTATGTTTTTTGTAGAGTAAATAGCCTTCGCCATGCTACGTATGACAGCACGGTGCACCGCATCTATGCCTGGTGTCCCTTCAAGGCTCTTCAATATTTGGTTAATTTCTTTATTTGGTATGACACCATCTTTCATTTTTACCTTATACCCCAAGGTACGTAAAAAATACGCCAAGTCTTCCATTTTTTCGGGGCTTGGGTAATCGTGTATTCTATATATAGAGATGTTATTTAGTGCTGTTTTTTTATTTTTGACAAAATCGCCAGATAATTCTTCGGCTACTTTTCGGTTTGCCAAAAGCATCAATTCTTCTATGAGGCGATTCGAATCTCCCCGTACTTTCTTTACCACCTTGATAGGTTTCCCAGTAGTATCTAAAACGAACTTCACTTCTTCTTGATCTAGAGATATAGCGCCCTTGTCAAAACGATCCTTGGTGAGTTGCTTGGCTATTTTATTTAGGATAGTTAATTCTTCGTAAAACGGTGCTCTTGGGTCTTGGATGGTTTTCTCTGCGTCTTCGTAGGTAAATCTTTTTTGTGAATGTATGACAGTACGACCAAACCACGATGCGTGCACTCTGGCTGCTTTGTCTATCTGAAAAACAGCACTCATGGTAAGACGGTCCTGATCAGGGACTAGGGAACATAGATCATTTGATAGCACTTCTGGCAACATCGGTAGTGTACGGTCTACTAGGTAGACAGAAGTGCTACGAGATAATGCTTCTGTGTCTATGACACTACCCGGTGTGACATAGTGAGACACATCTGCTATGTGGATACCTACTTCATATAAATTATTTTCAAGTGCTTCAAAGGAAATAGCATCATCAAAATCTTTTGCATCAGCGGGGTCTATAGTGAAGGTGAGTGTCTTTCGGAAGTCTCTTCTGCCTTCAAAGTCTTTTTGGGTGATACCCATTTTTCTTATCCTCTCAGCCTCTCGTTCGGTCTCTCGTGAGAGTGATTTATCAAAACCTCGCTCAAGGGCGATAGCATGCATCTCGGTATTGTGATCTCCTTTGTGTCCAAGTACTTTCAATATTTTACCTTCAGGGCTTTTGCGAGCATCCGCCCAGTGAGTAATCTCACCGAAAACTTTTTGTCCGACTTTTGCTCCATTTAAAAACTGGGAAGGGATAAAAATGTCCATGTACATTTTTGGATCATCAGGGCACAAGAAATACAAACTGTCTTCTTTTTCTAAGATTCCGACAAATTGCATTTTAGCTCTACTGAGAATCTGTTTTACTTCACCTGATTGTCTGTATTTGGTCTTGGGGTGGTGGATGACTTCGACGGTATCTCCATGCAAAGCAGTATTTAGATCTCTTCTATCTATTTCGATATCTTCTTTATTTCCTTCTATGGTCACATATCCTACACCCTTAGAAGTAATAGAGATTTGGCCTACTAGATTGGCCTTACGGCCTTTGTTTTTATGCATTATTTTCATTATAGCACGCTACACGGGGTAGGTGTTTGGATTATATAACATACTTGACATTTTGTCTATAATATGTTAGACTAATCAGGTAATGAAATCAAAACTGGCTTTACTTATCTTAATATTTAGTTTTTTCACCTTTGGCGGTGAGAAAGCACAAGCACAAGATTTTGGCTGTGGTTTTACTGCCTGTGGTGCTTATGAGGCTTTTGTGGTCTATACATCTGGAGCCTTGTATCCGGATTCTCCTGTCTATATTGCTGGTGGAAATTACTTTTCTTTCGGAGATTATTTTACTGGCGGCAACTATTGGGGCCCTGGAGGTTATTTTGGACTTGGAAACTATTGGAATAACGGCAACTACTGGGCCAATGGAAATTATTTTGGTCCTGGCAATTACTGGGGTAATGGAAACTATTTTGGACCGGGTAATTATTTTACTGGCGGCAACTACTGGGGTAACGGTAACTACTGGGGTAATGGCAACTACTTTACTGGGGGTAACTACGGAACTAATGGCAACTATTGGGGCCCTGGAGGTTATTTTGGACCTGGAAATTATTGGACCAATGGTAACTACGGTACAAACGGCAACTACCTAGGTAATGGCAACTACTGGACCAATGGTAACTACGGTACAAACGGCAACTACCTAGGTAATGGCAACTACTGGACCAACGGTAATTATGGTACGAATGGAAATTATTGGACTAATGGTGATTACTTGGGTTCTGGTAATTATTGGACAAATGGTAATTATGGTACAAACGGAAACTACTGGACCAACGGTGATTATGTCGCATCTGGGGACTATACGACTGGTGGCAACTACTGGACTAATGGAGACTATGTAACTAATGGAGATTATGTAACTAATGGAGATTATGTAACCAACGGTGACTACACAACTTCTGGAGATTATGTGGCATCCGGTGATTATGTCACAGATGGAGGTTATTGGACCGACGGAGCGTATTGGACTGATGGTGATTACACAGCCTCTGGCGACTACACAGCCTCTGGCGACTACACAGCATCGGGTGATTATACTGCTTCAGGTGCTTACACTACTGCTGGTGCATATGATGCTATTGCTGCTTATAATGCACAAGCTGCTTATATGGCAGAGGCTGCCTACTTAGCACAGGGTGCATATGAGGCGCAAGCCGCTTATGAAACTTCGGCTGCATATGCAGCAACTGCTGCGTACGAGACACCTGCTGCGTATGTCGCTCCGGCAGCGTATGAAGCACCAGCCGCTTATGCTGCGCCAGGCGCTTATTCCTTGTAATAAGTTAGGGTATTGCATTTTCTCGTAAAAATGGTAAACTCACTCGTATGTTAAAAATCAGATTACAGCGAATCGGCCGAAAGAATGATCCTGCTTTTCGTGTTGTATTGACCGAGTCAAAGAACGCTGCTAAAAGCGGTAAGTTTCTTGAAGTTATCGGTACCTACAATCCAAAGCAAGGTGAAGTTTCTTTCAAGGAAGAACGCATCAATTATTGGGTAGGTCAGGGTGCTCAGGTATCTCCGACTGTGCACAACTTCTTAGTTGATAAGAAGGTTGTGAAAGGCGCAAAGAAAAACGTACTACCTCTCAAAAATAAAACAGAAAAAAGAAAAGTACTGAAGTCAAAGAAATAATAACCTAACTCTTGCACAAGCAAGAGGCTCTACGTTATAATTATCTGTAAGGCAGTATGTCGTCACACTGCTCTCTTAAAAAAGAATTAATATCATTTTATGGAAAAAGATCAGGAATTTCTAGAATATGTAGTCAAAGCTTTAGTAGACAATCCAAACGATGTAAAAATCGAAAGGACCGTAGATGAGATGGGCGTGCTGATTACTCTATCAGTAAATCCAAGCGACATGGGTAAGATCATCGGTCGTATGGGTAATACTGCAAAAGCTATCCGAACCCTACTACGCATCATTGGTATGAAAAACAATGCTCGTGTAAATCTCAAGATCAACGAGCCAGAAGGGGGAGCAAAGACTATGCACTCTTCTCCATCACTCAAGACTGTAGATCAGGCGATGGAAGACCTAAAAGGAATATAATTTACACGATAAACCCTGTCGCTCGCGAGCGACAGGGTTTTGTGTTATATTGCAGACACAATGCGTTTTCATGTCTTAACCATCTTCCCAAATATTTTTGATTCATATTTACATGAGTCTATTTTGGGGCGGGCGATTGAGAAAAAGATTATTTCTGTAAAATTTTATAATCCGAGAGATTTTCTACCCAAGACTGCAAACAATTATCGTCCGGTGGATGATCGTCCTTATGGTGGTGGACCGGGCATGGTCATGCGACCAGAGCCTATTCTTAAAGCAGTGGAGAAAATACTTTCAAAAATAAAAGATAAAAAGAAATTACTCGTAGTGAATTTCATTCCAAGCGCAGAAAAATTTACCACTGGAGAGGCAAAAAAGATTTCAAAAAAATACACTGATATTATCCTAATCTGCGGACGCTATGAAGGTATAGATGCGCGGGTGGATAAAATACTCAAAACCAAGAAATTCTCCGTGGGGGACTATGTGCTCACTGGTGGTGAAATACCCACCATGATTTTGATTGATTCTATCTCTCGTCAGATACCGGGAGTATTGGGTAAATTTGAATCCTTAGAAGAAGAAAGAGTCTCAAGCAGCGAGGTGTATACCAGACCTGAAATACTCTTATACAAAGGCAAAAACTACCGCGTCCCCAAGGTCCTCCTCTCCGGCAACCACAAATTGATAGACGAATGGAAAAATTCCCTTAAATAAACAACTTATTAAATTGGTAGTCTAAATATAGACGGTTGATATTGAGGTAGAATGGGGGAATACGCAAATATTGACATATTTATTTTTTATGATAAAATCATAAGTAATAAACAACATGTTTCTACTAGTTGTTTCAGTACCTTAGAAAACTAAATAACTCGCCATTTTAT
>JACCDR012159826.1_pt1 | contig 23091 bp, 22 predicted proteins | sample 7446431 | NCBI WGS metagenome assembly JACCDR01 (sample SAMN15323443, study PRJNA562643) | freshwater metagenome | isolation source: river surface water | place: USA:Blue River Watershed | collected 2017-08-17 | reverse complement strand
GCAGGCTCCGGCACCACCATCCTGTGGAATTTCCTCTCCAAAGTCTGTGGACTCCATGCCGGAATACACCTACAAGAATCTGTCGCGCCCCGCTAAAACCATCATCACCCATCTGGTGCAACACAAACACGGAACGCTGCTGTGCCCAACCACCGGACTGGTCATTCCGATCGGCACCGACTACCAGTGGGTCGAAAAGCTGGGCCTCAAGTCGTGGGGCAAACATTACACCTGGATGGGATTTTCCTATATACTTGTACTCGACGTAAATCCGTCGACGCCCGACCGGCCCCTCTATGATGAGGACCGGGCCTACTTACCGGACGGCTACGACGACCGGGTGAATATCTACCAACGCGACACGACCATCCTCGTCGGTCATTCGTTGACCGGCAACGGACTATTCACCGACCTTTAACATGCTGGTCTGCACCTTGAACGATGGCGGCACGTACTTGGTCGAAAACGACCAGGACGCCGTGGTCGAGTTAATCACAGTCAATTACACCATGGGCGGTTACCGGCCCTATCTTTTGCCCAAGGGCCGCTTCGATCTAGAGCGGCGGGGACCCTGTACCCCGCTACCCTACGATACCCGCAAGTGGAAACCAGAATACCGATGGGCCTGGCTACAAGACAAGCTGCGCAAACAAACGCAGCACGTGCCTTACATCCACTCCCTGAGCAGAACTGCGGCGCAGTGGAAAGACTTACAGCAGGCCTGTAGCCTGGAAAAGATTTACTGGAATTATGCCCAGGTCATGGTTCAAGTGCGTGGCGCTATGGGCCGTGCTTCGGGGGAACCGGAGCCGCCCAAACCGCTACGCAGCCGGCGGGTGAAACAAAAGCAAGCTCGTCAGCGCCGCGTTTCGCTCGGCCTGCTGGTGACGGGCACTCCCCAGAGCGCCCCTCGCGCTCTGCGCACGACGGCCACCTACCCCACGCGGCCGAATCGCTGGCCGTTGGTCAACGTCTCTCGTTCGGTCGGTGAGTGGATGGCCCGCATCGGCGCTCGCAACTCCGAGGGCATCAAGTTTATGCAATGGTACGAGCAGGAAGGCCGGTTTCTCGACTGCCACCCGGCCGACTACTACAGAATTTGGCTCGGAGTCGGCCCGAAGGTCGACCTCAATGTGGCGGAAGAGGAACCGGGCAAATTTTATCTCGTCCATCCGCGTGCCGAAGACGGGCCTCACGCTCCCAAGCCACCCGACTGGCCCTTTACCTACCTGGGCCGGCTGGGCACCACAGAAGAGATGACCGCACTGGCGGGGATACTCATCCATGATGAAACGTTTCTCACCTGGTACGACAGGGAGCTGAGCCTGTCCTACTGTCGCCGGCACCAGGCCGGTGATAGTTTTAATGGGTGCAGAGGCTGCGCTCAGGCGGCGTACCGCCGGTGGTATAAGCAAGCGCGTTCATAAATTCCTCGATGACGAGGAGGAACAAGCACAGATTGTGCTTGAGTGTGAAGAAGAAAGGGAAATGATGGGAAAGAAGAATACCAATACAGTGATTCGTGGCAGTCGAGCCGTCACCTCCGAGCGCACGCGGGCGCGTGGTCGTGGCGCCACCCAAGAGGAGCGCAAGCGCTCCCGCGCGTCGTTCAAGGGCTGGGATACCCGCCTGGAAAACGCGGCCAACACCAAGCGCACGCACGCCTGAGCGTCACCCAGCTCTCTTCCCCATGGGAGTAGCTGGTAAAATCAGGCCTAGGCTCTCATGGCGCCAACCGTGAGAGCCTATTTTTTTGGAGTAAGTGGAAGATTTGAGGGGAAAGGCCCCACCCACTCGTCTCTCCCAGCAAAGGATTCGGCATGGAACACTTCGTCGCCGTCATTCGTCAGAAGTTCGAACAGACCCTCACCAATCTCAACAAGTACCGGGACACCCCGCTGGCCCTGGCCCTGGAGACCGAGGTCCGCGGCGTCGACGAGGAAGAGAAGCTGTTTCTCACCTTTGCCAGTGAGGAGCTCAGCCTCAGCCTGGCTCTGCCGGTGCCCTACCGCGACCCGCAGGGCAATCTTTTGATTGGTCGCCGGGTCGAGCGGGCAGTTGGCACCTGGCATCACCGGGGCCAGGAGCTGACCTACTGGCAGCTGATGGCGTTCCTCCTGACCGAGAACCTGGAGGAGGCGGTGCCTGAGCTGGGCAAACGGGTGCAGCTCGAGCGCCTGGTCTCTGGGTTCGGCACCGAGTACGGCGCGATGGTCTTTCGCGACGTCGAGCAGGTGCTGCACCGGTTCGTGAACGACCTGCCCCTGGCCGGTACCCCGTACGAGGCCTGGGCCATGAACCAGCGGGTGGTCTTTATCGACCCGGCGTTCGACAAGCTCACCCCCAAGGCCGCCCTGGCCTACCAGCAGGAACAAAACCGCACCCACTACCCGTGGACCTCGCTGGGGCTGTCGGATTCCTCGATGGTGCGCAATTACCTGCTCAAGGCGGATTTGCGCCGCTATACCCCGTTCGGCGTCCGCCACCACAACCCCAAGCGGAATCTCTACCAGACTCTGGGGATGCGCGGGGACCAGACCCCCGTCGTGCTGACTCAGTCGGCCAAGGCGCTGGCCCAGCAGGGCATCGAGCGGACCGGCTGGAACCTCATGACCGCGTTCATCGACCTGCCGCTCAACTTCGAGGACCAGCTCATCGTCGATGTGCGCCACCTCGACAAGTTCACCTGCGAGGAGCGCCGGTTTGTCTGCTTCGGCGAGGTCAAAGTCGCCCTGGGCGACGACATCGGCGAGGGCACCGTGCTCTCGGTCGAGCCCGACGGCAAGGAAATCCGCTACTGGGCCAAGGCCGACTCCAGCGTGGTGGCCGAGCTCATCGAGGACACCGTGCTCTTTAACGGCCAGCCTCGTCAGGTCCAGGTCATCACGGTCAGGACCAAGCACGTGTTCAAGGAGGGCGTCAAGCTCACCAACACCCACGGCAACAAGGGCGTAGTGACGTTCGCCGAATGCGGCGTGGTCCACGACCCGGTCCGCGGTCCGGTCCCCATCGACCTCATCGTGTCGGCCAAGTCGGTCGCCAAGCGCCGCAACTACGGTCAAATCCTCGAGGCCCTCGTCACCCGGATGCTGGGCACCGAGCGCGAGCGCGTGCTGCCCGACGACGCCAAGGTGACGGCCGAGTCCCTGGCCAGAAAACTAGCCGAGCGCGGCTACGCCGCCGACGGTACCTGCCCGGTCTCCACCCAGTGGGGCGAGTTCCAGGCGATTTGCGGCTGGGTGTTCTGGGGTGTCATCAAGAACCCCGAGATCCAACTCTGGCGCAAGGCCGAAGTCATGGCCACCGACAACCGCCAGCTGCGCACCGCCGGCCTGAAAATCTCCCACATCGAGCTCAAGGCCCTGATGACTATTTTTGGGCCCAAGAACCCGGTGGTGGCGGAGATTCTCGGCCACCAGCAGGGTCTCCCCGACGTGCTGGAGCTGCTCGACTGCCTGGCGGTCCTGCGCGGCGAGCCCTTCGAGCGGCCGGTTTTGTCCTGGCGCTCGATCAAGCCGGTGGTCCAGAAGGACGCCTATTTCCACCCGGCCGAGGCATTTACCGGTACGGTGGTCGACGCCACCCTGCTGGCCGAGGGCTTTGCCCTCGAGCTGCCCCGGGTGTGCCAGGCGTTTATTCCGGCCTCGGAGTACGACCCTCCGCTCATCAAGGTGCTGCCGGCCGGAGCCGACCTCAGCCAGGCCGCTCTATCCGGCGGCGAGAACGTGTTCTTCAACAAGCTTCTGGTCCCGTCGACCCGGCTGCGCAATTCCTGGCAGCACCCGACCGCCCTGTGGGGGATGTCGGATTTGGGGGCGCTGCTCAACACCGTGGTGAGCGCGTGCCACCGGGTCGAGGCGGGCGAAGCCGAAGAGGAGAGTCTGAGCCGCGCCATCCACAACTACTTCAATTTCATCTCGACCAAGCTGTCGACCAAGCGAGGTGAGATTGCTACCTACGCCCTGTCGGTGCGCTACCCGCACTCCGCCAAGGCGACGGCCACGCTGGCCCACCCTGGCCGGCTCCCCGAAAACACCATCGAAATCCACGAGACCATGGCTCGGGATCTCCAGGTCAAGAGCGGCGACTACGTCATCGCCGAACGATTCCCGTGCCTGGGGTTCAAGTCGATGCGCGTGCAAAGGGTACAGGTCACCGCCGACCCGCAGTGCGAGAACGTGATTCGGGTGTCGGCCAACAGCCTGGTCTCGCAAAACCTCGACTTCGACGGCGACGTGCTGTTCCTGATGTCGTTCCAGAGCGAGGCGGCACGGGCCGCGCTGGCCCAGCAGTACAACCACCCACACCCAGCGCTGCAGGCCTATATCAATGAAGCCAACGCTGCCAAGGTGCCCCAGACCGGGGCCATCAGTTTGGCCGATTTGGATTTGACTCCGTTCCCCGACCTCACCGTCGAGGATCAGGTCCAAATCGTCAGCGCATTGACGGGCATCAAGCGGGGCACCGGCACCGCGGTCGCGCTGGCTTACAACCTCATGCGGATTATCGAAGACAAGGTCGGCTACAGCGACCTCGAGACCAACCTGGCGATGGAAGTCATCCTCGACCTGGTGGCCAACTCGGTCTTCTCGCAAAAGCACGCCGGCACCTCGCTGGAGGAGCGGGCCCGGGCTGCCATTTGCCGGGCCAACCGCGAGGAAATGGGCCAGATGGGCTTCCCCGCGCACGGGTCCGACCGGCTGTGCCAGATTATCCGCGAAGAGGCCGCCGCACTCGGCGTACACGACCTCGAGGAGCATTATCGTCGCCACGTCGAGCGCGGCAGTTCGAATATCATTAACCTCATTGTCAGACGCAAGCATCGTTTGTATTTCGCCACTCGGTCCAATCTCCATCCGATTCGTCTGCTGGAGCATTTGACCGCGCCACCCAGTGACCTGGTCTCGCATCTGTGGTATAAGAACCTGGAGAAGCTTGCTGCTCAGGAGGCGGCCGCTGCTGCATAAACTGGAGCTCTAGTGAAAAAGCCTGAAAGTCGTATTGGAATAAACGTCCTCGCCGGGGAAGGTCCCAACGGCGAAGATGTAGTGCAGACTATAGACAAGCGGACGGGAGATGTGATAAAAGAGGAGTTGCGGCGCCCACGCGAGCCCAAAAACTCCGCCCCTGAAATCGACCCCGACACCGGTGAACCGACTGAAACCGACACGCCGCCCCGTCCGACTCGTTTACTCACGGCCCAAGAAATGCTGTACCTCGCCGTCAAAGAGCGCGAGGAAACCTTTGGCCGCCGGGTAAACGAGTTGGCGGGAGCGATTCAAGAGAAAATCAAAAGCGTTATTTTGGCCGGCAAAACTGATTATAGCATCACCGATTATCCCGGTGAGGTGGTTAAGGGCGCCATCAAGGAGCTGCGCGGACTGGGCTACAAGCTCAAACAGATACCACAGCCCGAGACTAGCGGCACCTTGATTGTGATTTCGTGGCCGACCAAGCTGAAGGCTCGGCCTGCCCCGGCTTCCGTACCCGCCCCGCCCGTACCCAAAGCCAAGCGCGGCAAAAAGCCAGCCGCCGGGCCTAAGCCAGGCCGCCGTGAAATCCCTGGTAATGAAGTGATGCTCAATTTTGGTAAAAAGACCGACGCCACCGGGGCGCCGACCGCACGGCCGAAGCGGCCGGTCTACCGTCCGCGTCAGAATGATGAGGACGATGATTAGAATCCATGAGGAAAGGTGGGAGTCCAGTGCAATGAGAGGCCCCGCTGATGGCTAAACGCAAGCCGGCCGACCCGTGGGAGGACATTGCGTTTGAGTTCAATACCGAGGACTTGCTGGGGATTCTGCGCGCCGCACGCACGAAGACACCAACTCAAATGATCATGGATATGAGTACCCGTTATCCCGATGACCCCGACGTGCTGCGGGTCGAGCTACGGCCCTGTCGACTCACCGCCTTTGAAGAGACCGATCCAGCCCGGCGCGGGGTAGATGAAAGGTATGTGATTGGTCTTCTGCCGATGTCCGAGCTACCGCAAGAGGGCGAGCCGTTTGAAATCTTCTATCACAACTTTATGGGATTTCAAAGCTTCGGCACCGTCCATTCCATCGAGCCAATTCACGGGGTGACTCGGGTGGATGACTACTACTTTTTTACCGCAGGCGACGTTAACTGGCGACTCAAGATCCTGGATCAAGGTAACTAATGTACGGCGTATCTCTCACCAAAAGCAAGCCCTCGGCCGCCAACACTTGCCGCGAGGCAATGACCCGCGACCTTTTCAAGAAAATGAAGGGGAGCCGGACCTGGAAGGACGGTATCCGGTACCCCAACCGGTATATCTCCATCATCCTGACCATCCGCGCCACACGCATCAACAAGAACCGCAAGACCGTCAGCGACAACCTGATGCGGTTTACCACCCTGCTGCTGAACGACATCACCTCCCGGTTCGGGCCCAAGAACGCCGGCCGGTTCGACCTCGAAATCGAATACACCGAGCAAGGTACCCAGCAGATCCGCCGAGTCATCGCTCACCTGCCCCGGTTCGTGCTGCATAACCCGGTCTTTCCCAGCTTTTACCTGGGGATCCTGCGCAGCATCGTCACCCTCAAGAAGCGGGTGGAGGCCGAGACTCTGGTCGAGTTTCTCCGCCTAGTCAAGGAGCGGTCCCGCTACGCCAAGGCCGGGAACATGCCGCTGGCCGCTCCCAACTGGGAAGCTCGTCTGGCCTTGTTCGTCGAGTCCTACAAGGATGTCGACCTCCTGGTCAAGATGCTGGACACCAAAAACAAGAGTCCCTACAACACCGGGCCGTCCGGGTTCATCGACTGGTGCCAGAAAAAGGGCCTGTAAGCTGTTCTACTTTCCTTCTATAGCAGAGCAGCGGCTGTTTCAGTTAGCCTGTTTTCCCCTCCCTGAGAGGATGCTGGGATTCTTAATTGGGCGCGGATTAAATTTGATGGTCCTGCCCAGCACCGACCAGGCCGAGGATCTGTGTTATCGGCTCTTGCGGCTGCCCTACGAGCCGTCGGCGCTGACCGGAAACCTGCCTCACCAAGAGGCGGCCTACTGGACCGCTCGCCGGCTCATTCTCCTCCCCGCCCGCTGCCTGTGGAACACCGAATTCAACGTGGTTCTACACGAAATCGGCCACGCCATGGACCACCTGGCCTTGCGCTCAGGCCAACTGCTGAGCAGCCTGCCGCAAGTGGCCCGCTGTCTGCGCAAGGTGCCGCCGCTCGACCCCCATTGCGCTCGTCTCGACTCCATCGTCCACCGCAACCTCGAGCAGTTTGCGACTTCCTTTGAGGCGTTTTTCAATGAACGCAAAGTCAGGCCGAGTCGCTATTACCATTCGATCCACGACCTCGACCAAAGTTTCATCAACCTGATGCAGCGTTATCTGGTGCGGCCGTTTCGCACCCCATCGAGTCGCCATGAACAAGACCACTCCCGCAAAAAAGCCCGACGAGGACAAGCCCAAGCCGAAGCCACCCGTGCTGTGGTGGATTTATGACCAGGAGGAGCTGGTCGTGGGGGTGGTGCTGGCGGTGACCAGCGGGGGTGCGCTACTGAAATACGAAACTGTGTCCGGCCGTTCGCGCGAGGGTGTGCGAGCTGCCCGTCTTATTCTGAACCGTGGTTGTGCTTTGACAGGATTGATACGATGAAAAGAAGCCGTGCTCGTCGCCGAATTTATATTAACCCACTCTTTGATGTCGATGTGTTCCTGGAGCGCGACGGCAAGGCCCAGCGATTCACCACTTGGGCGAACAACGAAAGCTGTCGGGAATCCATTATCAATGCCATCTGGAACGACATTTTAGAGGGAAACGCTGAACTGACCGCCGAGGGGCGCGGCAAACTCATCATTCGGGCCGACATCAGCCTACCCCTCACAGACGATGAGGACGAGCTGGTACCGGCCGACCTCAAAGCGGTCAGTCGTCTGCGTCAGCTGACCACCACGCCGTCAGAGCAAACCAAGTTGATTGAGCTGGCGCAGCTGACCACCTGGATTCCCGCCGTGCTTTACTCCGGCCCGGCCGCCATCGCAGCCGGGTCGGTCAGGCCATCGTCTCGCATCCAGAAACGACGCTTCTCATATTATGGGGCCGACCTCACGCTGACGCTGCGCCACCTGACCAATACCGTGCTTCAGCACCCCGCCCTGCTCAGCATCGTGCTGGCCCAAATTCGCTGGGCGATGGAAGAGTATGCCCGCGGCCGTTACGCCAGGCTGAATCGACAGCTGCAAATCAAACGCAGCCGGGCTCGGCTGCACCGCATCGCCCAGCAGCCCAAACTACACCTGCGCGACCGGGTATGGCTGCAGCGGAAACTCAGTGAGCTAATTGCGGCCAGCAATACCACGTCGACGCTGTCTCACCTCAGTCGCTATCCCGTCAGCCCCCGCTTCGGGCACGAGCTCCGGAAATTTTTTCGCCAGGAAAAAGCTGGCTCCCTGTATCATACCTGGCTCAACGCTAAGGGCAACGGCCCCTACAAGGGCATGGACCAGTATGGCTTTTATAAGTGGGTAAAGCGGACCATCCCCCAGGCCAAATCCAAGCTGGAGAAACTCGCGCGCAGCGAGTACGCCACCCACCACGCGTATTTCATCAACAATGACGAGTAAGACGGCGCCGCCATGGCCGCCGTCGAAGAAAAAGAGTAGACGCGCCATGCCTCCTTCAAAGCTCAAACCGCTCGATGAACTTTTCGAGCGAGCCGTTCGTAATTATGGTAAGGCGGTGCCCGAACATTTCAAGGACGAGGTTTACCGACCCCTCCTCGACCAGATGGCCGCCCGCAACGTGCCCACCGAGTTGGTCGAGCGCTGCTCGTACTGGACCAAGCCGCCACTCTCTGGTACTGTCTCCGACTGCTTCCCTTTGCTCGAAACCCCGCGCAAACTCTACCGTCTGGAGGGTATCGTGGGCAGCATGCACTGCTCCCAGACCTGGGTCTGCTTCATCCCCCAGCGACACCTGGCCAAGCCGGCCAGCCACCTGTACGTGCTCTATCGGAACGGCGGGTTGCGCGATGGTTTGTGGGCGCGTCACACCTTGCTGCGCAAGCTGTCCGTGTGTGCGATGGTGCTCGAAGAGAGAGACCTGCCCTACGATATGCGAACCTGGGACCCCAGTTTTATCTCGGCGTATTTCCAAACCGACATGGCGGGGTTGTCTCACACCAAGGTTCGTGATATACTGCGGACTGAAAAGGTGTTCTCGATGCCGCTAAATAAGCGAGAGAACCTGGTCCGCCTCCGCACCATCAACCCCCACCCCAGCCGGGCCCAGGAGAAAAAAATTACCGGGAACGGCAATAGCAAGCGTCACCCTGCCGTGGATTATGGAGATGAGTCTTCCGATCTCTACAATATCGCTGTCGACGGGTCGGCCCCGCCCAGTGCTGGGTGGACTTGGAAATCGGCTGAGTGGCCTTCTCCTAGCGGCCGCCTGACCACGAACGCCCTGGAGTCGATGGTCAGTGAGCTAGTACCGGTCAACGTCTTGGACCAGCCTGACCAGGATGAGGAAGAAGACGATGGCTACGATGACGGCGAGGATAATTCTGAGGACGAAGAGTCCGTTTTGGACGAGTAAACAGAAAAGAAAGACAGGTAATTATGGATTTCACGCTTTTGTCATTTGAAGGCCGGCTAACCGAAGACCCCGAACTTCGCACCAGCGAATCGGGCAAGTCCATCTGCAAGTTCACGGTGGCGTGCAACGAGCGCATCAGCAAAGACGAGGAGCGCACCACCTACATCCCCACTACGGTCTTCGGGCGGACGTCCACCGTCGAACGCGATCAGGCGGAAATCTGTGCCCAATATCTCAGCAAGGGACGCACCGTGCGGGTGGTAGGCAAGCTGGAGACTGACACCTACACCGACCGCGACGGCAACAAGCGCAAGGGCTTTGCCTGCGTGGTGGTGCAGGGCCGCGGCGGCATCGTCGAGTTCGGCCCCGGTGGCCAGCGCCAAGAGGAACCGGAGGCTCAGCCCCAGGCCCCGGACCGCGAAGCGCAGCGCGAGCGGATTTTCAAGGGCAAGCGGCCGGCCGGTGGCCAGAAGCGGTAAGCAGTGGGCGAACGGCGAGGAGAGGACCGAATACTACGATAAGGTTTTCGGCCGCAAGCGACTCACCCCTACCCAGGGAACCCCTATGGGCCGAAAAAGGAATCGAAAATCGTCTAACCCTCTGATGAGCAAGCGCCAGGACAAGGCCCTGCGGGGCCTGGCGCGAGGTTTGCTGCACTACCTGTGCACGGACCGGCCTCCGCCCGCCCCTCCGTCACAGAAATACATTGCATTCCTCTTCTGCTCAAACGATTCGGAGCTCGTTCCAAAATATGACCCCGCTGCCCTTTCGACTGGAAAATGAAATCGTCGTGCCCTGGTTACCCCACGGGCTGGGGCAGGAGGTCAAGCGGCAACTGACATTTGAGAATCCCGAATACAAGGAGGCCAAAACCTTTGGCCGTAGTGTGCGTGGAGTCGCCCAGTACATTCGGTTTTACCAGTCAGTGGGGAATGCATATCGGTTGCCGCGCGGATTTTTACGCGACTTCATGCAGCTTCTACACCGGGAGGACTACACCCCGGTCATCGAGGACCTGACTCCGTCGTTCACTCGGCAGACATTTCGCGACGACATCGAGCTACGCCCCTACCAACTGGGCTGGGTCGACGACCTGCTCAGCGAGACGCAGGGCATCGGCGTGGCCCCACCTGGGGCCGGCAAAACCATCTGCGGACTGGAGCTTTACGCCCGCATCGGCCAGCCCTGCCTATGGCTCACCCACACCAAGGGACTGGCTCGCCAGGTAGCCAAGCGACTCAAGAGCTTCATGGGCGAAGAGGCCGGATTTATAGGCGACGGCAAAGAGGAGCTGCGCCACTTCACGGTCGGCCTGGTCCCCACCCTGGTCCGCCGCGACCTGAGCGAAATCGTCAAGCTCTTTGGCCTGATCATTGTCGACGAAGCCCACCACGCTCCCGCCCACACGTTCGATAGGGTCATCAGTCAATTCTGGGCCCGCTACCGCTACGGCCTGACCGCCACCCCGTATCGCGAAGACGGCCTCGAGCCGCTGATGTTCCACTCCATCGGCCCCACCATGGCCCAGATTACTCGGCCCGAGCTGCGCGCGCTGGGAGCCCTGGTCACCCCGACGGTCCACCGGCGGACAACTAAGTTCTGGTTCCCCTACAACAGCAAGGTGAAGGAAGCCAACTACAAGGCTCTAGAAGAGGCCTTGATGTATGATGACGCCCGCAACGACCTCATTATGCAAGACGTCTCGCTCGAGGCGATGGCGGAGTCCAACACCTGTATTGTGCTGGTCAGCCGAATCGAACACGGGGAAATCCTGCGGGAGAGAATTTCGAAAATCCACGACGGTGTGGGCCTCACCCACAGCAAGATGTCGCCCAAGAAAGCCTACCAGGTCATCGATGACTTTTCTGAGGGCAAGGTCAGGATCCTCATCGCCACCTACAAGATGCTGGCCGAGGGCTTCGATTACCCGCCGGCCAACCGGCTGTTCCTGGTCGGCCCTCATCGCGGCCGCACCCTCATCGAGCAGGCCTCCGGCCGGGTCGAACGACCGTGGCCGCTCAAGCTCGACGCGCTCATTTACGATTACGTGGACCCGAACGTCCTGCCGCTATTAAATCAAGCGGAAGCCCGACTGGACGTGTTCTACGCCAACGACATTCCGGTGGTGAATCTCAACTAATGAAACAGCCAGCCCGGTTCACGCTCGGTTGCGATCCTGAGTTTGTCTTCGTCAACCGGCAGGGCCGGATATGCCGAGCAAACACCTTTCTCAAGAAAACCGGCCCCATCGGCCACGACGGCCCCCTCGGTGAGCTGCGCCCCAGCCCTGGATATCATGAAGATGAGGTGGTCGACCACCTGGCCCAACTGGTCCGGCAAATCCCTCGGGCGGTCGAGGCTCGATTCTCCAATCGGCCCACCATCCTCATCCCCGAAGCCCACTCCGAGACCCAGAACTTGGCGCTCGGCTTTCATATCCACCTGGGCTCGCCGCTGGCCCCGTTTTACCGAGACCCGTTTCTGTCCACCCTGATTTCAGCCCTGGATTATTTCGTTGGCATCCCCGCCCTGCTCCTGGAAGATAACCCCCGGCGCCGGCTGGGCCGCAGCCAGTACGGCAAGCCCGGCGATGTCCGCCTGAACGGCATCACCGTCGAGTACCGCACCCTGGGCGGGTACCTGCTCCGCCACCCCGACCTAGCCCGCGGGGTCCTCGGCATCACGCTCTGCGTCGGCAAGAGCATGTTTTTGGCCTGGCTCTACCACCGCAGCACTGACGCCGACGTTCGCCGCAGATTTGCCATCCCGTCAGCTGCCAACGTTCGGCAGATTTTTGCCCAACCCGACCCCGTGTCGAAGGCACAAGGCCATCAGCTGCTACCCGACATCATCAAGAGTTTAGAGAAGATGGAATTTTTTGCCCATCACCAACATTCCATCCGACTGTTTTTCCAACACACGCTTTTCCGTAGACAGTTCTCCCCTCAGCTATTAGGTAACTGGTAAATGCGAAACAACGTCGACCAGTGGCGCTTTTTCAAGCGCTCGCGCATGCTCAGCGAGAAAGATGTCGCCTACTGGCGACGCGTGCTCGAAAAGCTGCTCAAGACCGGCATCGAGCTCGAGTATAATCTGCCGGACAAAAACGGCCTGTGCCGGCGCGACAACCAGCTGTGCCCGTGCGTGGCCACCTTCAAGCCCAAGCTGCCGCAGGCTGGCACCACCATGTGCTACGAGCAGTGCCGGCGCTGGGATGACAGCATCGATGAAAACGGCGTGCCCAAGTACGCCAAGGACGGCAACTGCCCCATCGCCCGCGAGCACGGCTGCGCCGGCATTTACTGCTCGGCCTTTCAGTCGCCGTGCCCGACCTGCACCAAGTACGACCGTGGCTGCAACAACTGTGCGGACGTCTATAACCCCACTCGCGACGCCAGAAACATCCGCGCCGCCATCGAAAAAGAGCTGCGGCCCACGAATTTCGTGGGTGAGTACGGCCCCAGCGGAGTCTACAAGGTGACCACCGATGGGTCGCTCTTGCCCGACGGCGGCATCGAAATCGCCACGGTCGGCCGCCGGCCCCAGTTTTACACCCTCTACGAGTCCATGAAGCGCATCATGGGCCTCTGCCAGCAGTACGGCGCCTACACCAACGAGCGCTGCTCGATTCACATCCACCTGCTGGCCTCCCACCTGACCGCCGGGTTTAACAAAGACGACCGCGGCGGCGAGTTCGTGCGTGGCGAGATTACCGAGCTCGAAAAGCCGGTGCCCGAGATCATCCTGGCCAATTTCCACCAGCTCATCCGCAAGTTCCACTGCGCGCTGATTTGGCTGGGAGTAGCTGGCACTGATATGAAGCACCTGACCCGGTGGGAGAAGTTCCGCAAGCCCATCCTGGATTTCTCCGCGCTGCGGATGGGGATGCCCTCGGTGGTCGAAGCGGTGACTGGCATGAAGATGTCCAAGCCAAAGTACGCGTTGATGAATTACGCGTACCTCAAGTTCGATGAGCAGGGCAATATCCCCCGCCTGCACGTCGAAGCCCGCTACCTGGACGGGATGTTCTCACCTTCGGTGGTGGCGGCCCACGCCATCCTTATCTACGCGCTGATGCTGAAGGCGGTGGAGATGAGCCGCTTTGGCATCCTTGAGTCGGGCGACCGCGAATACATGACCCGACAGAGGGAAATCCTCAAGCATCTGTGCAACAACGACGGCGGCTACGATGGCAACCGGCATTCCGATACCCGGCTGCTCGAGCCATATATCCCGATGCTGCAGGAGCAGTCCCTCCAGCTCATCCGCCTGGTCAAGAACGTGCTCAACGATGAGGCGCCGGCCGACCGTATCCTGCGTGCCCTGGCCCGCAAGCCGGTCGCCCTTCGGCTTATCGAGGGCCAGAGCTGGGAGCAAATCGAGGCTGACCTCGGTCCCGAGGAAGACGAAAAGCCGGGCCCGTTCCACCAGCTGCTGACCCAAATCATCGACACCGCCTCGGTCAACGAGTGCCAGACCGTCGAGGAGTGGGCCGAGGAAGTGACCCGGTCCATCGCACAAGAGCAGGGTCTCGGTAGTCAGAAACTCGCCACCGTCAAACACGAAATCGAAACCTATATCGACCGCGAGCTTGCCAGCGGTCGGCTTTTTTGGTCCAAAGAGCTGGGCAGCTACGCCACCAAAGGATAGTAGAAACCGTGTGCGGCATCATCGCAATGCATTTTCGCCACCAGGCGACCGAGGTTCGACCCAAAGCGATTCTCGACCACTGTCGGGAAGGCTTCACCGAAATGCTGGTCGCCAGTCAAAAGCGAGGCAGCTCGGCCACCGGTGTGGTGTTGTCTCGCTACGACTGGAAAGAGAAGAAGAACACCATCGAAGTGATCCGCGCTCCACTGCCGGCCAGAGAGTTCGTCAAGACCAAGGAGTATCACGAGCTCATCGACCGGGTCGACAATGATACGTATTTCATTTTCGGCCACACCCGGGCAGCGACCACCGGCAGCGCCAAGAACAACTACAATAATCATCCGCACAGGGCGGGTCGGATTATTGGCGTGCACAATGGCCATATCTACAACCACCGGTCCCTCTGGAAGCACCTGCCCGCCGACCTGTCGCCGACCAGCACCTGCGATAGCGAGGCAATTTTTGCCTTGATCGAGCAGGGCCGGCGCTCCGGCAAAGAGCCGATGGCGGCCACCAAGTGGGCAGCCGAGCAGCTGGATGGCTGGTTTTCGTTCATGCACGTCGACACCGACGTCCCTCACGAGCTCCAGTTCGTCAAAGACTACGGTACCCCGCTGGAGTTTGTGTGGGTGCCCAAGCACCGGGTCGCCTTCATCTGCTCGGAAGAGCGGATTATTCTGAACGGCATCCGCAAACGCTTCGTCGATTACACCCGACTACAGCTGGTGCCCGCCGAAGTTCACACCCTCAAGAGCTACCCGGATGAGGATACCGACGAGCTGTTTGTCTGGCGTGAGCCGCTGGTGCTCAACAAAAAGCTCATCCAGGTAGAAGACGAGGAGCTTTTCGAGCGCACCCAAGGCCGCGCCCGAGTATAAACCATGAGAGAGCTTCTTTCGGTCGAGTATATGTCGTTCACCGGCAACCCCAAGCAGAAGGACCAGCGGCTGGCCCTAGATGGCTGCCTGGGTGAGGTGGATAAACGCAGCTATGTGCGGGCGCTGCGCGCCTTCCGGGCCGCCATCAAAGCAGGAACTCCGGCCACTCAAACGGTTTCGGTCCGGTTTCCCCTCAATATGCCGATGACCCACGTCGGTTTCTATCCCAATTGGGGATTCGCCAGCGACGATATCGACGAGCAGGGCATCGCCATCCCGGTGCAAAACCTGCGGGTCAGCAAGAAGCCGCTCATCTCCAGCTATAGTCGGGCGCCCTGGCCGGAGGACACTCGGGATATGCTCAAGGCCTTCGAAGCGCCGCTGTATTTCGAGACTTTTTCGAGGGCTCGCCTGCTGGGCGCTATCGAACGCATGCACACCATCCTACCCTACGGCTGGATCTGGTGTGGAGAGAGCCAGATGACCGACCGGCCGCTCCTATTTCAGGGAGCCCGGATTTATGGCGCCGATAATCTTATTCAGGTATACGCCAATGCTGGTCGATTCAAAGGGCTGGCGGTGCAGGTCTTTACCCGGGATCTCCTGCACGGGTATCACAACAAGATGGCCTCTGATATTCTGCTCTTGACCAACACCACAGAGTACGTAGAATATCTCGACGGCGAAACCATTCCCCGCAATCGAGTACCCAGTCCGGTGCGGTATTTCCGTGAGTACCTGGACTCCTCGCGCGTGCTGACGGCCAAAAACATCCTGCCCCTATTGCGCAAGCAGAATCAAATCAAAGCGAAGGAAAAGCCGGAGGCGAAGCCGGTTAAACCCAGTGGACCTCCAGGGTACAAGTTCGATATTCCGGACAAGTATCCCGCCGAGTGGGCCACCCTGACCAACACGAACGGCGGGATCACAGGCAACACCGGGCTCACAGGCAACGGCAACTTTACCGCGTCGTACAGCGGCAACACAATTTACAAGCGCAACGCTTAATCAGCGTAGAAGAGTTTAGGAGAAATCATCCAATGTGCGGCATCGTAGGCGTCTTTCCCATCAAAACCGCCAGCACCCAGGTTTCCCTGGGCATGCAGCGGGCCATGACGCTCTGGTTCCACAACGAAATTCTGGCCTGGACCATCGAGCGGGGCAAAGATGCGACTGGCCTGGTCGCTACGTTCGGCCCCCCACTGGACCCAGAGTCGCAGGCCGACCCGACGTTTTTCGCCTGCCTCAAGCAGCCGGTCGACGCCGAGGATTTCTTCCTCAATGACGGTTCGGATAAGCGCTACGCTGGTCAGAAGAAGAACGCCAACATCGAATTCCTGATGGAGGCACTGTCCAACGTTAATCGTCCGCTTCTCCACATGATCGGCCACACCCGGGCCAAGACCACTGGCTCGGAGTTGAACCCGATGAACAACCACCCGATTCTTATCGGGAACATCATCGGCGTTCACAACGGCGGCGTGCGCAACTCGAAGGAAATCTTCAAGAAGCACAAGGACTTCACTCCGGTCGGCGAGGTCGATTCCGAGGCGATTTTCCAGCTGTTCGCCGAGGTCAGCAACGACAAGCCAATCGACTGGGACGCCCTGCGCTACGTGTGGCAGCGCATCGAAGGCCCGCGCGCGGTGATGGCGTTCAACAACAAGCATCCGCACACCGTCGGATTTTTCCGCGACTACGAGCGGCCGCTCGAGCTCTGCGTGCTGCCTGAGCTCGGCCTCATGGTGCTTTGCTCCAAGCGCGAGTACGTGAAAAACGCCGTCAACGCCTACCAGCGGATGAGACTGGCCCGCAATAACATGCCGGGCGACGAGCTGGAGCGACTGCCGCGTATCTCGGTCGACTGGACCACCATCACCTCCAGCGAGGGGGGCGTCATCGACCTCACCAAGGAGTTCGACGGAGGCTCCATCGACAAGTTCGTCGATATGCAGAGGCTGCCGACGCTTCTGTCCGACTACCGAGTCGAAACCACCACCACCTACAAGGGTGGGTACGGCCCCAACGGCATAGGCTTTCAGAGCCAGCAGGGCAGGTCCAACGGCACGTCGGCCATCACCAGCTCGTCAGCCGGCCAGGGCGCTATCGTGGCCGGGAGTAATGGCACCCGGGCGACGACCGAGTCAGATATGCGGACCCCAGTCAACGGCGCCGCCATCGTTCGCGACCTGTCGCATTACGATGATGAGGGGGAGACCGCTCCCCTGGCACTAGTAGCCGAGAGCCACAAGACCAACAGCGAAAGTGTGGTTCTGTCCGATAGCGACGTCATGGACGATGTCAGCGAGGACATCTCCAGCGGTGAAATCGCCGAAACCCCCGCCGCCGATGACGAAGTCGAGATGAAAGTCATCGACGACGAGGACGCAGTCGAAGACGACGACGACGGCGATGACGACGACTCGGATTCGTTCTATTCCGAGGAGCAGCTCCGTGAACAGGCCGAGCGTCTGATTTTCGACCCCGACTACGCCACCAACAAGATGTCGGTGCTGGTCAGGATGAAGGGCAAGATGAAAGAGCTGCTCGGCATCGACGGCGCGATCGGAGACCTGACCGAAGACCAGGCCCGCCACGCCGTCGAGTTCGTCTACCCCGAGCTGTTCTCTGACGGATTCGTGGTTGGCTACCGAGCCGGCGAGGCCGATGTCACCGAGCACTTCGAGCGCGAGGATGACACCCTCGAACGCGAGAAGACCAGCCTGGAAGAGGAGAACACGGCGCTCAAGGAGGAAAATGAGTTGCTCAATAAGCAGCTCAAGAAGTCTGTCACCCACATGGCGAACCTCAAGGGGTTCCTCTTTGCCGTGCTCCTAGCCAACGACCAAGTCAAGGTCGATGCTGACGATAACCTCCAGTTCAGTGGCGCCATCAACGCCTTCCTGGAGATGAGCCAAAACGGTTTCCAGAAGGTCAAGCCCAGCATCGTCAAGAAGCTCTTCACCAAGAAGGACAAGCAGATCATCAAGAGCGGCCTGACCAGTGAGGCTCGTCAGCTGACTGACCCGCCCCTCACCACCCCCATCACCGAACTAGAACTAGGGTAGCTAATGCGTCAGCCCTCCATGCGTGTTCGGCTGGTCGCGTCCCCGTGGATGGATGCACGGGGGCATACGGAAAACCAGCGCATCCGCATTCCCAAACGAGGCCGGCTGTTTTTCGACGTGAAGAACAGCCGCCTCGTCATCAAGACCACAGACAGGGTCTCAGCTGCGGGCGAGCCGCACGAGCTCGGCCTTTCGGTCCGCCAAGCCCGCAAAGAAGACGTCGACGTCTTGCTGGAGGACGTCAAGCAGGGCCGGGTTTCGAGTGACCAAGCCGACATCACGGCATTCGTCACCACCGCGACCCGCAATGCCTTTTTGGGCCGCCGCACCAATACCCCCGCGGCCCTGTTCCTGACCGACCGGGTCGACGCCCTGAAAATCGGCTGCGACCCGGAGTTCGTGTTGGTCAATCCCAAGACCTCCGACTTCGTCTACGCCGGCCATGTCAGGGGCCTGGGTATTCAGGACCCGCTTGGCTCCGATGGGCCCCTAGCCGAACTGCGGCCCCACCCAGAAACTTCGGCGGAAATGTTGACCAAGAGAATTGGCAACCTTTTCACGACCCATCAGGATAAGATCGCCAACTACCTCTGGCTGGGCGGCGCCAGCTATCGGTCGGAAAAACAGCGCAAATCCTGGGGCATCGGCGGTCATATCCACGTCGGAGACCCACCCATGCTGCCGGCCAACCGCCGCCAGGCCACCTACGTGCGGGCTGTACAAATCCTGGACGAGATGGTGGCCCTGCCGATGGTCCGGGTCGATGCCCCCGACCCCCGGGTGCGCCGTCAGGTGCACCATTACGGGGTGTACGGCGACCAGCGGCCTCAGGAAGGCCGGTTTGAGTGGAGGGTGTTGTCCGGGTTCTGGCTGCTCCACGCCGACATCGCGCAAGCCGTGTTGGGCACCGCCAAGGCGGTCAGTGAGGCGTGTTACCACCGGATGGTCGAGCACGACTTCGCCCCCGAGTACCTGAACACTCCGCTGCAAGAAAAGGGATTCTTACAGGAGTGGGGCGCCCTGCCGGCCGATACCGTGCGGCAAATCGTGGACAGCGCCAACCCCCGGCTGGTCACCGGTGCGCTGATGACGCGGACCAAAACCAAGCTGCGCGAGCTGTCCAATTACACCCAGTACAAAGCTGAAATCGAGCAGTTTATCGACATCGTCGAACTGTCAGGCGACGATCAGAAGCGCATCAGTTTCAATCTGCGGCGCAACTGGGTAGAGGGCGGAGCGTTTCTCTCTCCGTATCCGAAAGCAAAGATCGGCACCATCATCAAACGCAAACTGCAGAGAAACGCACAGAAAAACGCACGATAATGTTGATCACCGGACACAGCCCTCAGGTCGCGACCACCATCGCCAATCTCCTGAACGAGAACAACAATCTGCCCAAGAAGTACGAGGCGGCCCACATTCTCAACTCGAGGGCTGCTTACTACCCAATCCTGATTGGGCAGCAGCTGCTAGCAGTGGTGGCCATGGACCGGCTCAGCTTCTTTATGACCGAAATCAAGCACCTGGTGGTGCCGCCGCCCCTGCGCGGGGCCGGCCTGGCCAAGCGGCTGCTGTCGATTTGCCTCCCCGAAGCCACCACGCCCTATCTGGTGGCCACCGTTCGGACCGATAACGCACCCTCTCTGCATCTTTTCCAGCAAGCCGGCTTTACCGAGCTCGCCGAAGTCGTCAACGATGGTCATCCGCTGAAGTTTCTTGGGCGACAGAACTCATTCCAATGAACCATGGCACACCGAAGATACCGCGGGTCCTCGTCGATCTATGGGACAACTTTTTACACACAAACCGGGTGCTCCTGATCGTCAGCCTCAACGAAGTCAACCGCACGGTCGAGGGCATCTGGCAGCCGGGCAACGGGTTTGATTACCCACGGAAATTGACCGGCGCCGAACCCGTTCAGCTCGACCATGTGGGTAGGTACTACATCACGGCGGTCACCCTGTTCGATGAGTACAGCAGCCGAAGATTCTTTCTTACCGCCAAGACTGAGGTTGAGTGCTGGACCCGAATCAAGGCCGCCTTTCGCCTGTCCAAGCGCCAGTCCGGACAGCCCGATATCAGTCCTACGACCACACCGACTCCCCAAGAGAAGGATGTGGTATGGGTTGGGCCACATAAGACCTACCACCCAGCCATCACCGACGTGGTCGAGAAATACGCCGATCCATTTAATGCAGTTCTTATTTGGAGTGGCTCCGATCTGGACCTCGCCATCACCAAGGCCTACCAAGCAAAGCGAGCCCCATCGCCCCCATCTGGCGAGGAAGTCTCATGACGCTCACACACAACGACAAACCACTTACGCTTGATGACATCATCGGTAATGAGGCCACGAAAACTCAAATCCGCATCTCACACGGAGCTGCCAAGCTAAATAATCGCGCTCTGCCACACATGCTGCTGACCGGAGATCCAGGTTGTGGCAAAACCACGACTGCCAAGGCGGTCGCTCAGCTGGGGGGCTCCTATTTTACGGTGCTGAGCCCGGACGGGCTGCGTGAAGGCATCGATTTGTTCCAAGTATTTGACAAGCTGCCCAAAATCGGGTATGATGGCGCTGGTGAAATCAACGGAATCATCGAGCCGGGGATTCTGTTTATCGATGAGGCCCATCGCTTGACCCTGCGGGCCCAGGAAATGCTCGGCATCGCCATGGAGGAGTGGCACCACGTCTTCACCATCGGCAAGGGCCGGAAGAAGCACACCTACGATATCCGGGTGCCGCGCTTCACTGTGATTTGCGCCACCACGCTGGAAGGCCGGCTGTCCAAGCCGTTCCGCGACCGCTTCAAGAAGAACTTCATCTTCAAGCCGTATCCGTTCTCCGACTCGCTGGACATCATCCGCGTCCACGCTCGTATCCGCGAGCTCGACATCACCGAGGAGGCGATCGCCCGCATTGCTGTCCGGGCGCGCGGTACCCCTCGGCTGATGGTGAACTACCTGGACGCGATTCACGAGACCATGACCTTCACCGGCCGCACCGGCATCGAGGTCGAGCTGGTCGAGGCCCAGTTCCAGCTGATGGGCATCGACACCAACGGGTTGACCCAAACCGACCTCATCATCCTGAAGTCGCTGCACGACAGCGAGGAACCGGTCGGCCTCGACACCCTGGCCGAGCAGACCAACCAGGACGCCCGCACCATCAGCGACGTGAACGAGCCCTACCTGCTGCGACTCGGCTTGATGGAACGCACCAAGTCTGGCCGTATCATCACCGAAAAGGGCAGCGCGTACCTGCTCAAGCACGAGCACGTCAAACCTGACCCGACCATCGATCCGGCCTGGGTTCTCAGCCGGCGTTCGGTATAGTCTAGTGCCATGCCGGAAAAAGACTGGCGGGTGGAGGCAGCCGCCGACCTGTGCGCCTGGTGCGGACGTCGTCTGCCCCTTACTCGCAGACACACCCACGCCGGTCGCTGGTGTAGTCAGGAGCACGCTGACGCCTGGAGCGCGCTCCACAAAACCGAGCGGGTCATCCTGGCTCCTGCGGAACCGCCACCCCCTGAGCCCGTGCGTCCGCCGCTGGCCGGGACAGCCTGTAAGGAAGGTTTCATCGCCGTCTCTTGTGCCAGTAAAACCCGCTGGGATACGGAAAAAGCAGCCCGCCGGGCTGTCGCAAAAATCGCCCAGCAACGATTCGGCCGCCTGTATACCTACGCTTGTGAGTTTTGCGGAGGGTGGCACTTAACCAAGAAGCGCCAACGCATGTGAGCTAACTTTGGATATTCTCTGTGGAAATAAAGGACGTTGGTTTGGTCTTAGAAGAATTAGTGCGTCAAGACAAAGCTTTGCCGGAGCGTGCACGCGAAGACTTAGAAAAGCATATTGACGACTACAAAAAACTTATTCTGAAAATGGCCCGCAAGTACGTGCGGAACCGTGTGGAGTATGAGGACCTGGCCCAAGAGGCTATGATAGGCCTGATTCAGGCCGACCGTGACTTCGACCCCACACGGTCCAGTGATTTTCATACGTACGCCGTCTACCGTATGAAGGGCAAGATGTATGAGTACTGTATCAGCAATGATAGTCCTATTTATGCTCCTACTCATATCACTAAGGCAGCCTCGTATGTGAAACAGATGCGCCGGCTGCTGGAAAACGAGCCTTATGTGTCTGATTCCGACGCCACTATTGAAGACATTATCCGGACCGAAGCCCACCCAGAAGAGAAGAGATTTCCGGCGCCGTCGTATAATGAGTTGCGTGAGATAAAAAGGAAGCTGGGACGCATTGCGCTCAACTCGAAGATGGGTTATGAGAAGCTAGCTGACCTGGCCCTGCTTTCCCTGTCGTTGGTGGTTTCTGATGAAGTCCTGTCCCGTCTGCCCGAAACCACCGGCGATATCGAGACCCTCATCTTGTGTGAGGAGCTGCGCACCCAGTTGTTCGGGGTATTGCGCGAGAAACAACGCATCGTATTGGAAATGCGGGCCCAAGAGTGGTCGTATCGGGAAATCGCTGAATATCTGTATGAGTTGGGCTACAAAAACCGCCGTGGTGGAATTATCAGTCGACAAGCGGTCAAGAGTATCTACGATGATTGTATCCGTAGCATACGCAAAAGCAAACTCTATAGGGAACTCGTGAAAGATAGCGGTAATCAGTAGCAGAAGTTTATGGCGTGTTCCTCATGCCTGGTCTTTAGAGGTTGAGGTCAGCCCCCGTAGGGCTGTCTCGTCATCCGGCTGTGGTCGAGTCCCTACTCCCAAGCCGGTTGATAATCGCGGTCGCTAGGAATCGTCCCTTCGATGATTCATCCAGCGATACTCGGTTGACGAAGGTTCGAATCCTTCGCACGCCACCATACCCCACCCCAAGAAATGTAGATTGTTCATGGCGATTGGCCTGGCCACAAGCCTGTCGTGGTTGGGAGGAGCCGGCTCGAGAACGTAT
>JACCDR011200190.1_pt1 | contig 23095 bp, 20 predicted proteins | sample 7446431 | NCBI WGS metagenome assembly JACCDR01 (sample SAMN15323443, study PRJNA562643) | freshwater metagenome | isolation source: river surface water | place: USA:Blue River Watershed | collected 2017-08-17 | reverse complement strand
TGTTTTCAAGCCTCTTTCCTGTCTTCCCGCAGGGATCTTCGCACAAATACAGCGGCCGTGGTATTTGCGCGAAGATCCCTGCGGGAGGACAAAACAATAGTTTCATATGTAAGCTATTGATAATCAGACTTTACATCTATCATACATTTTGACACACAACCTATATTTTATCTGTATATAGCTAAAGCTCAGCAACAATCCACTCATATAGAGACATAAACACTCCCTCAATGCAATATCTTGAACACCAGTTCCCGCAAAATGTCTCCATCGGAAATATGTCCAGCTTCTATGCCTTTGGCTTGTAGGTCGGCTTCACGCAGGTAGTGGATAATGCGGGTGGCTTTCTGAAACGGGTAGTTTCGAATGGCCGTCAGATAGTCTTTGGCGAAATAGGGGTTCACACCTAATGCGGCTGCCACACCAGCCTCCGAACGATCAGTGGTGGAGTGGGCCAGCAAAACCTTGCTAAAGAAACTGAACAAGGTCACAATCACCATAATAGTCGGGTTACTTTTAGGGTTTGACTCAAAATAATGAATGATCTGATTGGCTTTCAACACATTGCGTTGAATCAGGGCCGCCTGCAACTCAAACACATTGTAATCTTTGCTGATGCCTACGTATTTCTGAATATGATCAGTCGTGATTTCTGACTTAGCTGGAATGTTCAGCATCAGCTTGTCAATCTCATTGCTCAGGCGGCTCAGGTCGTTGCCAATGTAGTCGGCCAAGAGTTGGGCTGCTTGGGGTTGTATGCGATACGCCTTTTCCCGTACGTATGACAGCACCCATTCAGGCAGTTTGTTGTCGTATAGCTTTTTAGCTTCTACCAGTATGGCTTGCTTGTCAAGGGTTTTGGCCAGACTTTTTCGTCCGTCCAGACTTTTGTGTTTGTGGGCAAATACCAACACCGTAGACGGCAAAGCATGTTGTACGTATCCTTCGAGGAGTTTTTGTGCATCTTCCCGGGCCAAGTCAGAGATTTCCTGGGCTTCTTTCACAATTACCACCTGACGTTCGGCCATCATTGGAAAACGACGAGCCTGCGTAATGACCGTTCCCATGTTTACATCTTTGCCATAGCAAACAACCTGATTGAAGCCTTTTTCATGGTCTTGCAGTACATGGGTTTCAATAAAATCACTGATCAGGTCAATATAATACGGCTCTTCTCCCTGCAAAAAATACACCGGAGCAAACTCCCGCTTTTTTAATTTCTCCAGAACCGCTTCAGGACGTTGGGGCATGTGTGAATGTAAGGTAATTTTCTGATAAACGATAGCTGGCACAAAAATACATAAATCATCCGCTATCCCGCACATAAAACCCATTTAATATAGTCCTGTAGCCGCTGCTGGTCTCCATTCAAACACAAATTAAAAACAGCTTTATTTTTCCATGTTTCCTATACCTAATCATTCAACACTAACGTTAGGTGTACATACACAACGCATTGTTTTTTGTACGACTACATACTTTTTTGTATATTTATCAACTGTACCACCTCTTTTTTTGACCAATGAAACACCTGTATATCCTGGGTATACTATGCTGGCTGTTAGGCGCATGTACCTCAAAAAATGCAGAACCTACTGCATCTTTACAAATTCATTTTACCCATGTGGTGGGCTCTGATGCCCTTACTCTGGACACACAAACCTACACCAATGCCGCAGGAGAACCGTTTCAGATAAAGTTATTCAAGTATTATATAAGCAATCTAGAGCTTACCCGTACCGATGGCCGAAAAGTCTCCATTCCTGATAGCTACCACCTGATTGACGAAGCCACACCCAAAAGCAAAAGCTTTACCTTATCCGGCATCCCCACAGGCGAATACAATGCGGTGCGTTTTATGATTGGTGTAGACAGTACCCATAACGTCTCTGGCGCACAAAGTGGAGCCTTAGATCCGCTGAATGACATGTTCTGGTCTTGGAAATCTGGCTATATCTTTGTTAAACTGGAAGGTACCTCATCCGCTTCTACGGCCCCTGCCAACCGCATTGAATACCACATCGGAGGCTTTCAGAATCCGAATAACATCCGGTATGTATCACCAACCCTGAGTCAGAATCTGGTTATTGCTGAAAACCAAACAGCCACCATTCAATACAAAACAGATGTAGCTCGAATGTTTGGCTCACCAGATACGATTCGTTTTGCCAACCAGCCTGCGATTATGTTTGACAAAAGTTCAGCCAAGGTAGCCAATAACTATATGCAGATGTTTTCCGTCACAGAAGTGAAAACAAATTAATTGATTAAAAGTTGAGCATTTCAAGTTTAAAGATTTTAGGTTAACTATACACTTGGTTTATGCGAATCAACGTCTGAAACTTTTGACCCTGAAACCTAGACAAACCTATCATTATCTATGCTAATGGTTACACCCACTACTTTTCTGCGAATAGCGACAAGCATTGCCTTTCTGGGAGTACTCTTCAGCAGCAGTTGCTATAGCTCAAGCACACCGGAATCTCCGCCCGTGCCTGACACCTATACATTGAAGATTCCGGCTAATTTTCCTAAACCTGTCTTTATCTTTGATACCAATCCGATTACCAAAGAAGGATTTGAACTGGGGCGCAACTTGTTTTACGACCCTCGCCTGTCCAGTGATGGAACCATTGCCTGTGGCACCTGTCACCGACAGCTATTTGCCTTTGCCGACCACGGACACGGTGTCAGCCATGGTGTGGGCGACAAACTCGGCGACCGCAATACGCCTGCGTTACAGAATATGGCTTTTCAACCAGAGTTTTTCTGGGATGGAGGTGTGAATCATATAGAATTTACACCGCTGAATGCCATTCAGAATCCGAAAGAAATGAATGAGACATTGAAAAATGTGCTGGACAAACTGAATGCCACACCTACCTACAAAAAGCAGTTCAAAGCCGTCTTTGGCACCGATTCCATCACTAGTCAGCGGATGTTACAGGCGTTGGCTCAGTTTATGGGCATGTTGGTATCCTCCCAGTCCCGTTATGATAGTTATGTACGGGGCGAAAGTGGGGTTCAATTTACAGATGAGGAAAAAGCTGGAATGACTCTTTTCAAACAAAAATGTGCGACTTGCCATGCTACCGATCTCTTTACCGACCATTCGTTCCGAAACAATGGCCTGAATACCGAGTTTCAAGACAAAGGACGTGAAACCATCACACTCTTGGAAAGTGACCGAGGCAAATTCCGGGTTCCGTCGTTACGCAATGTCGAACGTACCGCTCCATATATGCACGATGGCCGTTTTTATAGCCTCGAATCCGTACTCAATCATTATTCCTCCGGCATCAAAGATTCCCCTACCCTAGATCCTGTGCTGAAAAAAAACCAGATACTGGGTACTCCGCTTTCGGAGACGGAGAAAAAACAACTCATCGCCTTCCTTAAAACCCTCACTGACCCAACGTTTCTGGTCGATTCCCGCTTTGCGGATCCCATAGGAACAGGAAATCCCAAGTAAGTATGAACCTTGATTTTCAGGATTAAAGGATTACTTGATTTCTTTTCTTCATGCGTATGTATCTGTGAAGAGAACTAACTGTATGAATAATCAAGGTAATCTTGCAATCCTGAAAATCAAGGTTCAGACAAAATCAAGGTTTAGATGAAAACGGTACCACCAGCTTTACACTCACATTCCGACCCATGTTAAATACGCCAGGTCTGCCAGTGACCACATTCATATCCAAGTATTTCAGACGGCTTTGATGGGCCTGATAAGCTACATCCAGCAAGTTGTGTACCGACACATAGACTGAAAACAAGGTACGTTTCTGTTTCGTAATAATATCTCCGCCCATATTCAGGTGTATCAGCTGGTAGCCAGATGTATAGGTTTCTGTATTAAAAGCCGCTAGGAAACGGTTTTGAGACTGGTGTACTTCTAGGTCAACAGATACATACAAATTCTGCGTGTGCGACTTCCAATGATTTTTGGTCAGCTTTACTTGTGTCATCCAACGAGGAGCTGGCATAAAGGGCAGATACTGGGCATCCTCACGGGTTGCCGAACGATTCAGTCCAAAGACAGCTGAATAGCTTTGGGTGAGACTCAACCAGCGGGCAGTTTCTGGGTTCAGTGTTACGGTAGCTTCTAGCCCTTGCAAACGGGCATTTCCTTGGTTATACCGAAACACTGGAATATCACCTGCAAACAATGAATCCTGTCCATTACGTGCCTGTACTCGTTCAGAATAGATATAGTTCTGAATAGAATTTTGGAAAATATTGGCCTCTACATACCAGCTTTTGTTCTCAAACGTCAGCCCTAAGTCTGACTGCCAGGCCACTTCTGGTACAGCATCCGTTTTGCCGATTTCGTAGCGAGCTGTTCCTGCATGAACCCCGTTGGAGGAAAGTTCTGGCACCGTTGGCGCACGGAATCCCCGTGACAAGTTAGCACGTACGGCCAACTGACTGTTTATATTATAAACCCCACCCAAGCTAGCCGACATATTCTGATACAACCGACTCATGCCCGCAAACCGTTCAGAATCTTGTCCCTGTGGACTTACCTGAAAGTTTCCGTCTGCATCGGCATAGAGTTTGCCAATGTTCAAAGTACGAATGTCATAGCGAATACCTCCACTGATTTTTAGTCGGTCAAAATTCCGTTTTCCAAACAAAAATATACCATTGTCAAACAAGGTATAGTTGGGATACAAGACCTGACTTCCCTGATTATCTAGTTCCTGACGCATTCCGTTGGTACCTGCACTGATTTCATATTGGGCATTGGGTGAAAAATTATAACGGAAGTCATAATAGCCTGTATGCAAGTACAAATCCAGTTGTGGTTGCCAAGGTTTCAGTACATCGCCGTACTCACTACGGCGGTTACGGGCATAGCTCAGGTTGGCTGTGACTGTAGAAGACGGATTGATGCTCCAAAGGGTATTCCAGGCTACTTTTCCGTTGATGAGCTGTTGTGAATTATAGGGAATAAATGCCCGGCTAGTCAGTTCATCGTCTGTAACAGCCCGATCTGCTACCTCACCCGAAGGCAGGATAGTGGCCGTTGTAAATCGTCCGGTCTGGTCACGACTTCCTTGAATAATATTGAACCGTTGAAAGGAACGTAAAAAGTAGATTTTCGAATAGCCCCACTGACGAGACACACCCACAAAGCCGTTGATATTGCCTGGCTCCGAAAAATTAGACGCATATACCCGTCCATCATTCGGGTTTCGATAGTTTTGAGCAGATTTGGTAGAGGTTTGAAGCAGCCACACAAACCCTTTTTTGTTGCCCGCCACCTGAGCCGAAATTCCCAATAAGTGATGGTTGCTCTGATAACTGCTTAACACCCGTCCAGTAATTACACCATCTGCCACAGGCTGCGGTGACAACACAGACACCACGCCTCCTAACCCATCCGACCCATACATCAACGACCCTGCTCCGCGAATTACCTCATAGCGGTCTATGGAATATTCGTCAATCTGAATGCTGTGCTCTTCGCCCCACTGGTTGTCTTCCTGCCGGATACCATCGTGCATGGTGATGACCCGGTTAAAGCCAAGTCCACGAATCACAGGCTTACTCAATCCTGCTCCTGTCGAAACCTGCGACATGCCCGGCATACGGGCAATAGCGTCAATCAGGTTTGTGGAAGACTGCTGCAAGAGTCGTATCTGCGAAATAGCCGCCATTGGAACAGGGCTCTCCCGGATAATCGTCTTGGATGACACACCCGATACTACTACTTCTTCCAAAGCCTGGGCAGAAGATTCTAGCAAAAAGTTCTGTTCCATATTTTGCTGTATCTGCACACGGGTAAGGGTGGTTTTATAGGAAACATAACTTACCTGAACCGTATAGTTGCCTGTAGGCAACGCCGCAATGCGGTATTTGCCATGCACATCTGAAACAGCTCCTGACCGCATTTCTGCCACATAAATAGTAGCCCCAATGACCGGCTCGTGTGTTTGTCCATCAGTAATAGTGCCTGTCAGAATGTGTTGTGCCTGAGCCTGAACAACTATAAAAAACGAGATTAAGAGAAAACGTATGTGTTTATTCATAACTGGAAATAAAATTTAGACAAATCTAAAAATATTTTTAGCCAAATAAAAATATTTTTCTTTATTAGGTACGATCTACCGCCATTCTCCATTCACACATACTCTACTATCCTGATAATCAGTGAGAAAAATAAATAAATTTTCAAAAACACACAGACAGAGAAATTTCCAGTAGTAGAAAAGCCAGGGTCATTTATGGTATATATACTTATTCCTTACAATACAGCCAATGCTTTCTTTTGTTTAGAAGGGTTGGCTGTACGTGAAATAATATACATCTCACTGTCCAAGCTATCAAATTTTGCGTACTTTTGTCCCCTCGTATATTTTTACTACCTCACTACCCATTTGTATGATTCTCTCCGGTCTGGAAATCCGTGATCAGTTGAACAAAAACATTTTCATTGAGCCTTACAACGAAAAGCAACTGAATCCCAACAGCTATAACTTACGTCTGCACGAGGATTTGCTCGTTTACGATGGCCCAGAGCTGGACATGCGTCAACCCAATCCTGTTACACAGATGACCATTCCTGCAGAAGGACTATTACTAGAGCCCAACAGACTCTACTTGGGTCGTACCATTGAGCATACCCGTACCGAAGGATATGTACCTATGCTGGAAGGTCGGTCTTCGATTGGACGACTAGGCTTGTTTGTACACGTAACCGCTGGTTTTGGAGATGTAGGCTTTAATGGATTCTGGACGCTGGAAATGTTCTGCATCCATCCATTGCGTATTTATGCAGGTGTAGAAATCTGTCAGCTATTTTACCATACCATTGAAGGCAACTACGAAAAATATGTCAGTAACAAATATCAGAACAACCAAGGTATTCAACCAAGTCTGCTGTACAAGGACTTTGAAGGAAAGTAATGATAGACAAAAATTCAAAATTGAGATTCTTTAACAATAAGTGTAGAAATCTAGACATTGGTTAGACAAAACCACTTTGGTAGGCGAAAATAATAGTATCTTGGTATAAAGTAGCATTTGTCCCAACGGCTATTCCAGCAAAAAAAATGTAAAAAATCTTAGCACCTGTTAGCTAGCCTTTAGTAGTTCAGTTTATCAGCAGATTAGCCTCACTGAACTCATATTTCATATTTCCTATTTTGAACCCCAGTAATACCCTATTCGGAAATCTATTTGAATACAAAACCCTCTCCATTTACACAGAGAGGGTTTTAAATGATCCTATGATTAGTTAAATGTATTACGAGCCGCAGGCTTCACAACCTTCTGGATTGTCCAGTGAGCAGCTCATGTCTTTGAGTTTTTGCTCGTAGTCCAGCATAGTCTGAGTCTCAAGTGTCTGTGTTTTGCCATAGGCAGCCTGTGCTTCGGCTACTACAGGTTCCAGGGCTACTTCTGCTTGCTTTTGCAGGGTAAACTTCACCGCATCGGCCGCAGCTTTGGTGCGCAGGTAGTACATACCTGTTTTCAAACCTTTTTTCCAGGCGTAGAAATGCATGGAGGTCAGTTTTCCGAAGTTTGGATCCTGTACGTGCAAGTTCAGGCTTTGGCTTTGGCAAATGTACGCACCACGATCGGCAGACATCTCGATAATAGCCTTCTGCTTGATTTCCCAAACAGTCTTATACAAATCCTTGATATGCTGTGGAATAGCCCCAATATGTTGTATAGAACCATTTCCAGCAATGATGGCATCCCGCATCTGGTTGTTCCACAGACCCAGACGAACGAGGTCTTTCAACAGGTGTTTGTTTACAACCGCAAACTCTCCAGACAATACCCGACGGGTATAAATATTAGAGGTATAGGGTTCAAAACACTCATTGTTACCTAGAATCTGAGACGTAGACGCCGTAGGCATTGGGGCAATCAGCAGGGAGTTGCGGGCTCCAAACTGTTTTACATCACTGCGCAGTGTGTTCCAATCCCAACGACCCGACTTCGGCGTCACGCCCCACATGTCAAACTGGAAGATACCTTTGGACAACGGCGAGCCTTTGAAAGTTTCGTACGCCCCATAGGCTTTGGCTTCTTCCACAGAAGCTGTCATGGCAGCAAAATAGATGGTCTCGAAAATGTCTTCATTCAGTCCGCGGGCTTCTTCCGAATCGAAAGGCATGCGAAGAGTAATGAAAGCATCAGCCAGTCCTTGTATCCCGATACCAATCGGACGGTGGCGTTTGTTGCTCCGCTCTGCTTCTGGTATAGGGTAGTAGTTAATATCAATGATCTGGTTCAGGTTACGGGTAATAACCTTGGTTACATCGTATAATTTCTGGTGGTTAAACTTGCCATTTTCAATAAACTTTGGCAAGGCAATCGAAGCCAGGTTACATACAGCTACCTCATCCTTGTCGGTATACTCCATAATCTCGGTACACAAGTTAGATGACTTGATGGTACCTAGATTTTTCTGGTTTGATTTGCGGTTGGCATGGTCTTTAAAGAGAATGTATGGCGTACCGGTCTCAATCTGAGACTCAATAATTTCAAACCATAGATCCTGAGCTTTAACGGTTTTGCGTCCTTTGCCGTCGCGTTCGTATTTTTCATACAACTGCTCAAATTCATCTCCGTAGCAATCAGCCAAGCCAGGGCATTCATTGGGGCACATCAGTGTCCATGTGCTGTTTTCTTCCACCCGTCTCATGAACAAGTCAGGAATCCACAACGCATAGAACAGGTCACGGGCACGCATTTCATCTTTACCGTGGTTTTTCTTCATTTGCAGAAAATCAAACACATCGGCATGCCACGGTTCCAGGTAGATGGCAAAGGCTCCTTTCCGTTTTCCACCACCTTGGTCTACGTAACGGGCGGTATCATTAAATACCCGCAACATCGGAATGATTCCATTGGATGTACCATTGGTTCCTTTGATATAGCTACCTGTAGCCCGTACATTGTGAATGCTCAGGCCAATACCTCCAGCAGACTGTGAAATCAGGGCACATTGTTTCAGTGTATCGTAAATCCCATCAATACTATCGTCTTTCATGGTTAGCAGAAAGCAGCTTGACAGCTGAGGCTTCGGCGTACCTGCGTTGAAAAGGGTAGGTGTGGCGTGTGTAAACCAACGTTCAGACATCAGGTTATAAGTCTCAATTACCTTCTCGATGTTGTCGCCATGAATCCCCACAGACACCCGCATCAACATCTGCTGTGGACGTTCCACTACTTTTCCATCCAAACGAATCAGGTAAGAACGTTCTAGGGTCTTGAATCCGAAATAGTCATAACCAAAATCACGATCGTAGATAATACTAGAATCTAGAATATCGGCGTGTTTCTTGATTACATTAAAGGTTTCTTTCGAAAGTAATCCTGCATTTTCACCAGTTTTCGGATCCACATAGGTGTACATCCGTTTCATGGTGTTAAAGAACGACTTACTAGTTGTCTTATGCAGATTAGAGATGGCAATACGTGCTGCCAGAATGGCATAATCTGGGTGCGTAGTTGTCAGCGATGCTGCGGTTTCAGCGGCGAGGTTATCCAGCTCTACAGTAGTGACACCATCGTAAATACCGTCGATGACTTTACGGGCTACTGTGATCGGGCTCACATAGGTGGTTTCCAAACCGTAGCACAATTTTTCAATACGAGCCGTGATTTTGTCAAATTTGACTGATTCGCGACGTCCATCTCTCTTGATTACATGCATATGCAAGTGAAAGTTATAGTAGTTGGCAAGTAGTTAGCATTAGTACTCAATTTTCCGTAGAAACCGCTCTGCAAACATTCATAGAATCGTTTCTTTGGAAAAGCCTGTTTCTAAAACAGATATAGTTGTATGTATAGAATATAGAATCCGCAATTTTATTGATTCTCCCTATGTAGAAGTCTTTATGCAGACCTCAGCTCGGCGGTGTTTTCCATTAGATGGACATCCGCAGATAGTTGTGTGCGTTGTTTCAGCCACACAGATAGCAGGTAGGTCATGGTTGAGTCGTTAAACTCGTCATCTACAAGCTTCTCAATGGCTGCCAGTTTTGCCTGTTTCTCCGAAGAAATAGGCGACAATTGCTGGGTCAGGGCGGTGTAGGTATGCATGGATTTATCCTTAAGTAGTAGATTAGTTTTTACTAAAATGTACTAGAAATCTTCATCCAACGTAAATTTGACCGATTCTTTTTCCCCTCCACTATTCATCACGCCTGCTTTCTGGTATTCAGCCACTCGTTTCTCGAAGAAATTTGTTTTTCCCTGTAGCGAGATAGATGTCATGAAATCGAACGGATTTTCTGTATTGTAATATTTGGCATATCCGAGGCGTTCTAGCCAGAAATCAGCTACATATTCAATATACTGTGTCATCAGACGAGAGTTCATACCAATCAATGCTGCGGGCAGCGCCTCGGTGATAAACTCTTTTTCAATTTCAACCGCATCTGTGATAATGGCATATACTTCATCCTGAGACAGCTTGTTTACTACATACTTGCTATATAGCAGACAGGCAAATTCGCAGTGCAAGCCTTCATCCCTGGAAATTAGCTCGTTTGAAAACGAAAGCCCAGGCATCAGGCCTCGTTTTTTCAGCCAGAAAATAGAGCAGAACGAACCCGAAAAGAAAATCCCTTCTACTGCCGCAAATGCAATGAGGCGTTCCACAAAATTTTCACTGTTGATCCACTTTAGTGCCCACTGTCCCTTTTTTTGTACACAAGGCACTGTTTCTAGGGCATTGAACAGGTGATCTTTTTCTTTCGGATCTTTGATATAGGTATCAATCAGCAACGAATAGGTTTCGGAGTGAATATTCTCCATCATCACCTGAAATCCATAAAAACACTTGGCTTCAGCAAACTGTACTTCAGTCAGAAAATTCACACCCAGGTTTTCGTTCACAATGCCATCACTGGCGGCAAAGAAAGCCAGCACATGCGAAACAAAATGCCGCTCGCCATCATTCAGTTTTTCCCAGTCTGTCTGATCGGCAGAAAGGTCAATTTCCTCAGCTGTCCAGAAGCTAGCTTCGGCTTGCTTATACATCTGCCAGATGTCATTGTGTTTGATGGGAAATAATACGAACCGATTCGGGTCTTCTGCCAATAACGGCTCAGTTGCATTAGCGTGGTTCATCCCTATGGGTGTTAAATGGTTAAAATATGCTAGTATATATTGTATTTTGGTATGCAATCCTTTATACGTAAATGCTTCCAAAAGTATACAATACCTCACTTTTTCTGTTGTGTGTACAGGCTACCTCGCTATCACTACCCGGTTCACCTAATAATATAGACAAGACATCTCTCTCTCTACAAAACAATAGTAAAGAGTGGTATCGTTTTACTTCTTACCTAATCTGGCAAGAATTCTTACGTGTAAAGAGGCCTGTTTTGACTTACAGCTCAGATGCAATGAAACAAAAATACGAACATTTGTCTGCATTGCGAACTTTTTTCTCTGATGCGTACATGAATCCCGCTGATTATAGCTGGTTGCTGTATAAAAGGGTTTATTCTTGTTTCATATACGCTACTAAATTTTCTTTATGGACTCGCGGGTCTTTCAGTGGTTTTGCTGGGTAGTACAAAAGTAACTTTGTTCGAATAAAGATTTTCCACAAACAATGTGGACAAAATGTGGACGAACTGTGGATAGGTGTTAATAACTTGATTATCAAAAAATTAACACCCAAAAACTTAACATTGAATTAACAAAACCCCGCACAAATACCCCATACTTAAAAGTCCGCCCAACGAATCTCTGGTGACAGCCATTGCCCCATGCAAGAGGTCACAAAAGTACGTAAAAATCTCTAGCAAGAAAACAGAATCAAGTAAAAAAATAGATTGTATTTTTGGCCTTTCAGCTATTGTCTGTGTTTGTGTAACTCGCCTCGTGTTTTCCAAATTTTACAAAAAATCATTTTCTTTCCTTTCTTACATCTGGATTGGCTGGCTTGGTAGTTACTTTTGAGATGTGTCAAGATATACAGACAAAAAAAACACGTCTATGCATTCATTCACATGGGTAAAATTTCTTTTGGGCTTTTGTCTCACTGTGCCCGTCTGGGGTCAGTCGTCCAAAACGTATATTGTGACTACCGTAGGAGATACAGTATATACTATGGTTAAGTTTACGTCCAAGCTGGCCGACAACAACCGGGAAGTATATGCGTTGGTCAACAAACAGACTGTTCGCTATTCTCCGTATGAGGTCAAAGCGTATTATAATGGCTTGCAGGAATATGAAACCGTACAGGTAGGTGGGATGCCCGTGTTTTTACAACGTCATACACAAGGATATGTAAACCTGTATTACTGTGATGAGACCATTCTTGCCCAGCTGATCCGCCATACACCACGCATAGGCGACCAGATAGGATACTCATTGGGCGAAGCCTTAGGCGCAGCGTTGAAGTCTGTCAAACAAGGAGATGCGTTTGAAGGCAAAATACTCATTCTACGTGGTCCCGATTCGAATATACATATCTTTGACCCAAACATTACCCATAGCAAACAAGAAATAGCTAACTTCTTCTATGACTATCCGGGCACAGAATCCTTTCTTAGCCAGGCAAAGCTAACACCAGAGGTATACGAACAGTTAATTATAGCCTATAATCAATGGAAACCTCAGGCAATGGCTCGAATAGCTACGGAACAAAATATAGCCAGTGGATTTTAAAAGAACTACCCATGCTCAACCATTACTAGCACGTTAGTTTTTTACCTATTTAAGTCTGTTTTCTTTCTTCTTTCTGTCTATTGACTCACAAACTATTTTTGTGAGTCAATAGTATTTCCTCCCTCTGACAATCAATTTATTAGGCACGGGTACGTATAATAATTATACATAAGCTTGTTGTTCTCCATTTTTTTTATTTACCTTACCGCATCCATTTGCCAGATAGTATCACTTTTAGTTGTGAAGAATATAGCATATTTACGGATATCTGCCACCAATCTTTTACCAAAATGGAAATTTCTACCAAAGAATTTAAGCAAATTAGCTTACAAATGGATGCTATGCGGGAATTTATTCAGCAGCATCCAGAAGAAGCTGGTAAGTTTTTTTACACCCACCCCGAATTTCATACACAGATCAAAGAAATTGTAACGTTGCTCCGAAGCCTTCAGGAAGACATTACAATAGTTGAGGAACATAAAAACCATCTGGCAACCTGATTCTTCTTATCCTTTCTTTGTACACAGGCTGATTCAACTTGTCGTATGTCATTTTTTTACTTATTTTCAAGTTGATAAACCCATCAATTTCATGCACTTTTGTAGCAGACAAAATATTCTGTGTTGACACATTCGCATGAAAAAATATTATTTTCAGGTTTCCCTACAGCTATTGATAGCATTGGGGTTTCTTTTCTCTTCGGCTCGTGCCCAAGCAGGAGAAATTATTATCGCTGGCATTTACCAAGGCAAGAACCTTTTTGTCCAGAATCCTATTTCGCCTGATAACCATAGTTATTGTGCCAATGAGGTGTATGTAAATGATCAGAAGGTAATTTCCAATATCAAACTGAGTGCCTTCGAAATAGATTTATCGTTTTTGGAGGTCAATGATCCAGTTACGGTACGTATTACCCATAAAGATGGATGTACTCCCAAGATCATCAATGTCCATGTCATCCGCCCAAGTTCTACCTTTCATATTGAAACAGTAGAGGTGACCGCCACACACATCCACTGGACTACCCAAGATGAAACAGATCGATATCTGTTTTATATAGAAAATCTTCGCAATGGCAACTGGATTGTGCTCAGAAAAGTACAGGCCAAAGGACAAGGACAAGGCACTTATTCTCTGATGCTCCAACATCCACTGGGTATTACTAAGTATCGGGTAAAAGCCCAACATATAGATAATCATCACATGTTCTACAGCCGAACTATTGTATACAATCCAGATCTTCAGAGCAGTACACCTGAGCTAAAAGCAAGTACAGAAAATACTCCCAGCTCTGATACCATGAAAAACACCTCACCAGCAGCCCTATTTCTACCTCAAGACTCTAAAGACCAGCTTACTCTTACAAGTGAGCTTAAGTATCAGGTTCTGGATAGTCGAAAAAAGGTTCTGATGAAAGGCGAAGGACTGGTCGTGGATATCAAAAAACTCAAAGCTGGTACCTACTACCTAAAAGTAGACAGCCGTACCGAGAAGTTTGTAAAGAAGTGAACGCAGATATATGTTGTAAAAGAAGAGTAGATCACAGAAAAGGGTTGAATGTGGAGATGATCTCCCCATTCAACCCTTTTGCTATCCGTACTTTTTATTATTTATTTTTCTAATGGAGCTGTATTTCCTTCCATATCTGGCACAATACCAGGTTCCCGATGCGTTTTTAGTTCTCCTTCTTTTTCTGCATCCTTACCATCACCATTCAGGTAGGCTTCGTAGGTTGTAGGCGTATCAAACGGGCGTTTTCCAATGAGTTGTTCTAGGTCAGACTGGAAGATGATCTCACGTTTCAGAAGTTCTTTAGCCAGACTTTCCAGTTGATTCCGTTTATCGGTCAGCAGATCCCGTGTACGCACATAGGCAATATCAATAATCTTTCGTACCTCTTCATCAATGGTCTTGCCTGTTTCTTCTGAATACGGTTTATTGAAGTTATATTCTGATTGTTTGGAATCATAGAAAGACACATTGCCGATCTTATCGTTCATTCCATACACTGTTACCATGGCATAAGCCATTTTAGTAATATGTTCCAGGTCACTCAGGGCTCCTGTAGACACTTTTCCGAAGGTAATTTCTTCCGCTGCTCGTCCGCCCAAGGTCATACACATTTCGTCCATGAGTTGCTCATATGTATAAAGAAACTGTTCACGAGGCAAATACTGGGCATATCCTAAGGCAGCAACTCCACGGGGTACAATACTAACTTTAACCAACGGATTGGCATGTTCCAGAAACCATCCAGCTACTGCATGTCCAGCTTCGTGATAGGCAACTATTTTCTTCTCTTCGGGAGAGATCAGTTTGTTTTTCTTTTCCAGTCCGCCAATAACCCGGTCTACTGCATCCTGAAAATCTTGCATATCTACGGCCTGTTTGTTGCGGCGGGCAGCAATCAGAGCGGCTTCGTTACAGACGTTGGCAATTTCTGCTCCGGCAAAACCTGGCGTTTGCGCAGCCAGTTTTCTAGAGTCTACATTGGTAGACAGTTTCAGTGGCTTCAAATGCACTTTAAAGATAGCATCCCGTCCGTTCAGGTCAGGCTTGTCAATGCTGATCATCCGATCAAAACGTCCCGGACGTAGCAGGGCTGAATCCAGTACATCCGGGCGGTTGGTCGCAGCCAGGATAATGACACCCGAATCGGTACCAAAACCATCCATTTCTACCAGCAGGGAATTCAGTGTATTTTCACGTTCGTCGTTGGCACCAGGAATAGATCCTCGTCCACGGGAACGGCCAATGGCATCAATCTCATCAATGAATATGATACAGGGAGCTTTGTCTTTGGCTTGTTTGAACAAGTCACGCACCCGTGCAGCTCCTACTCCGACAAACATTTCAACAAAATCGGATCCAGAGAGTGAGAAGAAAGGCACATTGGCTTCACCAGCTACGGCTTTGGCCAGCAAGGTTTTACCTGTGCCAGGCGAACCTACCAACAGGGCACCTTTTGGAATCTTTCCACCCAGGTCTGTAAACTTCTTGGGTTGTTTGAGAAACTCGACAATCTCCTTGATTTCTTCTTTGGCTTCGTCGAGTCCAGCTACGTCATTGAAGGTAATTTTAACCTTATTTTCAGCATCAAAGAGGGTGGCACGAGACCGTCCTATGTTGAAAATTTGTCCGCCAGGCCCACCAGTAGCTACCCGACGCATAATCATCCAAAGACCAACCATCATCAGAATGAAGAGTCCCCAGTAGAGGAGTCCTCCAGTAATATCTGTCCGGCGTAAGACGTTATATTTCAGGTTTGGAAATCGTTTTTGCAGTTCTTCTTCAAATCCTTTTACTTCTACTACCTCAAACTGAAAATGAGGTCCGTTGTTGTAGGGAGCAAAAAGATTAGGTTTGGGAATCCGATCCCTGTATTTAACATTTTTCAGAGCTTCCTCCTTCAGTATCACATCTACAGCAAACTGACCAGGTAGTATGGTAATCATAGCCACATCTTCGCTTTCGGCCATTTTCCAGAATTCTTTTTTGTCAATCGTACGTGGGTCTTTATTGGAGCTGAAAAAAGTAAAAACAGCTAATAATACCAGACCTACTACGACCCAAATCTGGTATCCGGGACGTTGGGGCTGTTTGGGAAGCATCGGCTTTCGGTTGCCTCTTTCTTGATTTTCGTTCATTTTGCGGTCAAAAGGATTAGTATAAAACTCTGGTTAATCTACACAGTAGACGTAAAGAACTCACACACATACCTGAAGAATAAATCCCTGATACACAGCAGCCACCTTTTATTAAGCATGTCTGGTACGGTTTCATTGCTTGTCCTGTACGATAAAAGATAAAAAGATACAGACTGAAAGATGTACACCTAGGGTTATGTACCTAAGAATGCTCGGTCAATTGTCCAATCCTGTTTTTTTACTGTATATATATGTTGCTACTTAACAACAGCAAATAGTCAAGTTTTCCGGTATCTTAGACAAGAAAATCTGCTCAAGTGTATCTATAGAACACGCGTCTGTGTGCATTTGTTCAGTATGCAGCATTACTCCACATGCAAGGCTGGGGCATCTCCCCATAAATCTTCGAGTGCATAAAACTCTCTCCGATCCTTTTTAAACACGTGAGCCACTACATCCACATAATCCAACAAAATCCACTCTCTGTTTCCTTTGCCTTCCTTATGCCAGGGGTCTTCACTGGTATGTTTGTAGACCTGCTCTTCAATGGAATTCGTAATAGAGTCTACCTGTGTATCTGAGTTACCGGAACAGATGACAAAATAATCGGTCACTGCATTTTTGATAGCTCTCAAATCAAGCACAATAATATCTTCTGCTTTCTTTTCCTGCATTCCGAGTACTACTAATTGGCTAAGTTGCTCAGATGTTATAGCCTTGTTTTTTCTTTTTTTTGTTACTTCCATTCAGTGTATTTTGGCGATTGGAGTGATGAAAGGATAAAAATAATGATTCAAAATTTGAGGACAAGAGAGAAAAGAGGGGAAAAGGCAACTGTACGGGTAGTGAATCTTCTTTTCTCTTTTTTTTCTGCACGTATCCTGTTTTACGTGATTGTCAAACAGATGTACAAGGTATCCTATGTCTGGTTTGTGTGCGAAGAAAGAAAAAAAACAGAACTTTTCTCATATAATTTGTTTTTGATTCTGCTTCTTGTCTCTTTTGCCCGAAAATAGGTAGCTTACGTTTTGGCTGTTCTACTTCAGACTGCTCAGTATACATACACTATCTTTCTTTCTGAGTTAACCTACACTTTACTTTTTATTAATCTAGCAAAAGTAGAAAAATTTGTACAATAATCCGCCCAAAACATTATTCATTGGTCAAAACTTAATTTTCCTGCCAATCTGTCACTCTACCAATGACAAGGCTGCCGAAATGCTCCGAACCATTCCTCCTCCCGAGGGAACAGTTGTGGTAGCTCATCAGCAAACCCATGGACGTGGCCAACGTGGCAACAGTTGGCAGGCAGAACCTGGAAAAAACCTAACCTTTTCCTGCATCCTGCGACCTTCTTTTCTAGATGCCACCCAGCAGTTTCGGCTCAATATAGCCGTTTCACTGGCTGTCTTTGATTTTCTACATGCCTATTTACCCACGCATTTGCGTATCAAATGGCCGAACGACCTGTACTGGAACGACCAAAAACTAGGCGGCATTCTGATCGAAAACAGCATTCAGGGCTCGCAACTGATGCATTCGGTTGTTGGCATTGGACTCAATATTAACCAGTTGCAGTTTCCAGATACACTCCGAGCCACATCTCTGAGCCTGGCTACTATGAAGGAAGACGGATACAACCTGGAAATATTGTTGAATGAATTGCTGGAATTCTTGGAGAAATATTACCTCCAGCTTCGAAACGGCAACTTTGTATCCCAACAAACGTATTATCAGCACCACTTGTACGGCTGGGGTGTCAAACGCAGGTTTCAGCACCAAAACCAAATACTGGAAGGAATTATTATAGGTATCACAGAAACAGGGATGCTAGAGATAGAATCTGAAAACAATCGGTATATATTTGCGTTTAAAGAAATTGAGTTTCTATTTTAGGAATTTCCAGAGCTTGGTTACAGCTTTTTTTTAAAAACTTTTAGTCTGTAACTTTTTGGCACATTATTTCAATTATAGGATTGAATCATTACCTTTGTTCCATCTTTTATACGAATACGACAAGTCTAATCCTTAAACCTTTAATACCTGTAAACCATGGTAGAAACAATGTATACGCCTTACAAAGTGAAGGATATTAATCTAGCTGAATGGGGACGTAAAGAAATTAAACTGGCCGAAGCTGAAATGCCTGGCCTGATGGCTCTCCGTGCAGAATTTGGTCAATCCAAGCCACTAAAAGGAGCCCGTATTGCTGGTTGTCTGCATATGACTATCCAGACTGCAGTGTTGATTGAAACACTGGTAGAACTAGGTGCGGAAGTAACCTGGTCGTCCTGCAACATTTTCTCTACACAAGACCATGCCGCTGCTGCCATTGCCGCTGCGGGTGTTTCTGTCTATGCATGGAAAGGCCAGAATGCTGAAGAATTTGACTGGTGTATTGAACAGACGTTGTTTTTTGGTGAAAACCGCGAACCGTTAAACATGATTCTCGACGATGGTGGTGACCTAACCAATATGGTACTAGACACCTATCCTGAACTGGTAGCCAACATCCGGGGTATCTCCGAAGAAACGACAACAGGCGTGCTGCGTTTGTATGAGCGGATGAAAAAAGATGCCCTGCCTTTGCCTTGTATCAACGTTAATGACTCAGTAACCAAATCTAAATTTGACAACCTGTATGGCTGTAAAGAATCATGTGTGGATGCTATCCGCCGTGGTACAGACCTGATGCTGGCTGGCAAAGTGGCCGTTGTAGCCGGATATGGTGATGTAGGTAAAGGTTCTGCCAAATCACTGGCAGGTGCAGGTTGCCGCGTAATCGTAACCGAAATTGACCCGATCTGTGCCCTGCAAGCTGCCATGGACGGATTTCAGGTGATGAAAATGGACAAAGCTGCTGCCCTAGGCGACGTCTTTGTGACAGCCACAGGAAATCACTCGGTCATTGTTGGCAAGCATTTCAAGAAAATGAAAGACAAAGCTGTGGTCTGTAACATCGGTCACTTTGATACCGAGATTGACATGGCCTGGCTGAACACCAACTACGGTCAAAGCAAGGATGTGATTAAGCCTCAGGTAGATAAGTATACCGTTGATGGCAAAGAAATCATTATTCTGGCCGAAGGTCGTCTGGTAAACCTCGGCGTAGCTATGGGTCACCCGTCTTTCGTGATGTCTATGTCTTTTACCAACCAGACACTGGCTCAGCTGGAACTATGGCAGAATGGCAGCCAATACGAAAACAAAGTATATGTACTGCCTAAGCACCTAGATGAAAAAGTAGCTCGTCTGCATTTAAGTAAAATTGAGGTTGAACTCGAAGAGCTGACCCAAGAGCAAGCTGAGTATATTGGCGTAGATGTGAAAGGACCATTTAAAAAAGATCAATACCGGTATTGATAGCCTATACCTTACAAAAGCTCCCTTTTTAAAGGGAGCTTTTTTTATAACCTGCTGACTATCAACAAAACAACCCACCTACATTCGGCGTTTTTATAAAAACTGTGTACGCAAGTATAAACCCACGTATTAAACAAGACTAGAGATGAAACGGAACCCGTTTGTGATGCTGATGCTGGCGTTGATATTTCTGACTGCCACTTCCTGTAAGAAGAAAGAAACCGAGCCTGATTTTACTAGCCTGCTTGTAGCTCATTCCTGGAAAGTAGACAAGGTACTAGCCTACAATAATCCTGTGACAGATGAAACCATTCAATTATATTCTGGTCAAGATGGTGCTCAACTACTGGGAGTCTTATACAATTCGGATATCGTTTTCAAAAACGATGGTACCTATGTCGCTACTGACCGAAAGAGCACACAACCAACTACTGGCACATGGGCATTGACTTCCAAAGATCAGAAGACATACCTAACGATCAATTCCGATGGTGTGGCCTATGAGTTTGAAGTAGCTACATTAACCACTACGAAACTCAGTGTCACTCGAAACTTTGACATAACCAAGCCTCTTCAGACAAGCATTCCAGTTCAATTGGATCTGGTTTCTACGCCATAAAAATAAATAGCAGTGAATGATAGTCTCTTTTTCCATCTTTTTTGTATTAATACAAGCGTTTAGAAAAAGTTCATAGTACCTGTCTCTCTATGAAACCATGCAGGATGCTTCTTTCTGGCTGAAAATCTCAATCCAGCCCGTTAGGATTTCTCTACCAGGCTTTTTTAATGGATAAATTTTACAATATCAGTCAAGATTATTGCTAAATGCACCGAAAATCAGAATATTACAAAATTTCAATCATAAAGAAATTTATCAGGTAGTGTGCTGAATATGTTTTTTTTTCAAAAAATAGTATTTTTACGAACTTTGTCAATATATCTTCTCAATCCGCTATGTTATTTCACGGTGCATATCTGCTACACGACGAGCCTGCAATTATCAGTTTATGGGATGATGTAGCCCTAAAAAAAATAGCTTCGAATCCTAAGAAAGGTGATACCTATGTATTGATTCATTTACCTTGGCACCATGGAAATCTGCAAAAGATGCTTCGCAAGAAGATTATGTTTGCAGGCTTGAAAAGACAAGGTCTCATTCCACTGATTTTGACCAATTCCAAGGCAGAGGAGTCGATGCGAAAATTCTTTGCTGTGCCTGGCTTTCAGTGTCTTTCCTATATCTATACCGACGAAAAGGATTATGGCATTCTGAACATTGAAAAAAAATACGATGCCGTTTATGCAGCTCAGCTTATGCCTTTTAAACGGATTGAGCTGGCACGTGAACTGGACAAAATATTTGTCCTGACTTATACGCCTGGTGCAGGAAAAACCGCAGAAAACGACCTGCCAGCCTTCTGTCCATCCATGAAACATGCCGATTTCAACAAAACCTGGGTAGACCATGTAGGCAAAAACCGACTTTTCAATCAGTCACGGGTAGGGTTATGTTTATCGAAAGAAGAAGGTCCGATGCTGGCTAGTCTCGAATACATGCTGTCCGGACTGCCAGTGGTTAGTACCCGTAGCAAAGGCGGCCGAGAAGAATACTATGATCCAGAATATACCATGATTGTAGACGATACAGCCTCAGCTGTACGTAAAGGAGTAGAAGAACTCATTGCCCGGCAAATAGACCCGCAGTATATTCGCCAGAAAACCATTGATAAGCTCAACAGAGACAGAGAACGATACGTAGACTTTATCTGCGACTACGTCCGTAAACATAGCCACGTCAATATTGATCCAGTAGCTATGAAAGTCAAGCTTTTTGATAAGCCCAAAAGCAACTTTGTGCCTGTGGATAAATTGTAAATGAATGAACGTGAATTCCGGATTAGACATAGCCTTGTAGGGGCGAATAACATTCGCCCAAGCCTCCCGTAGAGACACCTCTGACTTGTTAAACACGGTTGTAGTTCTTTCCAAGTCAGGCGTGTCTGTGTCAGACACCTAGGCGAATGTTATTCGCCCCTACAAGATTACGATTATGTAGTAGGTAAATAATCCTCGGAGACTTTCGTGCATACTCTCCACAGGTCTGTTACTGGTCAACGCAGTTGCCTCATTTGCTCATTAGGTTTTCTATGGCTTGTGGGAGTGTGGGATAGGTGTAGGTAAAGCCTGTGGAGGCTATTTTTTTATTTTCGACCTTCAGGCTTCCTAGTACGGCTATTGATAATTCGCCAAATGCCAGTTTCAGGGCAAAAGCAGGTACGTTTGGTAGAATCAGCGGACGATGCAAAGCCAATGCAGTTGTCTGTGTGAGTTGTTTGTTGGTAGCTGGATGTGGGGCTACGGCGTTATAGCTCCCTTGCAAGCTTTCATTTTCCATGGCATAGATAAACATCTGGCACAGGTCATCTACGTGAATCCACGACATCCATTGATGACCTGATCCTAGGGGTGCACCAGCTCCCAAACGAATTGGAGCTGCGATTTTCTTCAAGGCTCCTCCTTTTTCACTAAGTACGATTCCAATACGCATCAGCACCGTACGAATGCCTAGTTCTGTGATTGGCAGTATGGTTGCTTCCCAGGCTTTTGTGACATAGGCCAGAAAATCATTTCCATAGGTAGACGTTTCAGAAAGAGACTCCTCTCCCCTATCGGCTCCATAAATACCTATCGCAGAGGCAGATAAAAAAGCTTTAGGCTGATGACCCGTAGCCTTCAGGGTATCAGACAAGAGCCGGGCCGATTCCGTACGACTATCCAGAATGACTTTCTTGCGTGCCTCTGTCCACCGTTCATCAGCAATACCTGCTCCGGCCAGGTGGATGATATAGTCTGCTTGTGTAACTGCCTGTGTCTCGATCTGCTTTTTTGTCACATCCCACTGATACACGGTCACATTTGGGACAGACGCTTTGCCACGACTCAGCATAGAAACTTGGTAGCCTTTTTCAAGAAGCATTTCAGTCAGCCGGGAGCCGACTAAGCCTGTACCACCAGATATAAGCACGTTTTTAGCCATGTATGTAGGATTGTTTGGGTATCTAACTGGTTAAAATTATTGTGGGAAGATAGGATATATAAGCAACAAACCGAAGTCTGTTCTGGAAAAATTGTCTGGCAGATTTTGTTCCCTAGCATTCGGGTACTAGACACCCGGCAACCACAAAAGCCCACAACATACGCAAATGTTAGGTTTGAATCGTTGCCATGTAGGGGCGAACCCTTGTGGTCGCCCGGGTGTATGCCCGCCCGAATGGTTGGGATAATCCGACCTGTTTATGTCCGTTTGTTCCCTAATCGGGTCAGGCAAGGGAATTGCACCCTCACCTTCCCACGGAACCGTACGTGAACCTCTCAATTCATACGGCTCTTCATGTTTTTAAATCACAAGTTAATAATAACTTATGGATGTACCAATA
>JACCDR011691579.1_pt1 | contig 23109 bp, 40 predicted proteins | sample 7446431 | NCBI WGS metagenome assembly JACCDR01 (sample SAMN15323443, study PRJNA562643) | freshwater metagenome | isolation source: river surface water | place: USA:Blue River Watershed | collected 2017-08-17 | reverse complement strand
TTCCTGAAATCCCCGCCCTAAGGCAGGCCATCATCGACGGGCGAATTAACGGCTCCACATATTCGGGCGAATGCGCTTGCCTTGCAGGAACTGTTGCAAAAGCACGGGGAGTGGAGCACACGGCTCTGGGTTTTGCGAATCCCTCTCGACCGATTGAGCGTTTCTTTTTAAGCATCCAAACAGGCGACACTCCGGAAACCAATCAGTGCAGCAAGCTAGCGCTGGAATGGCTGGAGGAGTTTCAGGGGTATATCGAGCCCCGGGAAGAAACCGCCCAATGCACGACCTAACCGCAGCCGAGCAAGAGCGCGAGCTTCGGGCGAAAATCGCTAGGATGAAAAGCCGGTATGTGGCGTTGAAAAAAGAGTTTGTTGAGAAAGAGGAAAGTCATGAATACGAATTATCTGCTTCAGTTTTTCGCGTATGAGCACCTGCCGGAGCATCTGCAGGCCGTCTCCAAACCCTTCGGCGAATTGGCGAAAACTCTGGAAGAAACGTTGCCGGCCAATCCGGAGAAAACGACCGCGTTCCGGAAACTACTGGAAGCCAAGGACTGCGCGGTGCGTGCCGTGCTGTTCAAAGACTAACCGTAACCAAGCCCGCTGGCAGGCCGGGAAATGTCTGCCGGTTTTCATAGGAGGAGTTGTTGAGCATGGATTTGATGCTGGTTAGCAAAATACTCTGCTTTTTTCTTGCAATCGTTTTTTGCTTGCAAGGATTTTATTTTAGCTGGAAACAAGAATACCAAAAGGCAACGTGGTATCTAGTTTTGGCCACATTTAACTTCTTAATGTTGAAGCCGTAGAAAGGCCCCCCAATGCTTGACACGCTAATGACCCACTTCGAGCGCTACCTGGATGCGCACGTGTCGCCGCGTTATTACGACGAGCGGGACGGGGAGTTTAAAAAGCTGGAGGAGTTTCAGCGGCCGATTGTGGATGAGTTTAGCAGGATGAAAGGGTTTGAGTGATGACAATACCGCAGGAAATCGTAGAAGCAGTGAAGAAGATCTATGATTTCACGACAAAAAAGAATGACAAAAATAAGGCTTTAAATAAAGCTTTAGAGACAATTTATATCGAAGCAAGAGCGTTTCCAGGATATGAAATTCATAGCGCAAGCGTGCAAACTAAGCGCGCGGTTAAACAAGCCTGCGACACTCTTTCCAGGTTGCTGGAGGAGGATATTTAGATGCACCCCGCAATCAAACACCTGCGCGAGTTGAGCGAGCGCGAACAAGAATTTGAAGAGCCATATTTCAGCAGCAATTATATGATGCACGCCAGCAACGCCCTCCCCGTGCTGCTGGATTGTTTGGAGATGGCCTTAGATGGCTTAGAGGATTTTGATAACTGGGACTGCTTGGACGAAATCACAACCAAGCTCGACGCCCTAAAGAAAGGCGGTGAGTGATGGATGCCTTTTGGGTTTTTGCAGGACTAGGTCTATTTTTCGCAGGCGCTGGCCTGGGCGTCTATTTTATGGGGCTGGGCTATCAAGCAGCCGAAAAATAATTGGAATTGGAGAAATTGAGATGAACCATGAGAGCGAGAAAGACCCACAGGCCGGTCGTACAATTCTAACGTGGCACGGCGGCATACGGGCAGGGAAATGCGCCTATGCTGACCTCCAGGCCGAAAACACCCGCCTCCGCCAGGAGCTTGAGCAGGCGCGGGGGATGGTGGCCAGGGTTGCCGCATCTGAAAATAACGAGGCAACGATGTATCCGTATTGGGGTGTTGTCAAAAACTCCCCTTCAGGCCATCCGGTGATGTTGGCAGGGGTCTTCTTTTCACGTGAAAATGCGCAGGTACACCTAGAGGCGCGCAGGTATGGATATGGCAAAAAGGCTTATGTTTACTGCTTTAGCGGACATCATTCCCTAGAGTATCGACAGCTTTATGATGCCAGTAAAGCCCTCCAGCAGCCGGGAGGGGGTGAGTGATGCGACTAAGCGAAATGGAATTTCGGCAATTAAGAGACTCGATAGATAATCCGACTATTTGGAATTGTTGGGACTGTTATCCCAAGCTTTGCCATTGCCCTGAGCCAAGACACAAGAGGCTGAATAAACTGGCGACCCAATGGTTAGATAAAAAGGACCAACAAAATGACCACCCAGCAGAATGAGCCGATGACTTTAGAGCGTCTGCAGGAAGAAAAAGAGCACTTACTCGCTGTATGTCAAATCAGAAGAGAGCAAAACGCCTCCCTGGCGCTGGAGGTGGAGGCTTTTCGGGAGGCTTTGGAAAAGATTAATAACGTTGCTACTAAAAAACGTAAGGCCCACAGCCGTCCACAAGGTTGTAGTGGCGTTCATCAGGAAATGAATTTTAAGCTATACCAGATAGCGACAGAATTTAAAAAGCTTGCCTTAGACGCCCTCTCCCGCCCGCCCATCGAGCCGGATGCGGTGGCGAAGCTTGTGCATTATGCGAATGTATACGCTCATAACGGATCGCATGGCCCAGAATGCCCGGTTAAATCCAAGGAAACACCTGGCTTTTGTTCTTGCGGCCTGTACAAACTTTTAGACGCCTTAGGCGCTCTTGGTGAGCGCAAAAGCCGACGAAGCGCTGGAGGGGAGGGCCAGTTAGGATGAAGCATAATTACGTCGGTGCCCCAAAATGTTTCTTGCTGGATATGGCGTGTCGTGAAATTAACGATGCCTTCGGACATTTCGGTTGTTATCAGGTAGGCTCTAGCTTAGAGCGGGCTGATTACAGGGATGTTGATATCCGGTTCATTATGGAAGATGAGAAATTCAAGCTGCTATTTCCGGATGCAGGCCTTAATAACTTCCAACATGATATGCGGTGGCTATTGCTAACAACAGCAATATCGGAGCGGATGGCCCAAACAACGGGTTTGCTTATTGATTTTCAGTTTCAACCACGAAGCCATGCGAATGATAGACATAAGGGAAAACGGTATGCATTAGGCTTGATTTTTGCGAGGGAAGATTGATGACCCCCAAACCCGACTACACCCCCGAACAACTGCGCACCCTAGGAGCCTGGGCGTGGATGATTGCCCATGACCCGGCCACGGTACTTGAGGCGCTTAACGGTGTCGTAGATACGGCCCTCATACGCAAACCGGATGAAGCGGATCGAGAAATGGTAGCAGAGGCCTTCGCGTCGCATTTACATAGTAAAGCAATTGGTATCTTGACTAAGGGGGAGGGCCTATGAAAAGTATTTGGATTCCAGAAATTGCCTTTGCTGAGCAAGATCTTGCCGTGGAAATCATTGGTAAGGATGCCCACAGATCCTATGTCTTATGCCTTATTGATGAATGGACAGATTATTGGCCACAGTTATTGATTGGAACGGCAATCGCGACTGTTATGGCATTTTTGTGAAATATTCAAAGACACGACGCCGAGCTTGCGACAATCAGAGATGTTGCAGAGGAGAAGATATGAAATTAACCGACGCGATGCAAGGCGTTATCGACGCTATGGAAAACGTGCAAAAGGCTTCCAAGGACGATGCGACCACCCCTGAGCAAGCAAAAGTATTTCTTCAAAAACTGGACGATGCTTGGGACATCTATGTAAAGGAGAAAGAGCAATGCCATTAAAACAGCCAGCTACTTTCGTATGCAAATCTGAAAAGCATCATTGGCTGAATCAATCCGATGCCGATAAATGCTGTAATGGCTATAAGCGTTGTCTGTTAGTCGTTAATGGACATTGGTCGCATTATTGGGAAGCCATCGAAGCGCTGGAGGGGCGGGGGTGATGGAAGAAGCCAGAGAGCGCTTTGAGCGAGAGTCGGCGGCCATCATATGCCCTGATAAATATTGGCGAATGGGTACCGGCGAATTGATTGCCATTGCGACAATGGACAACCAACATCTTCTGAACGCAATCCGATTCACCCGACGCAACGCTCCTGCTACTGAAGAACAATTACAGCAGTGGCCGCCGTTTAAGGGGCTTTTGAAAGAAGCTAGACGGAGGAAATTAATAAAATGACCAGAAAATACAGCGCCACAGTGATTTTAGAGATTCACGTCGAAGGAGTTATTCCAGAAGGCTGTGACGACAATATGGTGCCTACATTGGCGTCAGAAAGGGCCGTTGATGTGTTAATGGCAGCGGGACCGGACAAAGAGGAAGTCGAGGATATAGAAATTTGGGAGACCAAAAAATGGCCCACCCAGCAGAATGAGCCGATTGCATTTACTCCTGAAGAAAAAGCTGTTTTAAAAGAGCTGTTTGATGACTATGTTGATCATATGGATCACGATCCAGATGAAGAAGAACAAGACATTTTAGACAGTATTTATGAAAAACTAACAGGTATTAAATTGCCGCCTTTGTAGGACGTTGTTTAATGACCCAACCCGACTACACCCCCGAACACACAGGCGTTTATTATCGTTGCAAGCTTTGTACAGCTATTAGTAATGCAAAAATGCAAGCCCCCACAATCGAAAAGCTCGCTAATGGAAACACTAAAATAAGCTTTCAAGCGTTGGCGTTTGTGCCACTGCCTGTTAATTGTGTTATGTGCCAGAACCCGCCAAAAGAGGCCGTATATGAACAAGCTTGAATTCACCCCCGAACAACTACGCACCCTGGATGAGTGGGCGGCAAGGTTTGTTGGTAGAAAAGTAGCCCTTATTGATCGACAAGATGAAGCATTTGCTTGGCTCCGAGATTCAGACAGCCCGGCCTACGACTCGCGATGGTACCCGTCCTCCCCCAACGCACCGCTTTGGCAGCTTCAGGCCATACTAAATAAGGCCTATGAAAAGCCCCGACAACTTGGAAAAGTGATGACAAAACTGAGTAACTATGCCGGCACCTACCATAGCGCGCTGCACGTATTGGTAAACGAGCCGGCGGCCGTCATCGCGGCGATTCGGGATGTTGTGGAGGAGAGCAATGTCAGATAAAAGCCCATTAACGCGAGCTGAAACAGCTGTTCTGGTCTTACTTGGCAAGGGAAAGTCGGTTAAAAAGGCTGCGCGCGTCCTAATGTGCTCCCGTTGCACCGTGGCCACGCATATTGCCAACATCTACAACAAATTGAAGCTCGAAAATCGGAATATCGTATCGGCTGTGGTTAAGGCCTTGATGGCAGGATATATCAAACTGGAAGATTTAGAAGGAAAACCCGATGCCTGACATTATGATGTGCGCAAACAAGGAATGCCCTGAGCGCAAGCAATGCTATCGCTATATGGCCATCCCCTCCGAGTACCGCCAAGCATACGCGGCCCTTCAGCCGGACGAGAGCGGCAGGTGTGAGAGCTTTTTGGATGCCGATGGCCGGAGAGTTAGGACGGATGTTGAATAGGGATAGAGATGAATCAGCACAATAAATTCTGCCTGCACTGCGGTGCCAAAAAATCGGAAATGCGGCCCCGGGAATATCTTCAGTATTACCTGACAAATAAAACCACATGCGTTGCCATGGCTGCCAAGTACGGTGTCAGTGACGTTACTATCCGGAACGGACTCTTGCGTGCAATCGAAATGCTGGGCATTAGCCTGACGTTCCAGGATAACGACGGCAACCACTACAACCGCCGCATGGACGACATGATTTATGAGGTGCGGCAGAAGTTAAAAGCGGGCGTGTAACCGGACGATTGACGAGGATTGAGAGAGACAATGAGTAAAACCGCAACCGGGCGAATGATAAACGCCGATATCAGTGACTCGGAGAACTTCGCCGCTTTGTCCGAAAAGGCTGCTGTTTTGTTTTGCCTGTTGATACCGCATTTCTCCGCGCACGGCAAGATGAAAGCCAATGGCTACTACATCAAGGGTCTTGTGTGCCCAAAAGTACCCTACCTGACGCCGGAAAATATCCCCGCTTTGCTCCAGGAAATCTCCAAAAAAACCAACGTGAAATACTGGACGGACCAAAAAGGTGAATATCTGCAATCACTGCGTTGGGAACAGGAGCAGGACTTACGCGCTGACCGAATGGGCAAAGATCGGCTCCCTGACTGGCCTGTGGATTTTATCCCGGATAACTCCGGGAGTACTCCTGGACTAGTCCGGCGCGAAGTAGAAGTAGAAGTAGAAGGTGAAGTAGAAATATTACCCCCCGGTATGCTAACGCATACCACCCCCCTGGGGGCGAAGGCAAAGCGGGCCCCCAATCGGAAAACCCTTGTCCCGGATGACTGGCAGCCAAGTGAGCGCTTTGACGCCTGGCTCAGAGAAAACCATCCCGACATCGGTTTTGTTGAGCGTGAGCAGGAACTGCGTAGGTTTAAAGACTACTGCCACGCCAATGGGAAGAAATACGCAGACCACGAAGCCGCACTGAGAAATTGGTTCAACTCCCCTTACAGGCAGAAAAAGGATGACTCTGGCCTGTATGGGCACACAACCCAGGCTCCGGCGACTGGCACGATGATACCTGGAAACCGCATTGCACCGTCAAGTGAACGGAAAGGAGGAGTTTTAGAGTTGTGATGCCAATGACTTGGGACGAATTGCGGCAACGTTATCCGTTGACGGATGCCGAAAAACAGATGACGGTTGCTGAAATTATCAATGGCAACGCCATTGTTGCAGCTGGCCACCCTGTGCCGCCTACGGAAACCGAGCAGGAAAGACGGTATTCAGCCTGCCAATTGGAGGTACTCAGGCTAATGGGGCAAGAATCCCGTTTGTCCAATGCCAATTGGTTTTCCCCGGGGCTGCAAGAGACCGCCGTTGTCCGTTTTTTCAAAACACAGGAGCTGTATCCTGTCGAGAATTATCTGGTAATCGGGGCGACGGGAAACGGTAAAACTCACGGCACGCTGGCATTTATGGTGTACCAAATGTGCAAAAGGCAAAAGAAGGGCTGTTTTATCACGGCGTATGACTTGGCCTTGGCGATACACCGTAAGGATTATGATGGGCTGGACATCCTGGAAGCCAAGCCTTACCTGTTGATTGACGACCTTGGGTCTGAACCGCAGGGTTTCAAGGGCAAAGACTTCCTGGCCCATTTTGAAAACCTGTTCAGCACAAGGCATCGGTATCGTAGGCATACCTACATCACCAGCAATGCCAAGCTGGAGGAGATTAGGCAGGTCTACGGAGAGCGCTTCATTTCCCGTTTTCGAGAGAGCGGCCGGGTATTTGAGAGCACGGATGCTGATATGAGGGCTGCATCGTGAAGCTCTTCTTCCGAATCCTCCGCCTTCTCCGACCGAAGCGTCACAACAGCCGCGTTTGTCACCACTGCTTCACGCTCGGTTATCAGCACGGGTATGACACCGGGCACATCGTCGGGCACTCGGCAAAGGTCGAACGGTTTAAGTCAAACCTGCACAGGAAGTTAGTTTCAATGAACAGAAAGGACGGTTAACGTGAATTGGGAAAGTTTTTACTGGGGTGCTGTCGTCACACTGTTTTGCGTGTGGCTTGGTTTGAGCTGTTTTTGAGTTCGGCTTGCCCAAAAGAATAAAACTGGGCCATTCGAGCCAAATCAAAAGCTTTATGGATTCATTTGTACCAAGGCCAGAACCTTTGATAATGACCACTTGGCTATCTCTCATTATTTTATGAATTTTCAAAGCGTGCTGAGCCTTGTAGGCAGGAGAGAATAAAATGCGGTTTTCCCCGAGAGAGCAAGAAGTGCTGGAAGCCTTGTGGCAAGCAGACGGCAATCGCCAAGCTGTCTGCAATAGCCTTTGCATCAGCGATAAAACGCTGAAGTCTCACATCCACAACCTTTGCCAAAAGAACAAAGCGGGAAACCTGACCGTGCTGATGCTGCTTTTCATCAAGCGGATGCCAGAAATCTTTACTCCAAAAGGCCGTAGATAGCAAAGGGCTCAGCCTGCTAGAATCGGTCAAGGCGTCGTCTCAGGTTTTCCGTCGTTTCCTGGGATGGCGCCCCAGAATTCCAGAACGGCAATTTACAATTTTCGAATCCTGGATACGCCTCCGTAAAGCCGGAGATTACGACCAGGGGGGTCATTTAGAGACACGTAGGCGAAAGCCGGTGGAGGACTCCTCTTGTCATCTTTCCTGCATTGCGGCCAGCGGCGCAAGCCTGTGGCGCGTTATGACATCAATCCGCCCATCCAAAAGTACAAGGAGCGCTATGAAAGCATCCGGATTTACAAAGTCTACTGCCCTCACTGTGCCCAAGCGTCCGGATACGAGCACCTGTATTACTGGGTTGGCGTTGGCCACAATGGCAAGCAGGATACGGCGGTACTTGTCGATCGCGACGAGGAAGCTCGCTGGCTTAGCTGGATTGAGCATAACGCTATTGTCCGGATGGTCGATGGCGTTTTAAGCGTCTGCGGCAGTATCGCTCGCTTTCCGTTCACGTTTAAAGAGAAAATTCCGGTTTACTGATGATTGCCAGCTGCACCAATTGCAACCAAACCGTCCCCCTTTCCAGCAAAAAGCCATCGGTGCTTTGGACAGGGAAGTGCCCGTATTGCGGGACAGTGGTTACGGTGAAAAAATGAAAATCCTTTTTATTTTTCCAAGAGAGAAACCCTATGATTCCCGGTCCGTCCGGGATTTTCCTTGTGGGGGAACGGAAAAAGCTACGATTTTCCTTGGAGAGGCGCTTCAGAAACTTGGGCACGATGTGACGTGGGTTACGACGCTTGGGCAAATGACGCAGCCGATAGAGCCGCCGGATGTGGTCATTACACAAGAAGCGGAACTGCTAGAGAAGTTTCCGGAAGCTCGCAAGGTTTGGTGGACGCATCATTTCAGTGACCAGCCCGTAATTCAAAGGAGCGCTGCGTATGGCCGCATATTTGCAGATGCTGTTGTCACGTTGTCCCAATGCCAGCACGATGATTTTAAATCTAATCTGCGCATTGCCTCTAAAATTATTGGGCATGGGGTTTGGTTGGATGAAGTCCAGAGGTTCGGAATCCGACAAGATGAGCGAACCCTTCGAGTGCGATGTGGATATAGCGATTCCTTCATCGTCAAAGACCCCTATCGATTAATCTATGCCTCAACACCTTTTCGTGGCCTGGAGCGTATCCCAGAGCTGTTTCGCGCAATCAAGGAACGAGAGCCGCGAGCCACAATTGCAATCTGTTCCTCAATGGGAACCTACGGAAGAGCCGATCAAGACAAGCAGTATCAGCCGCTATTCGATGAACTCAAAGGAATGGACGGCGTAGAGCTGTTGGGTGCTCTGAATCAGCAGAAGCTGTATGAACAGTATGCCAGGGCTTCGATTTTCTTCTATCCCTGCGCTTGGCGGGAAACGTATTGCTTAGCGATGGATGAGGCATTAGCGCACGGATGTATTCCCATTGTTTCAAATATTGGGGCGCTTCCTGAACGAACACCATTAGGTTTTTGTGACTCAGACGAATTACTGCTTGCTTCAATATTCAAAGAAATGGACACGGTAAACGCGCCAAAAAGAAGTTATGGCTTGGCTGCTTTCAGTTTAAATTATGCCGACACATTGCCTCGCGACTGGCTGGGCGTAGCTAAAGAATGGGAAGAGAAGGTTTTAAAATGAAATGGTTAAATGGCATCCCCTACGATGACCGATTTTTAATGTTTGGGGTAGTAGAGCTTGACCCAAACCGCAAAATGTACATCTTTAACGAAGGCGGAAAGCACTTAACAATAACATTTATCCCCGGACAATACCTGCGTGTTTATTTGTTTGGCCACGTATTTGAGTGCGGATGCGCTCATAATTCACCTAAAAACCAAATAAGCAATGGTTTATACCGGCTATTGGCGGCTGAATGCTAACCCTCCACATGATTGTCCGGGACGAAGAGAAGCTTCTCCCGCAATGTCTCAAAAGCGTTAGGGATTGGGTTGATGAAATCGTTATTGTGGATACTGGCAGCAGCGATAACACTGTCGATGTTGCCAAAAGCTTTGGCGGAACCGTTAGGCATTTTGATTGGATTGACGATTTCAGTGCCGCGAGAAATTACGCTCTTGGCTCTGTTAAAACCCCCTGGACCCTCTGGCTTGACGCAGACGATGTCGTCCTAAACCCGGAACTCCTCCCGAAAATCACCCAAGAGACGCACAAGCAACGCGGAGACGCCATCTGGAGCATCTATAAACAGGATGAAGCGTGTTTTCAGCGTCGCCTTCAGCTCTTCAAGCCAAAGCATTACGAATGGAAAGGCTTTGTCCACGAGAACCCGATTCCGCGTCGTCCGCACGATTCGAGCAGTGTCTTGTCCGATCTTGTGGTACTGCATCGTAAGCCCAAAGAGCGTGCCTCGGCATCAGCTCGCAAGTATCTTGATATCCTGCTGGATAAAGACTCTGAAAACTGGTTTGGCTTAGCTGAATCCTATAAATTCCTTTCCATCCTCCCGGATGACCCGGCAAAAGAAAACGAATACGCCGACCTGGCGGACGCACATTACTGGAAGGCTTACGAACACCCGCAGGCCAATGACCAAACGAAATATGTTTGCCTCTTCCATTGCGTCAAGCTGAACATTCAGAAAAGCCAGCGTAACGAGCAATACATTGAGCTTGCCCATCGGATGGCGCAGACGATGGTTGCGATGTGTCCCAACAGAGCGGAAGGCTGGGTTCTTCTCGGCAACACCTGGGACATTATGGGCGCGACGTGGAACGCCGTAGAGGCTTATCAGCAAGCCCAAACGAAAGACTTACCCAACGACATCGGCCTGGTCTTCCAGGAGTATTACAGCCACATCCCGAAACTGCTCTTGCAGGCTATAAAGACGCGAGAAGAGGCGAAGCGGGAACCGTTGATTGTTACTCCGAAGAACGCAGGTCTTGTGTTACCAAACGCCAGTTAAAGACGGAGTGTTGATGAACCGTTATGGCTCTGAACGACAAGCAAAAGCGCTTTGTCGATGAATACCTCATTGATTTAAACGCTACTCAAGCGGCAATCCGTGCCGGTTACAGCAAGGCAACGGCGCGCCAAATTGCCAGCGAACTCTTGACAAAACCTGACATGCAGGAGGCAATTCAAGAGGCACAGAAAAAACGCTCGGAACGCACCCAAATCACTCAGGATTGGGTGATAAAACGACTGGCTGCATTAGCGGACGCGGATATTAAACGAGTGGCCGAGTGGGATGAGGACGGCGTTAGGTTTAAGCCATCAGAAGAATTGGAATGGGAAGACACTTATACGATCTCTGAAGTGTCTTTAAAGGAAACAATCAAAGAAACGGAAGACGGCAAAGAGCTTGTCTTGAACAGGGAAAAGAAAATCAAGCTCCCTTCAGCGTCTGAAAAGAAAGCCAATCTGGAGCTTCTTGGCAAGCATTTAGAGATGTTCGGGGCTTCGGCTGATTCGGAAGAGCAAATAGAGCCAGGTTTTAGTGTCTCCCAGGATGCTTGACGTCAAACTTCTCCCAAAACAATGGGACGTTTTCAATCCTGACCCCGCTGTCGATTACGATATCACCCTTTATCAGGGCGGCGTCGGCTCAGGAAAGACCTTTCTCGGCTCCCTCAAAGGGTTGCGTGTTCTTTCCCAAAATCACGGCGCTCGGTGGCTTGTCGGGGCGGATACATACGAGCGGCTGAAAATCTCGACGTGCGAAACGTATCTTGAACTGTTGGATGCAGCCAAGGTTCGGCACAAGCACAACAAATCGGACAAAATCATCACGCTCCCAGGCTGGGGCAATGCCAAGGTGTTATTCAAGGGCATTGATGACCCGATGGCCTTGCGATCAGTGAACGGCATCGGCGGGCACCTGGAAGAATCGAGCATGCTCCGCGAAGCGGCTTATCTCGAATTCCTTGGCCGTCTTCGGCAAGCGAAGCCCGGTGCTCCCATTGAGGTCATTCTGACAACAAACCCTCAAGCCACGAAAGATTGGCAATACCGCCATTTCGTACAGCAAGGGGGCATCACGATTGAAGAAGTAAGGGGCAAAGAGGTCCGTATTCACCGGCGCAGGGTCATCGCGGCCACGCTGGAAAACCCACACGTTCCAGATGCCTTTATCGCGTCGCTTAAGGCAAGTTATGACCCAGAACTCTACAAAATTATGGTGCTCGGCCTGGACGGCGACTATACGAGAGGCCTTGTGAGCTACAACTTCAGCGACTTGAATGTCAAGCAAACGGAATACAAGCGAGACTTAGACCTATATCTAACGTGCGACTTCAACGTCGATCCGATGTCCTGGGCCTTGGCGCATCGCTACAACGACGAATACCACTATTTTGATGAAATCGTCATTGAAAACACGAACATCAATGAGTGCGTAGATGAATTCGTCAGGCGCTATCCGGACCATCCAGGCAACCTGATTATCACGGGCGATGCTTCAGGCAACGCGCGTAACGTGCAAAACAACGAGGTAGGCGGGACATCGTACACGCAGATAATGAACCGCCTGAACTTTCATCAGTATCAGGCCCGCGTCCGTCTGGATGTCAGGGAGACAAACCCTGCGATTCAGGACCGCGTATCGGCTTGGAACGCGATGATGTGCAACACGAATGGCGTGCGTCGCATCTTCATCAACCCGCGGTGTAAGTGGCTTATCAGCAACCTGGAAAGCCTGAAATATAAAGACGGGACGGGCGCTATTGATACTCCGACCGTGAACGACATCAAAAAGGACAAAAACCAGAAGTTTATGGGTCACATCTTCGACGCCGCCTCTTACCTCGTCGAGAAATACGACCCCATCCAATTGAAACCGCCGGGCAATAAGCGCCCATCTGTCATCGTGCCAAAGGCGCTCCAGAAATTTAGGATGTAATGGAACAACAGATCAGCCTCACACCCAGCTACGAACTCCCAGAGCTTACCGAAGCCCAACAAGAAGAACTTGTTGGGTTTATTAATGATTGCGAGAAAAAGGGCTGCGAAGCGCGCAAGCCTTTTGAAGACGATTGGAAGGAATGCGACAGGCTCTATCGTTGTGAGCCTGAACCGCTGGAAGACGCAGACCTTGAATGGCAATCAAACCTCGTTCTCCCTTGGGCCTATGACGCGGTAGAAAGCGCATTCGCGCATCTGCACAACACGATGATTCCGCGCAACGATGACGTGTTCACGCTGGAAGGGCGCACCCAAGAGGACCATCCTGGCGCTGATACGATGGGCACGTATATGGAGGCGGCGCTTGACCGCATCCGTTACTCCGATCGCGTGGGCAAGGGGTTGCGCCAGTTATTGCGCAAGAACCATACGTGCGCCAAGGTTTACTTCAAAAAGGACATTGAAGTCGGCTACGACCCGGCGACGGATTCATTCAATGAGCGAACCACATACAACAACGTGTGGATCGACATTATCGACATTGAAGACTTCGTTTTCTGGCCGATTTACGGGGACATCAACAAAACGACGCGCATTCATACGACGTATCGCTTCCTAGAGGAATTGCACGATGCGGCCAGTATGGACAAAACCCTGTATTTCAACCTGGACAAGCTGACGGACGACGATAACAAGCCAGCCACTTCAGCCGCCCTGCTGAATCCCAAGGATGAGAAGGAACGGAAGCGGGAAGGCATCAAGCTGAAAGAGGCTTGGATCCATCGCGTCAAGATTGACGGCGTTGTTTATCACAACATCGTCGCCACGGTTGCCAATGACAAATGGCTGATTCGCTTCAAGCGCAACAAGTATTCCGATGGTGGTTGCCCACTGATCTGGATTCCTTTAATGCCTGAGGGTAACTGCAATTACGGCTATGGCCTTATCTCTAAAGGTATCCCCGTTCTCAAGGCCGCAAACTTCCTCTTTAATCAGCGCCTGAACGAAATCATCCTGAAAATGTACGGTTCTTGGAAATATTGGGATGACGGGGTTTTCAATCCTTACAACATGATTTCCCGGCCGGGCGCGCTGATCGAAATGAGCGGCCCGGAGAGCGTCGCCGCCAACCTGATGCCCTTGAATCCGGGCCTGGAACAAATCCAATTGGCCTATGCCGAGGTCAATGAGCTGAAGGCAGAATTTGAAAGCGTAACCGTTCCTAAAGTCGTTAAAGGCTTAATTGAAGCAGGCGACAGGACAGCAACCGAAATTAGCGGCGTGCAAAACAACGCTTCGGGCAAGCTGCACACGATGGCCTTTCATATCAATGAGAATTGGTTAAAACCCCTCTTTGAACGTGTATACGCCATCCTTTACTCAGAACTGGTACGAGGGAACGAAGAGCTGAAACTCGACGTTGCCAGGACAACACAACCGGCCGTTGATGTCATTGACGTGGACGATATGGGCCAGCCTTTGCCACAACCTCAGGTTGTCCAAAAATCCGAACAGCAGCTTATCAGCGAGCTTCCGCAGTTCCTGCCGTTGCCTGAAATCGATATTCAGGTTGTGGGCTATCAGAATATGCTCAGAAAGCAGGAAACGCTTCAGAATATGGACATTTACGCCACAAAGATGGCGGAGTCTCCGGCTGGCCAATACCTCAAATGGGACGGTATCGCGGAAATCGGGGCCGAATCGCTTGACATCGACAAGAGTCGCGTCGTCCTAGATGAAGAAGGTCGCAAGCGTGTTGATGCGGAGACGCAGCGCAAAGCCGAGATGCAAGAACAGCTCATGATTGCGGCTGAGAAGGAAAAGCTTGACCTTCAACGCTTCAAAGAAGAGGCGAAGGTGCAAATTGAGCTTAAGAAGCTGGAGCTTCAGGAGATGGAAATGATGCTGAAGTACCAGCAACAACAACAAATGGAATTAAACGCGGCCCAAACCGCTTTTGAAGATTCTGAATCTGAAAAGGAGAAAGCTTCTAATGCCAAGTAAAACATATGGGCCGCCCGATGTTGTTCGGGCCGTGCTTGACCATCCTCACATCGAAGGCTACCTTGACGGCGACACATTCCCGCGCTTCAAGCTCTGGACGAGCGGCAAGATCGAAATGGGCAATGGTTCTTCCGCCCCTTCAACAGTTTTAAGCGCAAGCGGTTCTACTGGCGGTTTTGACCGCTTGATTAAAGTCAAGAAGGTGGCATTGGCAAACGTTGACACTGCTGGCGGCGTCTTCGCTTTCAGCCCTGGAGTTGCCTGTTTTGTCGAGCGCGTTGTCGTCAACCGCACGACGGCCAGCTCCGGAGCCTGCACGATTGACATCGGTATTGCCGCTAACGCGACGACTTTGAACGACACCCTTATGGACGGCCTGAATGCCAACGCTACAGCTGGCATTTCGGACAACATCAACGACGCGGGGACCAACGGCAAGGCGCGACAACTGATGTCCGCAACTCAATATGTAACGGCTTCCGTTGCATCAGGCGCTTCCGCAGGTTTGGTGGGCTTTGCCTACATCCATTACGTGGAGCTGTAATGAAACCAATTGTCCAAAAAACCACTATGAAGCGGGAAGAAATCGAGCAGGCGATTGGGATTGTGGAACGCCTGGTCGAGATGTCCCAAACGGAGGGATGGGCCTGCTACGTCAAAACTGTGGAAGCGGCCATTCAAAGCCATTGGCCGTCTGTCAACGAACTTGGCGGGAACGATGACGCGATATCTGTCTCATCGCGCCTGTTGTTTGTCAACGGGATGAAGCATGCCCTTGCCATTGTGGATTCCCAAAAGCGAAAGCTTGAAAGCCTTAGACAGCAATTAGAAAAAGCTGAATAAGAAATATCTGAACGCCTTTGGTTGTGTGTGATGCAGAGGTCTCAGGGTCAGCGCGGAAACGCGCTTTTTTAACGTGCAATCACAGAGGAATTGATTGATGACCCTCGAAGAGACCACTTCAACGGGAGGAGAGCAGAGTTTTGCCGCTCTGCTTACCGATTCAAACGCGACGACTGCCCCCAGCAACGAGCCCGCTGTAGACAGCGAGCCAACATCGTCCGAAGGCGGTGAATCCGCCCAGGAGCCTGCTCCAGAGCAATCCACGCCACCGGAGCGCGACGTTGAGCTTGAGCGTTTACGGCGGGTTATTGCTGGGGATCCGAACCTCAGTTCTCGGTATGAACAGGAAATTTATCGGGAATACGGGCAGCCGTATCAGCCACCGCAACCGGTCCAACAGCAAGCACAGGCTCAGCCTCAACAGACGCAAACGGAACCTCAATTGCCGTTTGATGAGGCGACGTTTGATCCAACGAATGTGCAGCATATGGCGGCGCTGATGAATTATCAGCTGAGCCAGCAGCTGAAGCCTTTTGGCGATTACATTCAGCAGGATCAGGAACGTGAACAGCGCTACCAAAAAGAACAGGCCGATCGCCTGATGATGGAGCGCGAAGTCGCGGTACACGAAACGTTGGATCAGCACGTCCCCGGATACAAAGACGTTTTATTGTCCCAAAACCCAACACCGGAGCAAGTTGCGTTGTATAACACGGCGCAGGCATTGTTTACCCAAACGGTGCGGCAGGGTTATCCGGAAGGGTTGTGGCTGAACGAAAAGGTTCACAAGGAAGTCGCGGCAAGAATCGCTCCCCAGTTGAAGCAAGTGGCAGGCCGGTTAGGGCTCCTGAAAGAAGCGGCAAAAGCGGCGGAAAGCAAAGGGTTTCACGTAGAAACCTCCAGCACCGTTCCTCCTGCGCAAGCGGGTGGTAAGCGGAATCTGTTCGCGGCTGCCGCCGAGAAAGGAAGCCTGGCCGGGATGTTAAAGCATATCAACAATTAAGGAGATGTCTTAAATGGCCATCGTTTCACAATTTGAATCCCGGTTAGAGGCCATCAACAAGAAGTTGATGGAAATCGCCGATCGCGAAACCCCGCTTTTGAAGCGTCACTTGGATTTATCCAATCCTGTTGACGCCATTAAGTGGGAATGGGTAGACAAAACCCTCAAAGGGTTAACGGATACCCTCGCCGCAACCGCTGTTACTGCTGCCACCATCGTGACTCTGAACGGTGGGACCAATGCACCGAAACGCATCATTGATAACGTGACGGTGTTCTTGGCAGGCTCTGAACGGATGTTGGTAACATCTACCATCACCGTTGTGACCAACAGCTCGCAGCACGTCGTTACCCGCGCGTATGACTCAACCACGGCGGTTCAGCATAACCCGAGCAAAGAGTTCATCATTCTGAACAGCCGGGCGGAAGGCTTCACTGCCGGTCGCGACGACACGCAGAAAGGCACCCGTCAGTACAACTACACGGGCATCATCGAGCGTGAGGCCAAAGTTACAGGGTCTGCACAGGCTATTGACGCGGTGGGCGCTGAAAACACTCTGGAGAAGCAGATTGAGGATCTGATTCCTGAAGTGTTAAAACAGCTGGAAGTCATGCTGCTGTATGGCGCTCGAAAAGCGAACGCGGACCTTACAGCGCGTGAGCCTGGAGGGTTCGTTTGGTGGGCCCAGAACGTGGGGACGTCCACGACTGCAACCACGCTGAACGATGCGGTGTTCGACACGGTGATCAAGAACTACCTGAAAAAAGGTGGGGATGCGAACCAGCTGGCGGCCATCGTGTCCGTAACACAGCAGCAGAAGGTAAACGAGCTGAAAGAAGCGCGTGTTGTTTCCGGCGGAATGACCCAAGGGGAAACCAACATCAACAACTTCGTGACGCGTTACGACTTTGGTTCCAAGGCCCAGATCGAAATCTTCTACTCCACCGACGTTCGAGAGGACGAAGCGATTTTCTACCAAAAGAACAAGGTGAAAGTGAAGCCGCTTAAAGGCCGTCAAGTCTTCCGCAAAAAACTGCCGGAAGATGGCGACTTCAAGCGTGAAATGGTCTGCGGGGAATACACCTTCGAGTTCTCTAATGCCCGTGAAACCCTCTATCACTACACGGGACTGGCCGTTTAATCGAAACGCAAGCCTAGGCGGGGAGAAATCCCCGCCTTTTCTTGGAGCATTATGAATTTCCTTCAAATCGCGCAATTTGTTTCTGACCAACAGGACGGCGAGCGTCTGTCGACGGTATACAACCCCGACCAGGGGATGCTGTCGCAGACTGTTCGCCGCCTTCGGGACAACGTGAACCGGGCGTATAACCTGGTTAAACTGGCGCTCGGCTGGAGGAATGAAAACGCTGAAACGACATTCACGATAACCACGGCGGCAAACACCGAATCCTATAACATTCCAAGCGGTGTTTTAACTGTTTCCCAATTGAAAATCGGAACCGATCCGCCGGTTCGGATGTTGCCATGGCCAGAATACGAGATTTACAAGTCGGACACTTACCTGATCCTCGTGACAGGTTATCCCGATGTGGCCGCTATTTACGGCCGAAAAGTGTACTTTTACCCTGTTCCCGATACGGCGTATACCGTGGATTGCCGGGGATACGAAACCCTAACCCGTCTTAATCTGGATGAGGATGAGCCGGACCTGCCGGCTGATTTTCACCAGGTGATCGCTGAAATCGCTCTGTATTACGAGATGGTCTATGAGAACAACCCAGGTGCTGGCCTGCTGGTCACGGATGCCGCGGGGAACCTTCAAGGCCAGGGTGGGCAAGCCGCAAACGCGGTCCTGATGTTCAATACCATCAAAAAGAATTTCCGGGCGCATTTCATTGAAGCGCCGAGAATGCGGAGTCCTTTAGAGCAGCGACGGCTTAACTCGCTGAGAAGGATTGTCCGGGGATAATGGCGACACCGTTTCAACGGACATATACCAGTTTTGTCGGCGGCATTAACCAGCGTTTAGGTCCGGTTATTCTGGATAACGGGGATGTTGAAGCGCTTTTGTTCTGCAATATCGCAGACAACTGGGAGTGTAGCGAACTTGGGCTTTTAAAGCGCCCCGGCTGGATCGCGGTGCTGGCCTCAGCCATTTCCGGGACGCCGAAAATCACCGGGCTTTTCGAATATGTAAACCCAACCGGGGCGCTTGAGCTGATTGCCTGCGCCGGGACCAAGATTTACAGCATTACAGGCAGTACCGCAACAGAGATTTTGAGCGGACAGACGGCCGGGGCTTATTATCAGGCTACGCAGTGGGATGATGGAGCCGGGACCGAGGTCATTATCCTGATGAACGGCGTGGATACGCCTGTTGAATATGACGGGACAACGTGCGGGGCGGTTTCTTTTACGGACCCGGACAATATTTGGGACGGGGCCACACCAAAAGGGGCCGCCGTCTTCCGAAACCGTATCTTTTACTGGGGTGATCCGACGTATAAATACCGCCTCTATACGCCCCGCCCCGGCACATACAACAACTTCGATAACACGACGCTAGAAGTGGATGCCTTTGATATTGATGCCGGCTTTGGCGGCTCGATTACGGGCGTTCGAACCCTTACCGACGACTTCCTGGTCATCTACAAAGAGCGAGCTATTCGCCGCCTGGCGGGTTCGGCACCGTTCGGCTCGGCAATCGATGAATTCGCCCTTGCGGATGTGACGGATAACTTTGGGTGCATCGCGCCGTTATCGCTCGTCGGGAACGAAATCGAGCATTACTTCCTGGCTGAAGACGGCTTACGGCAGTTAAAGCCGATTGAAAGTTACGGGGACGTGGATCCGCAACAGCCCACGTATTTAGTCCCGGATCTGGTCGGAAATATTAACTTTACCCGCTCAGTCGTACAAAACGCTTGTGCGGTATTCGATAAAACTAACCGGCAGATCTGGCTATCCGTTCCCACGGGCTCCAGCTCTACCAATACGCAGATTCTCCATTACGACATCATCACTAAAGGTATTGATGTCCGGCCGATTGCTCAGGCGACAGCAAGCTACTTGGCCGTGTTCAACAGGAAGCTCTACCACGGGGATTACGCTGGACAGATATTCCGCCACGGGGACACGAACGGGAATAACGGGGCCAATATTACCGCGACGTGGGAAGGTAAATACATTGCCCATTACGGTATCAGCTCCTGGAAGCGGTACAAAGACATTTTCATTTATGCCGACTCCGACAGCTCCGGGGACGTTATTGTCCAATGGCGCTTGCTGCGGCGGGGGCAGGAGCAGCTTAAAAGCGAATCGGAGTCCATCGGCGGCGCTTCGTCACTTTGGGATGTCGCGCAATGGGATGTCGCGCAATGGGCGTCTTCCAAGCAAGCGGTGTTTCACATCAAGAACCCGGGACGCGGAAACGCGATACAGCTCCGGTTTTTGAATACCAGCAGCTCACAACGGCCGAAGATTCGGCAGGTGGATATTCACGGTGAAGTTTTTGGGACACGAAAAGGATGAGAACAGTCGAGTTGCTCGATCTGTCCGTTAAGGACCATCGGGAATTTATGTACGACTTGGGGATGACCTGCAAAGATGATTTTCTAGACGATTACGATAACGACATCATCTTGCTCATGAACCATTACGGCAAAGAAATCGAAGGCGGAGGAACCAAAGCCTTCCTTTGCCTGGATGATGGACAGAAAGCCGGCATTATCTGGGTGGACATCGACACTAAGGGCATCGGCTACATTCACGCCGCCCTGATGCCGGAATACCGGAAGGGCTTTAACGCGCTGCATTTCCTGCGGCAATTTGTGGCGTTTTGCTTTGAACACACGGATCTTCGCAAAATTGAAGCCCATTTGCCCACCAGGAACCGCCGGGCGGAGAAGCTGATTATCCGGATAGGCTTTACCAAAGAGGGCCTTAGAAAAGCGGCCACGATGAAGAACGGCAAGCCGGAAAATCACGTTTTATTAGCGATTACGCGCGATCAATATGAAGGACGTTTAAGGAATGTCAGGCGGAAAAAAGCAGTCCAGCTCAACCCCAGTACCCGAAGCGCCTAAGCCGCAAAACGAATACTTCTACGATAACGGCTTTTTGCGCTCGGACCGGGTTTATGACAAAGGCCGGGGCGGCTATATCAGCAATGTTTACAGCACGCCCGAAGAGCAGGCCATCGACAAGCAGGCGACGGGCTTCATTTCCCAGTTGGTTGGGCAGGTTCCGAACGCGTTCAATATGACGCCGGAGCAGCAAAACGCCCAGATTGAAGCCTACGCAGCCCCTCAGCGCCGAGCATTGGAAAACTCCTATAACCAGGCATTGGGAACAGCGAATATGGCCGCCAACAGTTCCGGGATGCGGAATTCTGTTGGTTTTGAAAATTACAGGGCTGACAAGCTGGATAAAAACAGGGCGGAAGGATTGGCGGATATCGCGGCCAATTCTGAATTGATGCGCTACCAGTTGCCGAGTATGGCCCTGAAACCTTACGCGGATGCGTTCAATCTCTACAACGCAGCATTGAGCGGCGAGCAGGCCAGAGAGATGAGCAGCTTTGAACCGGCTTACCAGGGCTCGAATGCGGGCAATAGCTTCGCGTCAAGCAACTATAACAACCTGGTGAACTATTACCAGTTGAAAAACTCGCCCCAGCAAAAGAGCGGCGGGTTTATGTCAAAACTTTTTGGAGGATTTTAAATGATTCCGTTTGCAGCAATTTTACCGCTTTTGGCCAAAGCGGGCGCTGCCGCCGCCACTGGAGCGAAAGTTGCAGGGGCTGCCGCCGCAACAGGTGCTAAAGCTGCGGCTGCCGGTGGCGGGAAGCTCGCCGGGTTGGCCAAATTCGGCGGCAAATTGCCGGGCCTCCTTTCAGGGCTTTCCCAATCCAAGAACGCGATTGGGTCATTGCTTGGCGTGCAGCAGATGCCAGAACAGGGGCCGCAGTTTTTGCAGGGAGGCGGCGGAATGGGTGGCATGATGAGCGGGCTTGGAGGAGGTTTTCAGCGACCAATGGCACCACCTCCGATGGTTGGCGGCTACAGTAGTGGCTCCTTTGGCCAGCGCGGCATGCCCGGGTATCAGGAATGGGATAACATCGTCACACCGTGGGGGCAGGTTCCCCGTGCACGTAATCAGGGAAATTACCTGGGATAGGACGATACGATGGCAACTCCGAATACATATGCCGATCTGTTAGGTGATTTTACTCGCAACGCTATTGTGGGCACAGCCACCGGAGGAGGTGGGTACGGCAAGAGTAGCCCCTGGATGGACGCCTTGCGTTATGCTGGAGCTGTTGGCTCGGCTCTCGCTGGCGTTCGACAGAAAGGGATTGTCCCCGCATTACTGGAGGGGGGCGGCAACGTTGCTAAAATTCATGCCCAGCGGCAATTTAACCAATATGTGCAGGACCAGCAACGGCAGGCTTTGTTGTTACAGCAACAGCAAAACGCAAACAATGCCGGCCTTTACACGGATGTCACGGGTTTAACATTGGCACATCCGAATGCTGGCGTTGATGCATCGGTTTTAAATATGGCCGCTCCGCTTGTCCGTAAAAACAACGCCAATCCTGCTTGGTCAGCAGCCTTGCAAGGCAAAGAAGTTGACCTGGAGGATATGAAAGCAGACTATGGCGAATTGCCCGCCATACTGGTTAATCGTGCCAATGCGGTAAACGATGCCAACGCTACCCTTAGCCAGCTTCCTGAATTCGCGGGCAGGCAGCCATTTTTTGGTGGCAAGCCTTTCCAAGAGCTTGCCCTCAGCATCGTAAATCCCCAGCAATTCCCCAACCTGAGCCAGGCGATGCAACCGCAGCTTGATCCGGGGCAGGTATCGCTCCAGGCTTCAGCTCGCAAAGGTAACGCCGTCACGCCGGGCCAAGCGCTTCAATTCGGCATCCCGAACGTTGATCAAATGCTGACCGGTCGGAAGAATGAGTTCGGTATTTTTGATGATTACCGTGACACTAACGAGGCCATTCGTTCCAATAAAGCGAACGAAGGCATCGATATGTATGGCAAACAAACTGATAGAATGACCGCTGAAGATCAGCGGCGCCTTGGCTATTGGAAGCGGCCTCCAGGCGGTGGTAGTTCCGGGGATACGCCGCTCGAAACTGGCATCAAACAGCAGCAATATATGGAAAACCAACTTCAGATGTTAGATACACTGGAGCAGGATTTAACCGACCATGGGATTCGTACTGGCGTTATCGACAAGAAAACCGGTGCTTTAAAGCCAAGCGCTCCCGGATATGCAGGCTTTATTAAAGAACTGAACAAAGTCCAGCGTAAGAAGACGGACATCAACGCCGCAATGCTTGGCGGTGGTGGAGCATTCGGTGGCGGGTCCAGGGAAAAACTTCAACAGGCCACGACCGAGCGGAAAGTCGTTAAAGGTTCCAAAGGGACTTACACCTTCTAATGGCCGCACCGCTCCGGACAGGTAACGTTTGATCAGGTGATGGCACAGCCCGGCTTCCTTGAAGAGCCGATGGACGTGCGCATTGACATTGCCAATCAGTATTTTGACAAGAACGTTGCAACACAGCCCGGCTTCGCAGAGGAGGCC
>JACCDR012383791.1_pt1 | contig 23125 bp, 19 predicted proteins | sample 7446431 | NCBI WGS metagenome assembly JACCDR01 (sample SAMN15323443, study PRJNA562643) | freshwater metagenome | isolation source: river surface water | place: USA:Blue River Watershed | collected 2017-08-17 | reverse complement strand
CCCCGTCTTGCTCAGTCGGGTGAAGATAGCGGATACCGATCACTTCGAGAGGTTGCCTCAGACGTCGTGAAATCTCTCGCTGGAGAGGAATCAGCTCAATGCGGTGACTCCAAATGCGATCTCTCATCCGAAGTTCGTGGCTCGACTGAGTTGTAATCACCGGGTATTGGCAAGCATCGAGCAGCTTTTTTGCAGTGCGGATGCGCTCGTTTTTCATAGCGTCGCCCATAACACTCGTCGAAGGGCTCGAGAGCACTTCAAAATAGGCTTTCTTCTGAGCTTCGCAATCGCGTGCTTCGGCCATTGAGATTAAGCTCGTGCACAACAAAAGAACTCTAAAAATGAACTTCATGTCTTTACTCCTCACGGACTGCTGCCATCCCAAATATTGTGGGATAAATTTGTCATTATTCGAGATGAACTATCTTCTGAGGGTTTGGCTTTGCGAAGACGATGCCGCTGCGAAGAATGCAATTTATTTGAGCTGACGGAAGATGCGTGGCTAGTTAATCGACAAAGTGACCTATTTTGGAAACCATTTTAAAAAGCGTCGAACTTTTTGATACAGAGATTTTTTCGTTATTCAGCTAATTTAAATGACGTAGGCAAAACCTCTTATAAATTGAGCTCGCTCTACTTTAATTTCTCAACAATCGCTTGAGCGGCTTTTCTAAAAGCTTCCGCTTCAGGCGATTTCGGATGGCTTTCCACGATGGGAATTCCAGCCTCTCCCGACATACTGATGCTGGGGTTGAAAGGAATTTCAGAAAGCTTTTGCAATTTTTTAGCATCCAAATACTGATCCATTTCACCTTTAGGGTAGAGCTGAATTTTTTCGCCATTGGCAGGGTTGAGCATATAAGCCATATTTTCAATCACACCCAAAATTGGAACCGCAACGCGGCCCCACATATCGATGGCTTTTTTTGCATCGATCAGAGCAATGTTTTGCGGAGTGCTGACGATCACGGCTCCGGCAACGGGAACTTTTTGAGCGAGTGATAATTGAATGTCTCCTGTGCCTGGTGGAAGATCGACAACAAGATAATCAAGATCACCCCACTGAACATCACGAAGAAATTGATCCATGGCTTTAAAAAGCATGGGACCACGCCAAACGACGGCAGAATTTTCTTCGATGATAAAACCGATGCTCATGATTTTGAGACCTAAACGGGTGATCGGCTGAAGTTTACTGTCTTTGCTAATCTCGGGCTTTTGGTTCAAAGCTCCAAGCATACGGGGAAGGCTCGGGCCATAAATATCGGCATCCAGCAAACCGACCTTCGTTTCGGGACTCTGTTTGCTCAATGCCAGAGCAAGGTTGGTCGCAACCGTAGATTTACCTACTCCGCCTTTGCCGCTGGAGACAGCGATAATATGCTTTACGCCCGGAATAGGTTTTTGTTGATCAAATGGATTTGGTGGAGTGAATGCCATAATGCTTGAATCCTTCCGCGTGATAGTCAGATAATATGATTAAGATGTCTAGCCAAGCCTTTTTGTGGACGAACATTGGAATCGCACTGATTGTTGTGCTGCTTTTTCTCATTGGCAGAAAATCTGTCACTTCTCCGTCTAAATTGAACTTGAGAAAAGGAGACCAGCCAACTCCCAAAGCTGGCAAAGCTCCTGTTCATTATCGGTCAAAAAACACAGATCCTGTTGATGCGAACATGAAGAGTTTGAACGTGATGTTCATGTACAATGGACATAACTTTGATGCTTACGAGGTTCTCGGGGTTCCCGCAGGAGCTCGCATGGAGATGGTGCAAGCGGCTTTTGACAAGGCGATATCTCAACAGGGCAGTGATCGTGAATTTTTAGAAGCAGCCTTGAGCGCGATCAAAAGATAAAATTATCTCTTAAGCGAAGCTTTCTCTTTGTAATCGGGCTTCAGTTGTCCGCGATGACACATGTAGCAATCTGCTTTCGGAGCATTTTTGCCATTCATTCCATTATCGATCAGCACCTGAGTCAGTCTCATATGCTCTTTGCCGATTTTAAAAGCATCTTTTTTATCCGATTTAAAGTTATCGGTATTGTGACAAGTCGTGCAGGTAACACCCAGTTGCCGAGAGATAACAATCATTTGCTCTCGCATTTGATCTTCGTTAGCCTTGATGGAGTTCGCATTCCCACTTTGCGCTGAAATGAACAGGGGGAATAGCAGTATTATTGCGACCAGAGCATTCATTCTAACTCCTTGATATAAAAGTATTTTAGCCAATTCTATCACGCCTCGCCAAGCACGAATTTTTTTGACCTCAAACTCCGGTCTCAGGTACCAATAAGACTGATATTTCAACATGAGCGAAAGGCCCAGATGTCTTCACGTCCACTTAAAGATTTAGCCACCCTTGTTTCACTCAGCAAACGTCGAGGTTTTGTTTTTCAAAGCTCTGAGATTTATGGGGGTCTAGGGAGCTGTTGGGATTACGGCCCCTTGGGTTCACTGATGAAGTTGAACGTGAAGCGTGCGTGGTGGAATGCCATGACTCGCAGACCAGACATGGTCGGTCTTGATGCTGCGATCTTGATGCATCCAACAGTTTGGAAAGCCTCGGGTCACGTCGATGGGTTTTCGGATCCATTGGTGGATTGCAAAGATTGTAAAACTCGTTTTCGTTCAGACAATACAGATTCCTACATCAATAAGAAACAATGTCCTGTTTGCGGATCCAAAAATTTGTCAGAGCCGAGAAATTTCAATTTGATGTTTAAGACCCACATGGGTCCGGTGGAAGACACGGGTTCCGTTGTTTATTTGCGTCCTGAGACCGCACAAGGCCATTATGTGAATTTTCTCAATTGCCAAGCTTCCAGCCGATATAAAATTCCTTTCGGGATTGCAGCCATTGGAAAATCTTTCCGTAACGAAATCACTCCGGGAAATTTTATTTTTCGTACTCGTGAATTTGAGCAAATGGAAATGCAATACTTTGTAAAACCGGGCGAAGACGAGAAATGGTTTGAAACATGGAAAGAGCTTCGTTGGTCTTTCTATAAAAAATTCGGCTTCAAAATGGAGAATCTTCGCTATCACCCTCATGGGCCGGGCGAGCTGGCGCACTATGCGAAAGCGGCTTTTGATATCCAGTATCTTTTCCCAATGGGTTGGAGCGAGCTTGAAGGAATTCATAACCGTGGAAACTTTGATTTGACTCAGCATACGAAATTCTCTGGAAAAACTTTGGAATATTTTGACGAAGCTTCCAAAGAAAAGTTCATCCCCTACGTTGTTGAAACAGCTGTGGGTTGTGATCGTCTCTTCTTGGCTTTCATGGTCGATGCTTACCGAGAAGAAGTGACCGTGGACGAAAAGGGAGCTGAAGACGTTCGTGTGGTTCTGGGGCTGCATCCACAAATCGCTCCGATCAAGGTGACCATTTTGCCATTGTCGAAAAAAGAAGAGCTCACCAGTGTGGCGGAAAAATTGCGGGACGAATTAGCCGAAGATTTTGATGTTCTCTATGATGAGAGCGCTTCGATCGGTAAACGTTACCGCCGGGCGGATGAGATCGGAACTCCGTATTGCGTGACAGTGGATTTCGAGACTTTGAATGATCAGGCGGTCACTGTTCGTCACCGAGATACGATGAAGCAAGATCGAATCGCTATGAAAGAATTAAATGCTTACATCACTGCGGGTTTAAAAAACTTTTAGTTTAAAAGGAAAAAGCACATGCAAACTCAAGGTCAAGTCTCTGGAGCTACTGGCAAAAAATCAGCTGTCCCTGAAAAGTTTGTTTATTTTTTCTCTGCCGGTGAAACAGATGGCAATGCGGGGATGAAAAACACCCTGGGTGGAAAAGGCGCTAATCTCGCAGAGATGACCTCTTTAGGATTATCGGTGCCCCCGGGATTTACGATTTCAACCGATGTTTGTACTCATTATTATGAAGAAGGTGGAAAGCTTCCCGCTTGGGTGAAGCCGGCTGCTGAAGCAGCAGTCAAAAAAGTTGAAAGCAAAATCGGTAAAAAATTTGGTGATACGGCGAATCCGTTGTTGTTTTCTGTGCGCTCAGGAGCTCGGGCTTCGATGCCAGGGATGATGGATACGATTTTGAATTTGGGTTTGAACGATCAAACAGTCGAAGGCCTTGCGAAATCTTCGAATAACCCTCGATTTGCTTGGGATTCTTATCGACGATTTATCCAAATGTATTCTGATGTCGTGATGGGAATGAATTCTTCCATGCTCGAAGTCACCTTAGAAGATTTGAAAGATGAAAAAGGCTATAAGCTCGACACTGAATTAACGACGGAAGATCTAAAAACTTTGTCGAAAAAATTTAAAGAGCTCGTGAGACAATCTACCGGCCAAGTTTTCCCGAACGATCCTTGGGAGCAATTGTGGGGAGCTGTTTCGGCTGTTTTTAAATCTTGGCATACTCCACGGGCGATTACATATCGCGAGCTTCATGATATTCCTGCCGAATGGGGAACCGCCGTGAATGTGCAGAGCATGGTGTTCGGAAATATGGGTGATGATTCGGCCACAGGTGTAGCGTTCACTCGAGATCCCTCGACAGGTGAGAAGAAATTCTACGGAGAATTTTTGATCAATGCTCAAGGGGAAGACGTGGTGGCAGGGATCCGAACTCCGCAGCCAATCACGATTGTCGATGCCAAAGGCACAGGGATGAAATCCCTCGAAGAGGCAATGCCTGAGTCCTTTGCTCAACTGGTGGAAAATTATAAAAAATTAGAGAAGCATTACCGAGATATGCAAGACATCGAATTTACCATCGAGCGTGGGAAATTATGGATGTTGCAAACTCGGAATGGAAAGCGCACGGCCCGTGCTGCTTTAAGAATCGCGAATGATATGATCGATGAAAAATTGATCACCGAAGAAGAGGCGATTTTAAGATTAGATCCGGCAAGCCTTGATCAGCTTTTGCATCCCACATTAGATCCGAAGGCGGAAAAAACCGTTTTAGCGAAAGGTCTGCCGGCAAGCCCTGGTGGAGTTTTCGGTCAAATCGTTTTCTCTTCAGAAGAAGCGGTCGAGTGGAAAGAAAAAGGCAAGAAAGTCATTTTGGTCCGTATTGAAACCTCTCCAGAAGATATTTCCGGAATGGTGGCCTCTCAAGGGATTTTGACCACTCGTGGGGGGATGACATCTCACGCAGCCGTTGTTGCCCGTGGAATGGGTAAATGCTGCGTCGCTGGTTGTGGTGAGATTGATGTCGATTACCGCAATGAAACCATGAAAGTAAAAGGCTACGTGCTTAAAAAAGGTGATGTGATTACTTTGGACGGAGGCACCGGCGAAGTTTTCATGGGCGAAGTGAAAACATTGGAGCCAAAACTGGACAATGATTTTGCTCGTATTATGAAAATTGCAGACCGAGTTCGCAGATTAAAAGTGCGCACCAATGCGGATACTCCGAAAGATGCGGAAGCCGCGAAAAATTTTGGTGCCGAAGGCATTGGTCTTTGCCGAACCGAGCATATGTTCTTTGGAGCAGACCGTATCGATGCTGTTCGTGAAATGATTTTGGCTGAGAACAAAGATGAACGTGAAGAGGCTTTAGCAAAGTTATTGCCGATGCAAAGAGGGGATTTTCTCGCTTTATTTAAAATTATGCGCGGATATCCGGTGACGATTCGTCTTTTGGATCCTCCTTTGCATGAATTTGTGCCTCATACAGAAGAAGAAATTGTGGAGCTCTCTAAACGTATTAATCACGACTTAGAGCGCTTGCGTTCAAAAGTACGCGGTCTTCATGAATTCAATCCCATGTTGGGTCATCGTGGTTGCCGATTGGCGATCACTTATCCTGAGATCTATGAAATGCAGGTTCGCGCGATTGCCGAAGCGGCTTGTGAGATGGTCAAAGCCGGAGACAAGCTCGTTCCTGAAATCATGATTCCACTAGTTGGAGTCGATAAAGAATTAGAAACTTTGAGAGCTTTAACTGTGAATACAGTGGAAAAAGTGCAAAAAGAAAAAGGTATCAAATTCGAATATCTCGTCGGAACCATGATCGAACTTCCTCGAGCTGCGATCACAGCGGAAGCGATTGCCGAACATGCGGATTTCTTTAGCTTTGGAACGAATGATCTGACTCAGACCACGTTGGGATTATCGCGAGATGATTCAGGAAGATTCTTAGGAAGCTATGTGAGCCAAGGGATTTTGCCTAAGGATCCTTTTGTGAGCATTGATAAGGGCGGAGTCGGACAGTTTGTAAGAATGGGTGTGGATCTCGGTCGTCGTATGAAACCTGATTTGAAAACAGGAGTTTGCGGCGAGCATGGTGGTGATCCCGAATCCATCGATTTCTTTCACCAATGCGGATTGGATTACGTCAGTTGCTCTCCTTACCGAGTGCCGATTGCGCGATTAGCTGCTGCCAAGTCCGCTCTTCAAAGCAAGAAGACCCAACACTAAAAGGTACCCGTCAGAGGATTTGCCGGGCGCATCATGAAGATTTTTCCAGCTCAAACATTCAGCATTGTATGAGCTATTTTTAAGCAAAAAATCGCAAAATGCCCTCTGAAAAAGCAGGGCCTGATGAAGCCTTCAGCATGTTAACGCGCCCGCGCTTGAAAGCGAAAAAATCACGGACATTCAGGGCATTCCCTTATTGACTTGAAGTGCAGCACGAACACAAAATTTAACTTATAGAACATCGAACACTATGGATAGTGCGGGTGTTACATTGTGCTCAAGGATGCGAGCCTTTAATAGTTGATGCGTGTGGACTCATGACGAGATCCAATTCGCGGATATTGAGGTGTTACCTTGAGAATCAAAAAAATCGAGCTCATTGGTTTTAAATCTTTCAAAGACCGAACAGTGATTCAATTCGACGCCGGTATTACCGGTATCGTCGGTCCCAATGGTTGCGGTAAATCAAATATCGTCGACGCTCTTGTCTGGGTGATGGGTGACATGTCTGCGAAAGATCTTCGCGCCAGCACGATGACTGATGTGATCTTCGCGGGTGCAGATGGTTATGCCCCGATGGGGATGGCCGAAGTTTCTTTGACCTTAGAAAATGACGGCGGACCTTTCCCTGCCAAATATGCGAAACATTCTGAAGTGATGGTGACTCGTCGCCTGCATCGATCAGGAGAATCCGAATATTATGTGAATAAAGAACCCGCTCGTTTGAAAGATATCCAGGAAATTTTCATGGATACAGGAGCGGGTGCCAAAGGTTTCTCGATAATCCAACAGGGTATGATTGGTAAAATCATCACTTCAAAACCTGAAGATCGTAAAAATTTGATCGAAGAAGCTGCGGGTATTACCAAATTCAAAGCTCGTAAAAAAGAATCGCAAAGGAAATTGGTGGCGACTGAGCAAAACTTGGTTCGTCTTCAGGACATCATCGGCGAGTTGAAACGTCAGATCGATTCTTTGCAGCGCCAAGCTCAAAGAGCGGAACGTTACCGCAATTTGAAAACTCAGATTGAAGAATTGGACCTGTGGGTTGCTTCACACCAATTTAAAGAATTGAAGACGGCAGCGGATGAAGCTCAGGCCATCTTCCAAGAAGCTCAAAGCATGGAAGTTGAAGGCGGAACAAATCTGACAGGTCTTCAATCACAACTAGAGACTTTGAAGCTTTCGATCTTAGAACAAGAGAAGAAAGTCGAAGAAACTCAGACTGTTCATTTCGAAAAACAATCTTTGGTTCAGAAAAAAGAGCTCGAGATTCAAGAATTGAAGTTTGAAATCGAACAAGCTCGTCGTAACGAAGTGATGACTGGAAACTTGTTATCTGAGCAGCAAGCTCGTCAGGAATTATTGCAAAGAGATTTCGATCAGTTCTCAGCTCAGGCTCAAGAATTAAAGATGGAATCTGAATCTCTGACAGCTGAATTTTTAGCTAAATCAGAAGCTTTCCAATCGGCTCAGGAAAGAATCTCCAGTGTCGACGAAGAGTTAACAAGCTCCCGTCGTGAATTCTTTGCTCTCGGTCAATCGGAATCAGCTATGGATGCCAAAGTTCAAGCTTTGGGATCACAAATTGAAGAAATCCGATCTCGTGAAGAGAATGAAAGATTAACTCTTCATGAATTGACCGAGAAACAAACCGAATTTGAAACTCGTCGTCGCAAAGTCAGCACGGATTTAGACCGTGAACGCCAATTGCAATTAGACCTTTCCAGCGATGTCGAATCCTTTGAGGCCAATAAGAAAATCCTTCAAGAACAAATTGGTGTGAAACGCACAGAGGTTGAAGAGTTCAAAGATAATTTGAACCAAGTGGCAAGCCGTCTTTATGGTTTAGAAAACTTGCATAGCAATTTCGAAGGTTTTGAAGAGGGCGTGAAGAACGTCATGCTTTGGCAAAAAGCCAAACAAGCTGAGATTCATGCTGATGGCTCCATGAGCTTCCAGCCGGTTTCTGAAGTTGTCGAAGTGCCAAGCGAATATGAAGTTGCGATGGAAGCAGCCCTGGGCTCTCGCCTGCAGATGCTTTTATCTCCAGATTCAGGCCTTGTGATTCAGGCGGTGGATCACTTAAGAGAAACAAAAAGTGGAAGAGGGTCTTTCCTGACGGAGACGGAAGGGCAGAGCCCTGCAATTGGACGTAGCTCAATTCCACGCGAAGAGGTTAAAGCCTTTTTAAAAGACGTTGTTCGTGCTTCTGATAAATACACTCAATCAGTCAGTTATCTCTTAGACGGTGTGGCTGTTGTTGATTCCATCCGCACAGCTTTAGCATTAAGAGCCAAACATCCAGGTTGGACATTTGTTACAATGGATGGAGACACTTTGAGCGCTGATGGCGTTTTAACAGGTGGAGCGACTGAAGCGGGTGCCGATAGCGGCGTTTTGAAACGCCGTCGTGAAATCAAAGAGCTTTCAGAGCAAAAAGGTGAGTGGGCTGGGAAATTAGCTCTCGCTCAAGCTTCTTTGAGAAAAATGGAAGAGCAATTAGCGAATATTTTAAATGACTTTGAAGGCGCGCAAAAACGCAAAATCGAACAAGAGATCAAAGTCACTGAGCTTAAAAAAGATATGGAAAGAGCTGAACAAGAAATCGAAAATGCTCGCTTGGCTTGTGAAAGACAAGAAAGAGAATTGGCTCGTATTTCGGAACAGCTTCGCACTCAGGAAGAAAAGCACACTGAACTGACAGCTCATTTGCAAGAAGCTCGAGAAAAGAAATTTGCTCTAGAAGCCAAAGTCGAAGAACTGCAATCGGAATTGACGAACACTCGAATGGGCTTTGATAGCCAACAAGCCGAAGTCACGGACCTTCAGGTTCGTTCCGCTTCGAAAACTCAAGAATATCAAGGTGTTGAAAGACAATTGGAAATGGTTCGTAAATCTCTAGAGGATTTGAACCTTCAGCTTTCACGCATGAGCGAAGAGTCTGAGAAAAATACGACAGTGATGACAGAATCTCAGTACAAGCTGGAAGAGAGAAAAATCGAGTTTGAAAGATTGTTAAACGAAGTGGATGAGCTCAAAACACTGGTATCTCATACCAAAGATCACTTCGAACAAATCTCTACAGAAGCTCGAGAAATTGAATCTCAAGTTTTGGCTGCGCAAAAATCAGCAAATGATCGTCAGCACAAAATGAACGAGTCTCAATTGAAATTTGAGCAGGCAAAAATGAAAGAGAGTTACCTGGTTGAGCAGATTCGTGAGCGCTATATGCTCAATCTGATCGATATTTTTGAACAGCATGTTCAAAAAGAGGGTGATTTGGTCACAGCTGAGGCTGAATTGAAAGAATTGAGAGAGAAACTGTCACGTATTGGTGAAGTGAATCTCTCAGCGATTGAAGAATACGATGAAACAGCGAAGCGTTACGAATTCTTGACTCAGCAACAAGCTGATTTGACAGAAGCGAAAGAGCAGCTTCGCCGTGTGATCGATCGTATTAACAGAATTTGCTCGCGCAGATTCAAAGAGACTTTTGATTTGGTGAACGATCGTTTTACTCGTGTTTTCCCAGTTCTTTTCGGCGGCGGTGAAGCTCGCTTGGAATTGGTTGAGAATGTTGAGAAGAACGAAATGGGTATCGACATCATCGCTAAACCTCCGGGCAAGAAAATGCAAAACGTGACCTTGCTTTCGGGTGGTGAGAAAGCTTTGACGGCCGTGTCGCTTGTCTTCTCAATCTTCCTGGTGAAACCATCTCCTTATTGCTTACTGGATGAGGTTGATGCACCACTCGATGATGCCAACGTTTCTCGTTTCAATGAGCTCGTGAAAGAAATGGCGAAACGTTCACAGATCATCGTTGTGACTCATAATAAGTACACAATGGAAGTTGCGAAAAAACTTTATGGTGTCACGATGCAAGAGCGCGGGGTTTCAACGCTTGTGAGCGTGAACCTTTCAGAAATGCAATAATGATTCTCAAATCACTGAAGCCAATGGTTCAAACAAGTTTTTACATACTTCTTTGGATGAGTTGGCTTCGCCTTGTTTTATTTCTTTATAATATCTATCCAGATCATGGAATTCCTTCGGACTTGGCGGCTTCGATGTTTGCCGGTTTTCGCTTTGATCTCTTGGTGCTTGGTTTTGCATGGATTCCGGTTTGGTTTTTGTATTGGATCTTTCACCTTTTAGGACGAGCTTCCCAGATCTCAGGTCTTTTGAAATTTTATTTCGTGATCTTGATTTTGGGGACCTTGTTTTTGTCTGTCGTTGATCTCTATTGGTTCAACACCCGAGCAGTCAGAATGACTTTTGAAGCTCTGTCGCCAGATGGTTTTTGGGCGGTGGCGGATCAGGCGACTAACTGGAGATTGCTATCGGCCATGCCTTTGATGGCACTTCCTGGCTTGTTTCTTTTTCTTTGGACAATCTGGAAGATGAAAGTTGTGGATTATTCAGAAAAAATGACCAAGGTTCTTTTGAACTTTGTTTTCTCTTTTTTGATTGTTGCCAGTGCGGCTCGTGGGACTTGGACAGCCCATCATCTAGAGCTTGCCGACGCCCAGGTTTCCAGTTTCCGTCTTCTGAACGAATTGGCTCTTAATCCATGGTGGAACCTGGATAAATTCTAATTCCCAAAAGGTAGGCCATTACTTTTAGGGACTCATTGCGTAATTTTTTTGTTTCAATTCAGGAATCATCATTTTTTGATGATGGTGCGTCGGCTTCCCAAAAGTAATGGCCTACCTTTTGGACTGTGGTAGGAATGGGGGACTTGGAGGTTTTGGTGTCGCCAGCAGATGCAGAAGCAATGTGGATCTTGATCGGAGCTGTGGGTTTCTTGCTCGCAGTGATTATCGGGGTAGTCCTTAAGAGCGCCTCAAGAAAAACTCATCTTCCGTCGCCCACAGAGACAACAGAATCCGCTCGCACAGTCACTTCACCTCAAACAACCAGTTCAAAACCAAGTGTTCAAACTGAAGATGATTTCGCGCCTTCAAAATCTCTCAGGCAAGCTTTGGCCAATACGGAGCAAAGTCTTTTCGGCAGGATGAAATCTCTTTGGAGCTCTGATCAAATCGAAAAAAATTTTGAAGAGATCGAAGAAGTTCTCTACACCAGCGATCTTGGACCACAGACCGTTGAAAAACTGATGAGCTCGGTCAAAGAACAACTAGGCCGTTCTGAAAAGAAGAATATGGAGAGCGTGAAATCAGCTCTCAAAAGTGAATTTCAGGAAATTTTTCAGAACGCCGATATCCGAGAGCCTTTGCAAGACCAGCCCATGAAGTATCTCGTCCTAGATAAAAAGCCAGCGGTTTGGATGGTTGTCGGAGTCAACGGCGCAGGTAAAACAACTTCGATTGGAAAGATTGCAGCACACCTTGCTCGTTCGGGGAAAAAAGTTTTGGTGGCAGCGGGAGATACTTTTCGAGCGGCGGCCGGAAATCAATTAAAGGTGTGGACTGAAAGAGCGCAAGTGGAAATCTTCTCTCCAGAGAATGTCACGGATCCATCGGCGGTCGCTTTTGATGCTGTTGCGAAAGCTGTGGCACAAAATTATGACGTTGTGATCATTGATACAGCCGGGAGATTACATACTCAGGCCAATTTGATGGAAGAGCTGAAAAAAATGAAACGCGTGATTGCGAAAGCAAGCACCGAAGCACCTCATGAAACGCTCATCGTTTTGGACGCGAATTCAGGACAGAACGCGCTCATTCAGGCAAAGCAATTTCATCAGGCATTAGGTTTGACAGGGGTTGTTCTCACTAAAATGGATGGCACAGCCAAAGGCGGAGTCGCCGTGGGCTTGGCGAATGAATTAAAAATTCCTATTCGCTTAATAGGTGTAGGAGAAAAAATTGGCGACTTGAGAGCCTTTTCGGCCCAAGAGTTCGTGGATTCTTTATTTTAAATTTGTCCAGGTTTACGGCCTGGCACCAAAAGGAGATTCTTATGAAAATGATGATGGCGATTTTATTGACGAGTGTTTTTGCTCAAGCTCAAACGGCATCCGTGAAAGACATTCCAGCTGATCAAGACAGCGAGACGACCATTTCTGTGAGCAAGGGATCGAAAGCTCAGGCACAGTATGAAATCACTGCGGGAACAGCGGAAGTCGAAGGCGATCCTGAGATTCTAGTGACAGCCGCACGCAAATCTTGGAAGGCAGCTTGCAATGACTGGAAAAAAGAATTGAAAGAGCTCAATAAAGAGAATCAGGTTCTCGCTTTATCCTGCAATTCGATGAAATGCGCGAAAGACGAATCCAGCGCGACTGTTTGTCGTTCTGAAGGCACGTATAGAATCAAAACTCGGGTCAAATAAATTAAGTCGAACTTCGTATCCTAAGCTAAGCTTAAAATAGAAATCCCGAAAAACCGTGAGGTTTTTCGGGATTGAAGTCGACCTTGGACTTTTGGTCATCAAGGTCATTAGAAAATAAATCAATTATCTTATAGATTCCGTTGCAACCGTAAATTCGCCACTTGTTTGAAGGGCAGCAGGAATCGGAGCACCTTCAAATCCACCAACATCAAGGCCAGCAGGGTGTGCATAGTTAACGAATGTTCCATCATCGACTAACAAATAACCTTTAAAGCCATCATCAGGAATATTGTAGGTGTTTCCAGATTTACCTTTAACACGAGCTTTCCAGCTAGCGTCTTCCTTAAATGGCACTGCATTTGGAAATTGGTCAACAGCATAGGAGCCCTGCTCAAGAATCATATCTGGAGAAACTCCACGAGCAAGAACCGCATTCTTCGCCGAAGTCGCTGCGCCCTTTTGACGAACGCCTTCTTTCGTTAAGATAAATTCCCATGCTTTTGGTTGAGCTTGTGATGCGTAACGAGCACGACTTGCATCACGGAAAGCTTCACGAGCGTAAACGCGGATGATCTCTGTTCCTACTGGCAACAAATCGCGAGCAAAAGCCACAGCTCTATTTTCTAAACGAGTGCAACCTGAAGAGCGTGGGTTCGCAATTAAATTCAAGAAAGTATTTCTTGTCATCTCGATATGTTTCGTTCCATCAGCACCCCAACCAATCGTTCCGTGGATCCACTGGTAGTTTGCATTCGGAGCTAAAGTCGCCGCATACCAACCAAAAGCACCACGCATGCTTCCTTCCTTAGTAGGCATGACTTTGCTGCTCATCCAAGATTTAGAACTTGATCCTGGTTTAGGAAGAGCGGGGTAATTGGGATCATACCAAGATGGGTAGTGTTCAGCATTGTCTTGATAAAACTTAATCCACTCGGTGATTTTATATCGACCCAGCCAAGTTAGGTAATTGTCCTTTTTCGTATCGCGCCCCACAACCATTTCTGTTTCCATGACCAAACGGTTTGCGCAACCAGGAGCCGAGGTACAGCGTTCATAAATACGCATTCTTTCAGTCGCGACGTTTTGAATAACAACATAACGAGCTCCGCTGCTGTTAACGACTGTTGTTGCAGCCGCCGAAGCTGACAGATACTCACCGCTCACGAATAATTCAGTCGCCAAAGAATTGCTCGCTTGAGCTGATTTCACGATTTTAATTTTTACTAAGGGAGTCGAATTATCCAAGAGACCGAGAATCTGAACTTGATCATTTCTTCCCAAAGCTCCCACCACAACGTCTGCACCCAGAGAGGCTTTGGAGCGAAGGTTGAGTTTATCAGTAGAAACATAGGCCATAGAGCCTACTTTCAGACTTGCTTTAAAGGAGGAGACGGAGGCTGAACCCGAAGCTTGTGCATTTGCTATTTGGGTGGTTCCCAGGGCAGCGAAGACGAGGGAAGCAGTAGTTAATACAAACAGTGGCTTTTGCATATTGAGATACATCTTCATGAATCCTCCGACTTGTTGCGATCCAGAGTAGTTATAAAGGAGACGTGGGATTCCCGATACTGTCAGGATTTTAGACAGTAAAAAGGTAAAGACTGGCGCTCCTTTTTGACCCAGGGCAAAGCGAGGGCCAAGTGTCTTGGTCTTAAAGTCTGGAAAATGGCCGGTCTAGTTGGCTGGAAATGGTGGAAAAGCCTGGGCTCATTCAAGATAGGGGTATGAAAAAGCACACTCATTTTTTAACTCTACTGATTCTCAGTTTTTCACTCGTCTCTTGCCAAAAAAAGAAAGAGGAAAAAGCGGAAGATACAAAGGTCGATAATGGATCGCAAATTCTTCCAACGACCACCACAACAACAACCTTGCCCATTGTGACAAGCACGACAACGACAACTGTTCCCGTGGTGACGACGTCCTCTACCACAACAACTCAACCGGCGCCTACCACCACCTCGACCACCTCTACAAGCTCAACGACGACTTCAACGACTTTGCCTCCAGCAGCCGATGTCCTGAAAGATATCCCTGAAATCGTCGGTCCCGAGGTCGATAAACATTATGGATCTGATCAACTGACATTGCCTCGCGGTTCGGGTTTTATTCACCGAACGGATCAATGTGAAAAATCTCTTATGGATAAGCCGACATTTGCTGATCGAATTTCTTTTTATACTTATCTCAATATGACCTCAAGAGTTCCTAAACTCGGCTATATCGCCAGCATTTATGAGTTGCCTGAAGCAAATAAAACTTTGCCGACCTCTTTGATATCCCATGAAATGTGTGCGCTGAGTGTGAACAGTTTGAAACAAACAATGGGCGATAAGTTTACGCCTGACGAAAAAGTCGTAGCGCAAGCGAACGAGCTTGTAAAAAAATATAATCAGCTTCGTGCGGAGATGATCAAATCGAATAACTCAAAAGCTTCGACAAGAGAAATGACGAAGCTCTGGTCTCGTATGAATATGTGCTTAGGCTATGTGGTTTCTTTGAATTCTCCAGATCAAAGCAGTTCGGAAAAAGTGGCCTCCATTTATGCCCCGTTAGATTACCGCAGGCCGGCCGGTGTTCTTTTTCACGAAAGATCTGCTGGTAGCGGAGTCGATCCCGAAAGGCTCATCATTGGAGCTTTTCAATTTACGCCAGTGGCTTCAGGAAATATTCAGGGCTGTCTCCAGCAATGGAATGCCCTTTATCCTGCTTGCCAAGTTTCATTAAAATCCGACTCTGCAGAACTGATCCGAGCTTTGGGAAGCAGCTATCAGACTGTGAACAGTTTGTGCGGCACAGAAAAGCCCGTCGAAATGTTTTCAGTTCAGGTCAATACTTTGTCCGGTAGGCGAACTCATCCAGATAATATCTTGGCTTCGGGGGACTTAAAGGATCCACAGAATCGTTGTGTCAGTCTCTTTTTTGCGGCTGGGACGGCCTACAATCACTTTGGACCTCTCCAAAATTCGACAGGCAAGAATATGGAAGAATTTCTGAATTGCACTTTAGCGCAATAGGTCAAGTTCTCTCCATGGCGAGAGGGGATTCTCTCTATAAAGAGGGGCTTTTTACTTGATCCGGCACTTGGTCTATATATACTTAAGCTTAGAGATTCACTCGAGAAAGCTGAAAAGCTCAAGGCGTCTGGGCCAAGCCTTTCACTGTTTTGCGGAGATGAATTTTTAAGATCAATATTTTGATAATAATTAACGACAGAAGGTTCATTTTTAGATGTCAGGTTTGAAAGAAGATAAAAAAACCCATGAGTTTCAAATCGCCGGTCTTCCGTACCGATTAAAGTCTTCTCATGATGATCAAACCGTTCAAGAACTCGTCGAGTTCGTGGATCAGAAAATGAAACAAGCTTTGGCAGCAAGCAAATCGGGTTCTTTTCAAAGCGCCGCGGTTCTTGCCGCTCTCAACATTGCTGAAGAATTAATTCTATTAAAAAGAAGAGCTCACCGTGAGCTTGATATTATTGAAGAGCGTGCCATGAAGCTCGCTCAAGATCTTGAGAATTCAAAATCAAACAAAACATCTCCTGCGACTCTCTAGAAGCTGACTGTCTGGTCTTTTCCATGTCCAGTCTGTCTTTGGGAGAACACAATGAGCCTTGCTCAGGAAAAAGCTCGACTGCGTTTGGAACTGAAAGAAAAGTTCAAACTTGTTCAAGCCGATTCCAGTTATGAGCAAAAGCGACAATCCCTTTTACAGAATTTGGAACAGTGGCTTGCAGGCCAAACCGGGATCTGGGCGACCTATGCTGCTCTCGATTCAGAATTGGATTTGCGAGAACTGACAGTCCGCTGCCAGCACTTGGATTTTGTCCATCCAAGAGTGGAAAAAGCTCAAAACGGGCAAATGAGGCTGTGTTTCTATAAAACAGGTCCTGGCGGTTTTGAGAAGGGAAGCTTTGGTATTCAAGAGCCTGTCTTACAAGGGGCTCAATGCCGGGATCCCGAAAAAATTACCGGATTTCTCGTTCCGGGCCTCGGTTTTACTCTGCAGGGAGTGCGCCTAGGAAAAGGCAAAGGTTTTTATGACCAAGCTTTAGAGAAAGTCTCAGGCCTCAAAGTCGGTGTGACTTTGCAGGAGATGCTGGAGACGACTCTGCCAGAAGAGATCCGCGGGGATCTGGGTAGAGATGTGAGAATGGATTTCATCGCCACAGACAAGGCCGTGAAATCAGTAACTGAGGAGTAATTGTATGGAAGTTGTTATTGGAATTATAATTGGATTGCTTGTGGGTGGTGTTGGGGTTTTCTTGATCAAGAAAATGCAGGACGAGGCTCAGAAAAAATCTGCGCGTATGGAAGCTGATCGTATTGTGAACCGCGCAAAATCAGAAGCGGCTCGAATCGACAAAGATTCAAAAACCAGAGCCAAGGATTTTGAAACTCGTGCGCGTAAGAATGTTGAAGCTGATATTCAGAAACAGAAATCGAAATTAAAAAATCAAGAATCTCAATTGGAGAGACGCTTGAAAGAGTTAGATGATCAGCAAAAGGCTAAATTGGAAGAGAATGATCGTTTTATACAGTCTTTGAAGGACCGTGAAGAGAAAATCGCCATTGCGGAAACTCGCATTAAAGACATCGAGAAGAAAACAGATCAGCATCAAGAAGAGCTCCGACAAAAATTGGGATCGGTGGCTAATATGTCTCCAGATGAAGCCAAACGTGAGCTTTTCACGGCGATGGAAGAATCCGCAAAATTAGCAGCGGCTAAGCGTATTGAAGAGATTGAGAAAAATTCAGAAAGAGAAGCGCAAGAGAGATCAAAAAGAGTTTTAGCTACGGCTTTAGCTCGCTTTGCCAGCGAATACACTTCAGAGCGAACTGTGAGCGTTTTGTCTCTTCCAAGTTATGAGATGAAAGGGAAAATCATCGGCCGTGAGGGTCGTAATATCAGAACATTAGAAGCTCATTGCGGCGTGGATTTGATCGTGGATGATACGCCGGAAGCAGTGGTGATCTCAGGCTTTGATCCGGTTCGTAGAGAATTAGCAAAACGCACTTTGGAAAAACTGATGGAAGATGGACGTGTCCATCCAGCTCGCATTGAAGAGGTCGTCGAGAAAATGCGCACAGAGCTGAACAAATCCATCAAAGAAGATGGTGAAAAAGCTGTTGTTGAATTGGGAATCACAGGACTTCATCCTGAGATCGTCAAAGTTCTAGGAAGTTTAAAATACAGAAATATTCATACTCAGAATCTTTTGAATTATTCAATGGAAGTGGCTTATCTGGCAGGTCTGATGGCCGCCGAAGTCGGTGCCAATGTGAAGCTCGCTCGTCGCGCCGGTCTCTTGCATGCGATTGGAAAAGGAATCGATCATACGGTTGAAGGAAGCTTTTCAATGGTAGGTGCAGAGTTTGTTAAAAAATTCGGCGAAGGCGAAGTGGTATGTCACGCGATTCGTTCTAATAATAATGATGAGCCACCAAAAGATATGATCGCCCATTTGGTCCAAGCAGCGAGCATCATTTCAAGCTCTCGCCCAGGCGCTCGTCGTCCGGGAATGGATAATTTTATTAATCGTCTCCAAGATCTTGAAAGCATCGGCAATAGCTTTGACGGCGTTCTTAAAACTTTCGCTGTTCAAGCAGGACGCGAAGTGCGAGTGGTTGTTGAAGCTTCCAAGGTCACAGATGATCAGACCTTGATGCTTTCTCGTGATATCGCTCGTAAGATCGAGCGCGAGATGCCTCATTTGGGTCAAGTCAAGGTCGCTGTTCTTCGGGAAACTCGTTCGGTTGAAATGGCAAGATAATGAGCTTTCAAGCGACTCCGAAAGAGCAGATCGAAATTCTGAAGCAAGGCACGGTGGATTTTATTTCGGAAGCGGATTTGCTGAAGAAATTAGAGAAAAGCTATCAGTCTAAAAAACCTTTGATGGTGAAATTTGGCGCCGATCCCACTCGTCCTGATCTTCATATTGGTCACACTGTTGTTCTTAATAAATTGCGACAATTTCAAAAGCTCGGTCATCGAGTCCAATTTTTGATTGGTGATTTTACGACTTTGATTGGAGATCCGACGGGACGAAATGAAACTCGTCCGCCGCTGACACCTGAGCAGATCAAAGCCAATGCTGAGACTTATTCAGCTCAAGTTTACAAAGTTCTTGATCCCGAAAAGACAGATCTTGTTTATAACTCGACCTGGTTTCATAAGCTGACTCCGGCTGATTTTATTAAGCTGACTGCTCATTACACAGTCGCTCGAATGCTAGAGCGTGACGATTTTACTAAGCGCTATAAAGCCAATGTTCCGATATCGATGCATGAGCTTCTGTATCCGCTTTGCCAAGGCTATGACTCTGTTCATCTGAAATCGGACGTGGAGCTGGGTGGAACAGATCAAAAGTTTAATTTGCTCGTTGGCCGTGAGCTTCAGAAATCATACGGACAAGCTGAACAGCAGGTCGTGATCACAAGCCCGATTCTTGAGGGCTTGGACGGCGTCAATAAGATGTCTAAATCTTTAGATAATTATATCGCCGTCGTGGATACTCCGAAAGATATGTTCGGAAAAACCATGCGAGTCTCCGATGAATTGATGCTCCGGTGGTATGAGCTCTTAACGGATCTGACTCCGGTAGAGCTCGTTCAGCTCAAAGAAGATCTCAAATCTCGAAAAAAGCATCCCCGAGATGTGAAGGTGAATTTAGCAAAAATTTTGATCACGCGTTTTCACTCTTCATCGGTAGCTCAAGCTGCTGAAGACGAGTTTAATCGTATCTTTGTTGATAAAGGTCTTCCTGATGAAGTCCCTGAATTTGTGATCGCAGCAAGTCCCGAGCCTATGGCTATTTCAGCTTTGATGAAAAGCGCTGGGCTTGCGCCATCAACCAGCGAAGCGAAACGTTTGATTCAAGGCCGCGCAGTGGAAATCGACAGTGTTAAAATTGAAGACGAGCAATTAAGAATTGAATTGAAAGCCGGCAAAAGCATGGTGATCAAAGCGGGTAAGAAGAAATTTGTGAAGGTGGTCGTGAAATGAAAATAAAATTCCTGCCGACCAATCAAGAAATCACAGCAGATCCCAATAAGACTCTATTGCAGATGTGCAACGAGAATAAAATCGAGATCAAATCTATCTGCAAAGGGGTCCCTAGCTGTGCGGAATGCCGAATTCGCTTGGTCGAAGGGGAGCACAATGTTCTCCCTCCGACAAAAGCAGAACTGGCTTTAATCGGAACCAATTATTTTATCGATCAAAGACGTCTTTCTTGTCAGATCCGTTGTTTTGGCGACATCACAGTGGATTTGACCGAGCAAATTGCGAGAGCCAATACTCCGAGCAAAAAAGTTCGCGGATTCCGTCAAGTCGGCCAAAAAACCGGATCCACGGAGACCCATGCCAAGCAAGGCATTATGGTGCTCGAAGAGCCGGCGGCTAAGGATGATCCAACGCCTTCTCCTGCTGCTCAAGCGCAACAAGGCGAAGGAAAACAAGGTCAAGGTGGCGGTGGTGGCGGAAATCGCAATCGCAATAGAAACAGAAATCGCAATCGGAAATAATTTAGCCTGCAGAAAAGCCTTTGGCTTTTCTGCCATGCCAGGCAGCGTAGAGTGCGATCGCTCCAGGCAAAATAAATCCTTTATAGCCGATACTCATGAAGACTCCTGCACCAGCCGCAGATCCTAAAATAAAAAAGATAATGGATCCAATGCGAAGAAAATTCGCACGGTGTTCTGTTTTTAATTTCGAATCTGATAAATCAAAAGTAAATACCTTAGCGAGGCCCAATCCTAAATCGGTTGTCAGTCCCGTGAGGTGAGTGGATCTGATAGATCTTCCGGATGAAGATGTGATAGCTGCATTTTGTAAACCTGAAGCCAAACAACAAAGAGCCATCAAAAGATAAGTTTGTTGCAATCCCAAAGCGTCACCAAAATTGGTTCCCAAGAAATAGCCTCCGGTGGAGGCGAGTAAAAGACAAAAAGCGCTGAGACCCATGACATAATCAAAGTGAGCTTTCTGGCCGCGGTAAAGCGGGCGATCAATTAAAAGACCTGCGATAAAAGCTCCAGCAAGAAAAAACAAAGGGACCGACAGAATTCCAAATGCGGCTTGGACTTGGAAATGGGTCATTTGTTCTCCGAACAAGGTGGCAAAGCCTGTCACGTGACTGACAAAAGTTCCCGTAGCGAGAAACCCACCTGCGTTGATGGCTCCGCCATTAAAGCTCAGCAAAAACCAATGAAGGACCACTTTGTCGGAAACATCCTGATCAAAACGATGATTAAACATATCTTTATGAGATCATATTCCTGTCACAGTCTCAAGCGGGTGTTGACAAGGATCTAGGTCACTTTGATGATCAAGATATGTACAGATACATCTATTGGTTTAAATTTCGTCAGCCACCAAGAGATTTCAAACCAGTGATTTTGGTCACCGGCTGCAGTTCTGGAATTGGTGAAGCCATAGGCGATCTTTTAATCAAAAGAAAATCCTACCGAGTTGTGCTGACAGCGCGAGAGCAGAGCCTAGCCAAAGTCAAAGCCCGATTCCCCGAATCTGACCGAGTCCGCGTGATGGCTTTAGATGTGGCGAAGTCTGACAGTCGGAAAGCAGTGATTGATGAAATTCAGAAGAGCTGGGGCGGGGTTGATATCTTGGTGAACAATGCAGGGATCAGTTATCGCAGCACCCTGGAAGAAATGAGTGATGAGGACGAGCATTTGCAGATGGAAACCAATTACCATGGTCCCATTGATCTCATTCGCCTGAGCCTTCCTGGGATGAGAAGAAAAGGGCGCGGGAAGATTATCAATGTCTCTTCTGTCAGCGGCATGCTGGCCATGCCGACGATGGCCTCTTATTCAGCTTCAAAGTATGCTCTTGAGGGAGCGAGCGAAGCTCTTTGGTATGAGGCGCGTCCTTTCGGCGTTAATGTTTCTTTGATTCAGCCAGGATTTGTGAAATCTCATTCTTTTGAACGAGTCCGATTTTCGACTCAGTCTCAAAAAACTCATTTAGGAGTCGGTCCCTATGCCGGAGTTTATCAAACCATGGAGCCCTTTGTGGCCAATCTCATGAATCATGCTTGGGCCACACCGCAATCAATAGCGAGGCTGGTGCAAGATGTGATTCGCACACAAAATCCTCCACTTTGGATTCCAGCTAGCTTTGACGCCGAGTTTTTCTATTATCTTCGTCGTATTTTCCCAAGACGTCTTTTGCAGCCTTTCTTGTATTTCTGTCTTCCAAAAACAGCGGCCTGGGGAGGAAAGTATTCTCACAGAAGGGCGCAGATGATTTGGCCCTTTCGTGTGATTCGATCTTGGTTTCAAAAGCGCAGTGATGCTATTCAAGACCAATGTGACGAAATCGAGAATCAGCAAGACAAGTCCTAGACCTTTGTAGGATATGGCCTCAGTTCAAAACGTCCGATAATGAGATATGAATGATATCAAAATTGCTTACCGAGAAATGGGCTCGGGAGCTCCTCTGCTGCTGCTTCATGGTTATGCTGGAACAGTTTTGCATTGGGATCAGGTGGTGACACCTCTATCAAAAAAATACCGTGTCATCGCTTTGAATCTGAACCACGTTTATCTTGGGAAAAAAGCATTTAAATTTTCTGAGCAAGTTGAAATTCTGGCCAGTTTCATTCGTGAGCATTTTCCCAAAGAAAAAGTTCATATGGCAGGGATCAGTTATGGTGGTGCTCTTTTATGGGGAGTCGCTCTGAAATATCCGGAGCTTGTCGATAAGACGATTTTCATTAATCCCATGCCGCCAAAGCCGGTGGATTCTTTCAATATTCCGATATTAAAAAGTTTTTTTCGTCTGCCACTGAATATGAAAATGATTTATATGATTTTGCGCACACCGATGGGAAAAATGTTTCTCAAAAATGCAGCCAGTGTTTTTCGTATAGAGAGAGCTGAATTTTGGGAGCATCAGGGAAAACTGCATGGCAGAAAACTTTTGGTCATCTGTCAGGTGATTCATCGCTTTGCTTATATCTTAAGAAATGAAAATTGGAATGCGTGGGTTGATCGCATCGAAGCTTGGGTTCATCCATCTATGCTTATTTTTGATTATGAAGATGCTCTCTTTGCTCCGAAAACTTATCATCGATTTCAAGAGCTTATTGGCTGTGATGAGGTGAGAGAAATTCATTTAGCCGGCCATATTGCAACCCAAACGCGAGGCCCGGAGATTGCTGAAATGATGCTCGAGTTTTTAACTGAAGAATCAAAGATCAGGGTTGCTTAGACGTTAAAGCTAGCTCCGCAGCCGCAGGATTTAGTGGTGTTCGGATTGTTGAAGACAAAACCTTTGCCATTCAAGCCACCAGAGAAATCCAAAGTCATACCGATCAGATAAAGAAAACTTTGACCATCAACAACGAGCTTTTCGCCGTTCATTTCAAAAGTTTTATCGCCAGCACGAGCTGTGTTATCAAAT
>JACCDR010803917.1_pt1 | contig 23129 bp, 21 predicted proteins | sample 7446431 | NCBI WGS metagenome assembly JACCDR01 (sample SAMN15323443, study PRJNA562643) | freshwater metagenome | isolation source: river surface water | place: USA:Blue River Watershed | collected 2017-08-17 | reverse complement strand
GTGCCCGGGGCCGGAATCGAACCGGCACGCCTCGCGGCGGGGGATTTTGAGTCCCCTGCGTCTACCAATTTCACCACCCGGGCACGGGAGAGAAGACCGATATTATGACACAGATTTTTCATCGTTTGGGCTGGTGGTGAGAAAACTTGGGTCATGGTGGTGGATGGGCTTGAGGCGGGGATTGTTGGGCAGCGATTGTGACGGTACTTGACCGTCAGGGATTCATGCCTGTCAGTTGTATCGACACGAGTGGCGCGGTCTTGAGAGGTGGGGCGGCAGGTGATGGGATGATTTAGTCCTCTGCGTGTATCGGGTGACTGGCGCTTGGGTCGATGGGGATTCTTTGCTTACTAGAAAGTTTGCTTTCCTTCATTGTTAAGTGATGCGTTGGAAGCTGTAAGCAAAGGTGGGTCATATAAGTCTAGAATGTTAGACCTTCGAAAGATGTTTTTTTATACAGGGGTAATCGTTCTATGGAGACAAAGCAGCTAGTCCTCAAACGAACTCTTGAAGCGATAAAAGAAGACTTAGATGTTGTCGGTTTAGACAATCGGCTAAGACTTCAAAAAGCAATCTATCTTGTACAAGCGGCAGGAGCCGATCTTGGCTACAGATATAGCTGGTACATCAAAGGACCGTATTCAACGGGTTTAACTCAAGACTATTTTGCGTTGGCTGAAAGCGGTGAAGATAACGACAACAGGGTCTTGAGTCAGTCCTTTGTAGATAGAGTCCTAGATGCTGCAAAAGTTCTTGCTGTTCCTAAAAAGATAAATGCAGAAAAGCATGAATGGTACGAATTGCTTGCCTCATTGCACTTTATGAGCAAAGAGGAAAAAATTAGCGAAGCTAATTTAGGTAAAGAGCTTAAAAAACGCAAACCTCATCTTGAGCACATTGCCAACAATGGAATTCAGCATCTCAAATCGCATGCTTTGATTTAATTCGGATGGCTAATCTATAAGTCATGCTGGATTTGTCACCTGCCAAAATTATTTCTGATCCCGTACATGGGATTATTGAACTCACCGCCTTAGAGGCGGATATCGTTTCTACCAAAGCATTTCAACGTCTTCATAACGTTCATCAGTTAGGGTTGGCGCATTATGTATTTCCTGCCGCTAATTATTCACGGTTCTCGCACTCAATAGGTGCTTGCCATAACGCACAAAAAATTCTTGCAGCTATCCAAAAGAACAACAAAAAATTTGTGTTGTCTAAGAAGCGTATTCAAACTATTCGCTTAGCTGCTTTGGTACATGATCTTGGGCACTATCCGTTTTCTCATGCGTTTGAGCATGAGATCAGTGAGTTTTATACAGAATCTACTTTTTTAAATAACTCTTCTGAATCCCAAGTTGGTGAGCATGTTCTTGATCACGAAGAGATGGGTGCTGAGGTTTTAAAGAGTGATCCAGAAATTCAGCACATCCTCGGAAAGCATCGTTTTACTTGTGAGGAGATAACGAATGCGTTTAAAAAACCTGATGAGTCTTTGGCAGGAATATTGAGTTCTGATTTAGATTGTGATCGTCTAGACTATCTGCGAAGAACCGCACATCACAGTGGGCTTCCTTACGGAAATGTAGACATTAGCTACATCATGGATCAAGCAACTATAGATAGTGATGGCCGGTATTGTTTTGGAAGTAAAGCATTACGAGCCGCAGATCACTTGTTGGTTTCTCGGTACTTTGATTACCTACAAGTCCCGTATCACAAAAGTGTTGTTGCTTTAGAGTGGTCGCTTAAAGTCGTTATTCGTACGCTGTTAAACAAAGGTAAATTCGTTTGCTCTGCTAGAGAAATGAGAGCAAAAATTGCAAATAATGAGTGGCATCATTTTGATGATGGGGGGTTGCTAGCACTTGCTCGTGAACTCAAGAGAGCACTTGAAAAACAAATTCATAGATCTCAAGAGGAGGATGGAATTTGTGCTCACATTAATGCAATCCTTCATAGGAAGCCCGCAAAAGTGATCGCAAGCAAGGAGGCTGTTTGTCCAGCTACTACAGCGTTGCCCTTAAATATCGGTGATATAGAGAAAATCGTCGGCGCGTTCCAAAGAAAGCACAAATTGTGTGAGCTTGCACTGAAGATTTGGCAACCCAAAGACTTTTCTTTGATCAAAGCATCCTCAAAAGGAGCATATCAATCGAATGACATTACTCCAGATGAGCCTGAGTACTACGAATATGCTCGCATTAAATCGTCAAATGGGGAATGTCTGCCGATACATCAATACTCTCATGCCTTAATGAATCAAATCCATGACTTTCGCTACAAAGCTGTTCGTGTTTATGCTTTATCAAACGGCAACGCGAAATTCGAAGAATTACTGAATGTAGAACTTATCCCTCAATTGATAAGCATCGGAATGGATGTCTAACGACTACTTTCACTTCACTGAAGACGTTTCGCACGATCTAACCCATCGTGCGTTTTGCTTTCTGTAACTCTCAAAATGAGAGTTAGCAAACGTCCCGTTACTGGACGTTCGACCTAGTCAAAGTCCCGCCCGTTTACTCGGGCTCAGGTTGTCCAAGCATTGGCATGGTGTTCAACTATAGTATTGAAAAGTTTAATATTCACATTCCCATAATTGGCATGCAAGAGCAACCCCCAGCAGCACAAGACAACACAGTCCCTTCTTCTAGCGACAGAGTGTCGAATCCGCTGGAGCGTGTCTTGCGGAAGCTGGCAGATGCACGTAATAAGTTAGTTGATCGCAACCTTAGGAATCGGTTGATCAGCACCCCTCTGGAAAGTAGCCGCACGAAAAGTTTGCGTGTGTGGCGTAGCGAGAGTGAGCAGATCTTCGGAACCTTGCTTAGTCAGAAGAAGCAAATGACTTTTCTGCCAATTCCCGATGAAGTCGGGAGCGAGGATGAGTCGGATGAACAAACAGAATTGAAGTTGCCAGAAGTGGGATCTGGTGGTGATGCTGTTTTACAAACCAAGCTCACAAAAACCAATCTCGAAAAGAAACTCAAATCACTCTTCTACGAGTCCAAGGAGTACGAAGAAGAGCAGGGCGTAAACGTTCTCTACATTGCCCTTGGTTTCCTCAAGTGGTACGAAGACGCTAACTCAGATATAGCGAAATATGCCCCCTTGGTTTTGCTCCCAGTTGAGCTGAGCCGTGAAGGTGCCAAGGATAGATACAAACTAAAGCTGAGGGATGAAGATATCTTCACCAACGTTTCGCTGAAGCTTTGGTTGCACGAGCAGCATTCAGTTACGCTGCCAGAAATTCCAGAAGAAGAGGAATGGAGTCCTCAAAGCTATTTCAAGGATGTTCAGGCGGCAATTGCAATGTCGCCTCGATGGGAAGTTCTATCTAACGAAGTTTTGCTAGGTTTTTTCTCATTTAGCAAGTTTCTGCTGTGGAAGGACTTAGACCCCACAACATGGCCCAACGGCCAAGGCCCCCTAGAGCACCCAATAATTCAGAAGCTATTGAGCTCGAGTGGTGAACGTGTTGAAGCAGAGGGGCCGCTAATACCTGACGATGACTTCATCGATGACCACTTTACGCCACATGATTTGGCGTACATCATGGATGCAGATAGCTCTCAAACGGAGGCGATTCAAACTGCAATCATTGGCAAAGATTTGGTAATTCAAGGCCCACCCGGTACTGGTAAGTCTCAAACAATTACGAACATCATTTCTGCTGCCATTCGTGATGGGAAAAAGGTTCTGTTTATCGCAGAAAAGATGGCAGCACTTGATGTTGTGCATCAACGATTAGTGAATTCAAAATTAGGACCTGTGTGTCTTGAGTTGCATAGTCGAAAAGCAAACAAGGCTTCTGTGCTGGGCCAAATTCGTGATGCTATGGAAATGGCAAACCAGCCTGCATACTCGAAGGAGCCTTTAGACACACTGAAGTCTTTGCAGGACCTTCTTAACGGGCACGCTAAGCGAGTAAATCGTCCACTAGAACCATGGGGCTTCACGCCCTATGAAATTTTGGGCGGCATTTCACTGCTGTACAGCGAAGGTAACTCACTTCCTGACTTTGAAATTCCTAACGCAAGCAACTACACCAAGGCTCAGCTGCAGTTGTTCAAAAGTAATCTCGAAGAGTTGTGCGGTAGGTTGTCGCGTTCAGGAGTGCCGTCGAAAAATCCTTGGCGAATGTCGAAGGGCGTAACACTAACTCCAATTGGCTTCGAACGTTTAGAGAACGTATGTAAAGAGGGCCTTAGTGCATCTATTTCACTAAAAACTTCAATAGAAGCAGCAGCGTCTGAGTTGCAGGTGGATGCAGATACTTGGTTAAAGCAAGTTCCAAAGCACACAGCAAAAAAACTCAATGAACTAATGCTGATCGCTTGTGCAGCTCCTGAACTGCCTTCAAAGACTCTCTTTCAGTTTGAACTCATTGAGAATTTGCCAGCTCTAAAAGAATTGGCTGATAAATTGATCGCTTACCAGACTAGCTGCAACGAATTGAACAGCAAGTTGATAGAAGGGTGGAAGAGCTATGAGTTAACTCCCCTGAGAGTTAGGTTTGCAGGCTCTGGTGGTTCTATCTTCTCTATCCTTAACAGCACCTACAGACAGAGCCTCAATGAACTTAAAGGTTTGTGCAAACAAGAGTTGCCTCCAAAGTTCAAGGATCGCCTAGGCCTAATAGATGCGGCGATTGCTACATCAAGTGCGTTGCATTCAATTAACGCTACGAACGGCAAACTCAAAGAGCTTCTTAACACCTTGTGGCAAGAGGAAAATTCGAATGTCACACAGATTAACGAATTGAATGAGTGGGTTGGAAGATGCCAATTGCTCAAAGCCGAAGAATTTGAATTGCTTGAAAAGATCTTTCATAGCGAAAAATCTCAGATGATCATTAGGTCTTTTGATGAGAAGCTAGCTACGGTCGAAAAAGCGGGAGAAAACTTAGAGTCAGTATTCAACGTTTCTGTAGACGAGCATTTGAAGTTACCGTTGAATGAGCAGTGCAATTTATGGAAAGAATGGTCGTTAGAGACAGGAAGAGCTAACGACTGGCCTTCTGCACGTGACTTATTAGCCGAGCTTAAATCAACATTGGGTGATGGATTTCATCGCAAGATATGGGAAGGTGAGATTGGTATTGACCGAATAATTCCAATTGCCCAGATCACAATTTTTGAAAAGCTGTGGAATGTCTATTGCCAAAAACTACCTGAATTAACGGCTCTTGATGCTTATCGACTTGATAGCACGCTTGCTCAGTTCAGGACGTTGGATAAGCAGCGGTTGTCTATGGCTGCAAACGAAATTCTGTCAGCTTATGCCACAAAGAGGCCTTCTGGCAGCGGTGGTGAAATGGGCGTTATTCGCCAAGAAATTAATAAAAAGCGAAACCATCGTTCAGTTAGAAAGCTGCTCAAAGAAGCTGGTCTTGCAATTCAGCAAATGAAGCCTGTCTTTTTGATGAGTCCACTATCTGTGGCGCAATTCATTCCACCCGGTTCTTTGATGTTCGATTTGGTCATCATTGACGAGGCCAGTCAGGTGAAGCCCGAAGACGCTTTAGGTGCAATTGCACGAGCAAAGCAAATCGTGACGGTCGGTGACGATAAGCAACTGCCACCAACTAACTTCTTTAATAGACTCACGGATGATGAGTTGGATACCGAACAAGATGAGGATGATTACTCATTTGGTGACGTAGAAAGTATTTTGTCTTTGTGCAACATTGCACTGCCAAATCAAGCGATGCTGAAGTGGCATTACCGCAGCCAACATCCTGGACTAATCGCTGTTTCAAATAGAAACTTCTACGATAACCAGCTGCTTCTCCCTCCATCAACATTGCGTACTTCCTACAGTGATGGGTTAGGTGTTTCAATGATGAAGAGTCCCGCAAATGGATACGAGCGGGGAGGTGCAAATGGTGGAAGAAATATCTTAGAAGCCGAGCAAATCGCCAAAGAAGTCATTCGTTTCGCCAAAGCCAATCCAAAGAAAACACTTGGCGTCGCCGCATTTTCTGTAAAGCAGAGAGATGCTATTCGCGACATGGTTGACGATCAACGACGCAAGCATCCTGAACTGGAAGAGTTCTTCAGCCATACCAGACAAGATCATTTCTTCATCAAGAACCTTGAGTCAATTCAAGGTGATGAACGTGATGTGATTTTTATTTCCGTAGGTTACGGACGTGATCAGAACGGACGTTTAACTCAGACGTTTGGCCCGTTAGCAGCAGAGGGTGGTGAACGTCGATTGAATGTGCTGATTTCTAGAGCCAAGGAGCGTTGCACGATTTTTTCATCTATCACTGCCGATGATGTGAAGCCTTCCCCCGGAAAACTTGGTGTCAATGCGTTCAGAGAGTTCTTGCAATACGCCGAAAAAGGCTACTTTGATGTGGCTCAGATTACTGAGCGTGATTTTGATAGTGAGTTTGAAGAGTCTGTAGCCAGATTCATTAAAGCTGCTGGGTATGAGGTTCAGCCTCAAGTTGGTATGTCAGGATTTTTCATAGATATTGGTGTGATAGACCCTAACAACACCAATCGATTCCTTTGTGGCATTGAATGTGATGGGGCCACGTATCACTCTTCTCGCTCTGCTCGGGATAGAGATCGTCTACGCCAATCTATTCTGGAATCCAGAGGTTGGACGATTTATCGCATCTGGAGTACTGACTGGTTTCATAGAAGAAAAGATCAAGAGAAAAAGCTCCTTGATGCACTCGAGCAAATGCGTAATGGCGTTCATGCCACTCCTCAAGTCGTCGAGCATGTTGAGACTTTGCCAGTTGAAATTATTGAAGTTCCTACTGAAATCCCGAAGACAAATGTCATTGCATATGTGGAGTTTGAAGGGCAAATCAATTCAAAGAAAGCGCCGCATGAAGTGCCTGTTTATCAGCTAACTCAATTAGTTGAACAAATCGTACAGGTCGAAAGCCCTGTGCATGAAGATGAGATTGCTAGAAGAGTTACAAAAGCTTTTGGTCTTGAAAAAGCAGGATCCCGCATCCAGTCTGCAACTGTTGCGGCCTTAAGAGCATCTAGAAATTTGGTTCATGCTGGTGAAATTTGGTCAATTCCAAATTCGACGATTCAGGTTCGTGATCGCTCAAGCGTTAAATCCAAGAATTTGGTAAACGCTTTAATGCTTCCGCAGCTGGAAATCGTTGCTGCTTTGAAGCTGGTTGTTGAGCAGAGCGTGCGTATCCATTCGGATGAATTGATACAGGCTACTAGCCGCATGTTTGGTTTTCAGCGTTGTGGTCCAGATCTGAAGGATGCAATCCAACAGGCGCTCAATAGTCAATTGACTGGTGTTTTTGTGATTGATGCCGACGGATTTGTGATGAAAGTTTAAGTTCATGCTTGTCTACTAACTCTCAAAATGAGAGTTGGCAGATGTCGTGTTGCACGACACCACAGCCCCTAGCCAAAGTCCCGCCCATTTACTCGGGCTCAGGTCGCCCAACTGCACACGCGAAATTACGCTGTGCGTTTTGGGTAAAACTTGAAGCAAACGCAGAATGATTTTTTGCACTTGGCGCACAGCCTGCGAGGTGCAGCATCCCTCGTACCATCGCTGCTCAGTCAACTTGACCTAACCAATCGAAAGCGAACAACTCACCACATGCGTGACGGTGAAGTGGTGTTGTATCTCAGACCCGCAAGCCGAGTTTGGCAAGTTCGTTACAAACTGTTTGATCGCAAGTGGCGTTGTGTCAGCACCAAGCAACGGCAGCTTGAGTGGGCCAAGCGGGTTGCAGGCGAGCTTTACGACAAGGCTCGCTTTCGGGAAGAAGAGGGCTTGCCGCAGAAGTCGGTTCGATTTGGCACATTGGCTAATGAGTGCATCCGTGTGCTGAAAGTTGAGATTGAACGTGGCATTCGTCCCAACACCAACATGGACTACATACGGGCCATGAACAACTACCTGATTCCGTTTTTCGGCAAGATGGTACTGACAAACATCACTGCCCAAAAGGTTGCTGAATACGAGTCATGGCGTAATGACAAGATGGGCAAGGTTCCCATTAGCAGCACACTGGCGAATCACAGCAGTGCTTTTAATCGGGTGATTGACCTTGCGATTGAACAAGGCGCAATCAGCGACAAAGTCATCATTCCCAAGCTCAGTCGTAAGGGCAAGAAAGGTTCACCACGCCCAGCATTCACACAAGATGAATTGAAGCATTTGCTGGAATACATGCCCAAGTGGTGTTTGCTGGCTGAACGCAAGAACCATGTGGAGATGCGGGAACTGTTGCGTGACTATGTGGAACTGCTCTTGACTACTGGAATGCGGTCAGGGCGGGAAAGCATGAACATGCTGTGGAAGCATATCGAGTGGTACACAGACGGCAAGACCGATGTGCGTTATCTACGTATCTGGGTAAGTGGCAAAACAGGTGGGCGTTGGCTCATTGCCAAGCATCGTGCGGCTAGTGCTTTAGAACGACTGGCAATAAGGCAAGGAGTAGGCGCTAACTTGAACGAAGCCATTACAGCCAAAAGCGATGCCTATGTGTTCAGCTTGAGCACAGGGCAACGCCCAACCAGTATGCACACCTCGTTTGAGCTGCTGCTTAAGGACAGTGGCATGCGGGTTGATGCAATCACTGGCAAAAACCGAAGCCTGTATTCATTGCGGCATTGCTACGCCACTATGAGCTTGATGGATGGACAAATGGACATGCACACGCTGGCTAAGCAGATGGGTACATCGGTGGGTATGTTGGAGCAGCACTACAGCAAGATGACTGCGACTATGGCGGCGGATCGGTTGGCCTAGATACCAGTGCTGTTACAGTGATAAAAAAGCAAAGAAATCTAAGAAATCAAGACTTTTTATGAACAGATACAAAGAAGCATTCTCTAAATACACAAGCGAGCACTTGCTCGAAAAGCGTGCATTGGGTGATGAACTAACAGATGAAGCTCACGAAGCGATTGAAGAGATATTTGCTGAACGTGGTGAAGTTTTACCAGCCCGACCAACACAACCAATCAACATCAAAGCTAGAAGAAAATCCACGCACAGCAAGACACAAATAGCACTAAGCTGGCTGGGTATTGCAGTGGTGGTGGTGGTGGCAAAAGCACTTGCACATACATGGCTGGGTGTATTGCTTTCAGTAGTATTTGTCGGGTACTTGATATTTGATTGGCTTAGAAAACGTGGACTAAACGAAGACGAGTTGACGGCAGAGCAGTACGAGAAAGATATTGAAAATAATGCACTTAATGAGCTAATGGTTGCGTGTGCAGAAGGTAATGTAGGACGTGCTAAAGAACTAATTGAGTACGGTACTGATGTTGATTTGAGGTCACTAAATGGTAGTACCGCATTAATGTATGCAGCACGTAACAATCACATCGAAGTCGTTAAATTGCTTGTGAATGCGGGTGCTAACGTTGCAGCAATGAACGACAAAAAATCAACTGCGTTGTCAATTGCTAAGAGCTTTGACAACAAAGAAGTCATCAACTTTCTGTCATTGCATGCGGCGGCGTGAGTGATGAATAACACATGACTTTGAAGAAAATCTATATCGCTGTTGCAGCTCTTGCATTGGTTGGGCTTGCAGCATGGAGTTGGATTGCAACTGCATACGACTACAGAGAGGATGCAGAAGAAGCAACTGGGCTTGTGCTGAGTGTGTACTTGGAAGAGGGCATGGCGGGATTAATTGCCTTGAGCAAAGAGTGCTACGAACATGAAAAGACTAAGGCGCAAACATGCTTTGCAAGCGATGTCGCATCAAAAGTTTGGGACAGAGGTGTAACGGCAGCAATGAAGCTACCGACAGAGGACTACTTTAATGACGAGAGAATTATTGAGCGCCTGCTAGAGAGTGACAAAGGCAAGAAGTTCACGAAAGCAGAAGCTGCGGCAATCATTCCAAAAATTGCCGAAGTTGTTGATGAGCGGCTTGTAGTTGAATGGCAGAGGCAGAAGTACAAACTAGATACAGCAGACTAATAGGCTGCTGTCGCGTTAGTCGCAGTCAATGTATTTTGTTGTGCTGCAACTTGTTGGCGCAGTAGTAATGAAATGCGCCGCAATCGCGATGAACAAAACTGCAAGCAAGACTTGTGTCACAGATTTTGTTCGTTTGTTGTCAAGCAGCTTGTTCACTCCAACAAAGATTGCGTACAGGATGAAATATTCGGCAGCAGCAAACAAAAGAATCTCGACGGTTGACTTATTGTCTGCAAACAGCAAATAAACGATGCAGATAGGCAAGGCGAAAACGCTCAAGGCAATCAAGCTGAAAAGTAGAAACGTAAAGATAAGTTTCAAAGCTTTTGACATAGCGATTTGTTTGAAGAGATGAGAACTTGCCTTGCTAACTAAACAGCTGGCACAAGAAGTAAACCTCAAAACTTAGTAAGTGCAAGAAGATTGATGTGCTGAACTTCTTTAGATTGAAGTTGGTCGCTGAGTATCTGTTCAACATCTGCTACTTTTGAGGCATTCCACTTGCTCAAATCTCTGTGGTCTGGATATATGGATTCGCATTCGCGTTTATCTTCAATCCAAACAACGTCGAGCGGATTGCCTTCGCAATCAGGGTTGTAAAACGTTATAACAAAATCGTTTGTTCCCACAGCGTCTAGCAAGCATTTTCCAGCGTTGCCAATCACACTGATAGTCGAATGAATGCCATTGTCGAAGTCATTGCGATGAGATGAAACATAGCGTAAACCCACTTCAGCTAGCAATTCATTATTGATAGTGGTCTGTTCAGCAGCAATACCGATACTGAAAGGGCCTGTTTGTAATAGTTGGTTTTTAAATCCAAGTTGAACCAATTCGGTAAAACTTGGAATAGGAAAATTTGTTGCCATGCTTGTCTCAATTCTTGAATAAGGAGGGGACTTGTGACGAATATTAAATCATCTCCACGCTGTTGCGAAGCATCTCGTCGTTAACGTCGATGTAGCGTTGGGTGACAGCAATGCTGCGATGGCCTGCAAGAGCAGCAAGGACACGCACACCAATGCCTTTGCTTGCAAGGTTGGTGATGAAGGTGCGGCGCATGGAGTGTGAACTGGCACCGGCAACGCCAGCATTCCTAAACAGCCAGTAAAAGTGCTGTGTCATACCGTTTGCAGTGAAGCGTTTGCGCCCAGCTGTAATAAACAAGGGGTGGTCGAGTTTTAGGGGCTGTCGCAGTTTGATGTACGCAGCAAGCTCGTCTCGCAGCTTTTGCGGAAGATACACGGTGCGTGGATGCTTGCCCTTTGTTTGCAGTGCAGTTAAGCGAATTTCTGCTTTTACGCTCCCGTCTGCATTTACTACGTCATACAAACTGAGGCTAGCGATTTCGCCAACCCGCATGCCTGACCAGTAGCCAGTTAGCAGCATGACGCGATTGCGTAGGGCAAATTTTCGTGATGCGATGTATGCAAGAACTTGCTCAAGTTCTGCTGTCGTAAGTGTTTTGGCTTGTGCCATGTCGTGTGTCCTTTTCGGTAAATAAAACAACACGAGCAAATGTGTTTTCTTTAGCAAAAAGATGCGACCGAAACCCGATGCACTGGCGGGTTAAAAAATCCTTAATGAAATCAACGCGGTAAAGAAAAGTGTGTTTTTCTTATGCGTTTGTATTTAGCCGTATTGCGTACAGCGATGTGGGATTTAGACGACAAGAAAAAGCGATTGCATAAAACAACGCAGCAGCGTTTTTATGCGTAGCCAGCTACTTGGGTAGCAGGCGTGCTGCTTTTGCAGCTTGTAGGGCTGATTTGACGGGTTGTGTGTGCAGTGCAAAACAGGTCGCAAGTTTGTGCAGCTGAAAACAAACTGTGTGTATGAAACAGTTTGACCCTAAACAACTTGGATTTTTTACTGGTACAACCGCATATCACCTGCATGCTCACCTTGTAGTGCTTACAGATGGAGCTAAGTACGTTGCAGAACACGCACAAGCGTATTGGCTGATGGATGCGATTGCTAGCTACCTACCAGCACTCGTTAATCGAGAGCACTTTGTAGTTGCGTCACTTGCAGTCAAGAACCAATCGGCACTGCTTTGGCTGACAGATGGAAACTACAAAGACATAACGTCACAACGCATACCGTACACAGATTTTCCGATTCCCGACATTACGTTGTTCGCTTGCTGGGCTAATGAATATTGGGTGCTGATGTTGCCGACCGAGTACTGACAAGCTGTACGCTGAGTGTGAGTTTTCTACTTGACTGTGGCTTTAGCCTGTAGTGCATCTGCATACGCCTTCATATAAATTGAGATGAAGTTTTTAGCAGCCCACTCAGCCACCTCATCTCGTCCTCTGTCTTGGTTTTCATTCATATGAGCTATGAATTCAACAATCCGATGGCAATACACGTTCACCGTTGTTGCTGCAATTTTTTCTTCTTCCAAATACAAGTCTGGCATTATCAAACCCAAAGGTTTTCTTGTTGAGTGGTTGAAGTCAATGATCCAGTCTGTTAATTTTTCAATTTCCTCGACAGACAACTGAACAGTTACGAATTTTTTCTCTTCGCTAGCGTAGTAGCCGTTTTTCTCATCGCCCAACATTTCAGACAAGAAAAACAAAAAATCAGCTGCCACTTTTACTGGCACGTTAAAACGATCAGCTTCAGGGTTGTACTGATGCTGTGCCATGAAGTAATCGGCCCAAAGCGTGCACCAGATGATGTTGTAGCTATCCATGTCGTTCTTTCTATTAGATTGCTGAAGTGTTTTGCTGTTCTGTCATCATCTTTGCAGCATCTGTACGCATTAGCTGCAACGATATAGCGGTAACACTCTCTGCAAAGAACCCTTTGCATGGGTCTGAATTGCAGACTGCAAATAGTGCACGTTGCTCTTGCCGACTTTTTAAATATTCAAATGCGTACTGATGCAATGCGTTTAAGTGCGGACGCGGTGACAGCTTGAATGAATGCATGTCCCGCATTTCACCTTTGCTATCTATGCACTTGAACTGAATCATGTCATCTTCTATACGTACGTCTTCAATATATGCGTCAGCCATAACGTACTCATATCTGACTTTTGTAATAGTTAGCTTTTGAAACTTCGAAGGCGAACGTAATTCCACGCCATCAATTTCACTACCAATAATCGCCTTAAGAATTGGCTCTGGGTTTTTTAGAATTTCTTGACCTGCAGGATCAGCATCCTTAGCTTCTAACTTAATCGTTTCTACTTGTTTACGGTAGATGTCTTCACAATCATTGGACGAAGTGATTTCGCCTCGCACATATGCTGGGTGAAAAAACTTGATAAGGTCTTGAGTCGTGATTTGGCTACGCTTGAGCATTCGCTCAATGTGGGCCGTAACGGTCATGTCCCCTCTGTTACTGCTTTTCATAAGCAACGTAATCACAGGTGGACTTTGATCACTAGTTCTTGGTGCTCCTAGTACAACCCTGCAATCTAGACGGTACGGCTCACCTGCATCTTTATCTTTATTTGGAATGACCAGCGTACCTGTGTAGTGTCTATTTCCACGGTCAATTTCGTTTTGCCTCTGACCAAGACTACCAGCTTCGTCGTACTCAGCGTTTTCAAGTGTTGCAAACTGTTGATGCTTTTCCGTAATTGCTATTCCCATTCTTAGAGGTAGCGATGCACTGTTTGTGTGCCCAAATAAACTCAAAAAAACTTTCATCTGCACACCCTCTTATATTTGCCACGACTTTGCAGCAGCAACTTTGAAAATGAAATCATTTTGCTAGTATTTTCGGTGACCACAACTGATTCACTAGTCTTTGATGCTGTGTTTACGTACAGTATAGTGAAGCTATGTCAGTTCTGTCAATTTCCGCTCTAAATCCGATTCAAATTCAGTCCAGCGCCATGCTTCTTGATGTGTGCGGCTGGAGCGTGGCTGCGGGCTTTCCAAGTCCTGCTGCTGACCACACACAAAAACGCATCGACTTGAACGAGCAGCTGGTGCGGAACAAAGCTGCCACCTTTTTGTTCAAGGTGAAAGGCGACAGTATGACTGGCGTGGGCATTTACGCTAACGACATGCTGGTTGTTGACCGAAGTATTGACCCCAAGCACAACAACATCGTGTTGGCAGTGCTGAACAATGACTTCACCGTTAAGCGTCTGTACAAGCGGGGCGGCGTGGTCAAGCTGGTTGCAGAAAACCCAATCTATCCACCCATAGTCATTAAAGAGGGTGATGACTTTGCGGTGTGGGGTGTTGTGACGTTCAACCTGCACAAGCTGCTGTGACCATGACAAGGCAAATTGCACTGGTGGACTGCAACAACTTCTATGTGAGTTGTGAACGTTTGTTTCGACCTGACCTAAAAACAACACCTATTGTTGTGCTGTCAAACAATGATGGATGTGTAGTTTCCCGAAGCAACGAAGCCAAGGCACTGGGCATACGCATGGGACAGCCGTGGTTCGAGTGCAAGCAACAAGCAGAAGAGCAAGGCATATTGGCACTGAGCAGCAACTACGCCTTGTATGCCGACTTGTCCAATCGCGTAATGAGTGTGCTGGCTGAATACGCGCCACTTACAGAGGTGTACAGCATTGACGAGTGTTTTGTTGACATGACTGGCACGCACAAGCTGCGTGATGTTAGCTATGAAATGCGGCAACGTGTAATGCAATGGACGGGCATTCCGGTTTGTGTAGGCCTTGGTCCAACAAAAACATTGGCAAAGCTAGCTAATCACATTGCCAAAAAGCATCCCCGAAGTCGCGGCGTTTTTAACTACAACGACTTGACGGATGCACAGCAAGCCAAGCTGCTAGGTCAAATTGCAGTTGATGAGGTGTGGGGTGTTGGGCGCAAGTTGAGCAAACGCCTTGCAGCACTTGGCATCAACACAGTGCAAGACCTACGCACAGCACATACACCCACGCTACGTGCGGAGTTTGGCGTGGTGATGGAGAAGACGCAACGGGAATTGCAGGGCGTGTGCTGCATTGAACTTGAAGACTGCACACCTGATAAGCAGCAGATGGTTAACAGTCGCAGCTTCGGCAAACCTGTTACCGAGTTGGCTGTGCTGCAAGATGCATTGAGCGTGTTTGCTGCCAATGCTTGTCAAAAACTAAGGGCGCAAAACAGCCATGCAGCACTTGTTCATGTGTTCATGCTCACTAATCGGTTTCGACAAGACCAACCGCAGTACAACCCTTGTATGTTTGTACCGTTACCAATGCCAACAAACGACAGCCTTGTAATTAACAGGTGGGTGCAGCATGTGGCTGAACTGCTTTGGCGTGATGGTTACAAATACAAGAAAGCAGGCGTGGTGTTGCACGACATAACACCTGTGTCAGTCTTGCAAGCTGATTGGCTTGAACCCGATGTAACTAGCAGCACACGACTGATGAATGCGATTGACGGACTGAACACTAGGTTTGGTCGTGGCACCATCAAGGTCAGCACAAGTGGCAGGAGTGACGAATGGGCAATGAAGCAAGAACGCAAGTCACCCAACTACACAACGGACTGGCATGCTGTGCCAGCGGCATAAATGCATCGTAGTAGTATTGATAAAAATCATAACGGCACATAGATATGAAACACATTGACGCGCCTTGGCGAGCTGTAGAAGATCGCAGCGAAGTATTTTTTAGTCACACAGTGGTTGGGCGAAACAGTCACATAGCTCGTGTAAATCAAGCCACTCATAGTATTAACTTGACGCAAGATGAACTACGTAAGCAAGAAGCTGCAAGAGCACAACTACTTGCAGCGGCACCTGAATTGCTGGACAAACTGAAAGAATGCAGTTTGTTTTTGGAGAAGGAGCGTCGAAAGATTGATAGCGTTCTTGAAGACGTGAATGAGTTGATTGCACGAGTTGAAGGGGAGTTTGCAGGCGAAGACTTTGAACCACCACCTCTAAAAGTAAACCCTGATGCAATTGCAGCCAGAGTGGCATTTCTTGAAGCTGCGAAAAAAGCAAACAATGGTGGAGAAAAATGAACTAAGAGGCGAAGCCCTCTTTCTCTAATGCATCCCAAAAAGCATTTTGAGTTTTAGTGTCTGTCACGCAGATACGTACAAGTTCAACGCCATCATCTTCATGTGCTTTAAGTGAAGCTGCGGTAGTGGCAGCAGCAAGCTCTAAAGGCACCTTGAATACACCAGTGCCAATTGCAGGAAGTGCTAACGACTTAATGCTGTGTTCGTTTGCAATCTGCCAAACTGATTCAAAACATTGCTTCAAGATTTCTTCTGCGTTCTCTTCAAGAATGTAGTTCGCTGCACGTGTGTGAATCACGAAACGATTTGGCAGCTTGAATGCAGGAGTGATAACGGCTTTGCCAAAAGCTAATGGAGCGTACTGCTGGCAATACTCTTCTAGCTCTCGGCCTGCTGCTGTATGAATTGCTCCCGCAACTCCAGAGCCAAGCCGTAAGTTTGCATTGGCTGAGTTAACAACAGCTTCAATATCAGCTTGACTGGCGATGTTTGCAATAAGAACTTCGACTTTCATTCGCTATCCAATGTCGTGTTGTTACTCAATCTTCTCAAAGTTGTCGGGTAAAAAATCTTCGGTATCAAGTTTTTTCTTTTCTGCATAGCGTACTAACCAATAAATTGCACTGCATAGAGCTTCATCAGTAGTGTCATTCTTTACTGCCTTTGCCCAAATCCGCATTGCCTCGCCGATGTTGCCTGTCCAAAAGTAGCATTCGGCAAGCCTTCTATAGCTGTTAACACTGTCTAACTCGTAGCCTGAATTAATGCCAAACTTTGTGTAGTCAAGTGCTACATCGACGCTGTAGTCCTTATCTAACATGTATTCAATCAGTTCAAGAACTACATCACGGTTAGGTTTGAGTATTTGTATTAGCTTTAGCTTGGCGTTTAGAGCAGATGCACTTTCGTTGGTTGCAATAAGTTTTTCAGCAGCAGCCAATGCAAGTTCTCCAAAGTACTTGTCATCGGTTTGCTCATAAGCATTGATAAGCGTGGAAATTTTGTCTTGATACCAAAAGTCAAAATCATCGCTAGCCAGATGCTTTTCACCTTCAAGCCAGCAATCAATTTCTTCATAAAACATTTCTCTGCTGTGCAGTTCGTTTGCCACATACAACCAGTACTTGCTTGAATTAGGCGCAGAGAGTTGCAGCACATTAAAAATACTGTCGCCACTTCCACTCGCTTGTTTATCTAGTGCCCGCTTTACATCAGCTGCCACATCTGCAACATTGAAATTTTGCATACTCAACCTACTTGTTTGGTTACGTAGTGAAGGACGACACTTGCCTAAAAAATAAACTTTTGACAAGCCTAAACTCTAATCCAAATCATAAGCATGACCTGTTACGTAGCTGTGAAAAAAAACACACACAGAGTGTTACGTGGACAAGCAAGCAACCACACAAGCAACACCAAGACATGAAAGGACCAAGGAAGCAGGCAACTAGCCAAGACATGTGCAAGTAATAAGTTGTGCAAAGCACAACTGCGTGGCGAAGTTAGCATGCTAACTTCTTACGCAATTATTTAAGAACTGGTGTTGTATGGAATACATATACAAGTACTATTACTATAAGTTCGTTAGGTTTTTGGCCCCTGTAAAGCCAATGTTTATGCGGGTTAGCGAGGTGCGGAAATGCTTAGGCTAATAGTGGATGCGAAAGTGCTGGACGCTTTGAAGCTTGCTGTCCCTAAAAAAGACAAGGCAAGGGAGCGGCTAGACAAATACGTCAGCAACCTTGAACAGGTTGTGAATGCACAAATTTTCCAAAGCCGCCCAGCATTAATGTTGACCCATAAGCACTATTGGGCTTCGTTAACTGCCATACAAGAACTTGGCGGGCAGATATGGTCGCTTAACAATGTGAGAACGCACAAGTGGCTTGAAGACAACGGATTGAACCTTGTAGAACAAAAAAATAAGGGGGAGGCCAACAACATAACGGGCGATATTGCAATCATCAAATTTACTGATTTGGTGACGGTTGAAGATGACGAAGATTTGATGAAGCTACAGGCTATGACTGACGTTCAGCTACATCATTACTTAATGTCAGTGCCGCTTAGTGACGTTGCTGCCTACCAAAGCCTGTTGTCAACTTATCACGCAACTCCTGCAAGTCAAGTTGCAAAAGACTATGACTTGTTGAACGTGAATATCGCCGCGACTGTCGACTACATCAAAAGCCTAGTTCGCAGCAAAGTCAAGAGTAAAGATCAAACTGAGTACCGTAAAGCACTTCGAATACTTCGTATTGCACAAGTCAACAACAACACCTATCCGCAAAAAAAGAAGTTGAGTGAATTTGGCAGAACGTACTACGAGGGGGTAAGCATTCAAAGTGTGAACAAGGACTTGCGAAAAGCAATCCTTCAAGGCTGCTATGAATATGATGTGAAATCTAGCGTTGTTGCTTGGAAGCTGGCATTTGCACACGAGTTACTTCTTGCTGAAAAAAGCAGTGGCACTGTTGAGAACGAGTTTCTTGCCATCTATTACTACTTGACCTACAAGAAAGATTACTTTGACGATTTGCAGCAAAAAATCTTTAGCAACACAACGGGCTTGACTGACGCACAGCAGGCGAAACTGATTAAAGAAGCAATGACTGCAATGGCTTTTGGTGGCAAATTGGCTGGGCGGTGGAAGAATAATTTTGGTGTGGAGCAAGAAAGTTCTGTTGTCAAAATATTTGGTAACCACTTTCAAGCCGAATGTGCAAATTTTGCCAATGCAATTGAAGTGACTGAATTTGTGCGTCAGCAGTCAAGGCTTGATAAGTTCATCATCCGCAAGTTCAAAGCTCAGTACTCTTATCTGTCAACGTTGCCAATACTACTCACGAAGACAGGACGACTGTCAAAAAGTAAAGTCTTGGCTTGGCTGTACCAAAACGCGGAAGCGATTGTTATGGACTTTGTGCGGGACGAACTTAAGAAGTTCAATGTAGTTGTTCAAGCAAATATTCACGATGCAATCGTTGTTAATCGCAAGCTGACTACAGCCGAAGTGCAGCACATCGTGCAAGCTATCAACATCAAAACTAACCTCTGTTACTTTGCATTGGGCGAGACGCACTACGCTTGATGATTTGCGTAGCGACATGGATTCCATCAAGCTGTGTGCCACGTAGACAAACGCTATGCCATTCGCGTGTAGGCTGTGCGGCATAAGATTTGGCTAAAGAGCTTGATGTATGAAGTTCACTGCTGTTACCGTGATGTTGCTTGTTGGAATCCATGCAAGTATTTAGCTGTCACCAAATAAAACCGCACAGAAACACATCCAAACTTAGGCGTTTTCATTCCCGCAGCTAAATAAGCTAAAGGGATTCCAATGCGTTACACAGAAATAGCAGCACCGCGCCAAACACTTGAAGGTAGAAGCTGGACAGCGGCAGATGATGCCAAGTTGCTTCAAGACCAAATTAACAGAGCAGACAACATTCGCGGCTTGTATCCGTATGCACAAAACGTGCACCTAACCAATGCAGTTAAGTTGCTAGCACTGCGACCAGAGTGCAAATCGCTGTTTGATTTCCTAACTACACAATTGCACTTCTTGGTTGCAAACGGCGTCAAAGCTTTGTGCTTTTACGTGAACAAGTGCGATGACGAGTTGCAAATTTGGGCAAGGGAAGACATTGGTGAAAGCCATGTTTACGCAAGCCAACCAGCAGCAAACTTTCCCTTAAATAGCATCAAGCTACGTGCTGTGCGTGAAGGCAGCTTGTGGCACATGTCCTTCCGTGCAGCAACGCATTCTTGCCAATAACCCGCTATTTCGGCGGGTTTCAGGTCGCCCAAGTGCTTTGGTCGAACACAAAATTACCTGTGCTTTATCAACATTTGAAAGGAAAAGCACATGGCAACACTCGGTTCACTCAAGCTCTCAGCAGCTCAAAAAGCAACTTCTGTTACTGGATCTCAAATTCGTCGCGCCAAAATGGTCAAGGCGCTTAACGAACAAATCGCACTTGCAAAAGCTCAGCAAAACGGCGACAGCTTTTCAGTCACAAAGTTCCGCAGCATTGTGGATACTGAAACAGGCGTACGCAAATTGGTTGAATCCAACAAGCGTGTGAAACAGTGGTGGTTTGCCACTGACAACGGTAAGCTGGCAATCAACGTTCGCTATGGTGCTCGCATGCTTGAATTGGCACGCGGTAAGTTTGCAATTGAAGTTGCCAGTGAGAAAGAGCTGGTGCCAACACTTGAAGCACTCAAGACGATTGCTTTGAGTGGTGAGTTGGACGCAGCTATCGAAACTGCGTCTATCAAGCTCCGCGAAGGCTTTGGCAAGTAAATGGCATGTGGGAATGCACTCAGCAATTGCTGGGTGTAATTCGGGTTGAGTAGCACATGTGCATTTTTATAAGCCTTGAACAGCTACCAACCTTGCTCGACTGCATTCATCGCGAATACTTTTTAGCCCTTGGTAAATTGGCCCGTTGTAGAACCCTTCGAACGAGGCAATATCAGGGAATTCCAAAATGACAATGCGGCGAGGCTCCCAATCGCCTTCGTAAACACGATGCTCACCAGCACGTGCCAAGTACTTGCCACCCGCAGCTTCAAGTGCAGGTTTCACACCTGCCATGAACTCTTGGTAACGAACTAGATCAAAAATTTCTACATCAAAGATCACATAGGCACTCATGAGGTCTCCACAAGAACGTTTGGACATTTACTTTAATCTAACAATGGAAAAATCGTTCGATTCCTATAGCCACCATCGAACTGATGTGTGGCTAATTACATTGCATCATTTACAAATTTTGCGATGATTGCAAATGTGGGTTCGATTTGATTGGGTTTCAAATTTTCAAAAATTGCAGATTTCCATTCGTGCATCCAAGCGTTTAGTGCAGTTTTTTCTGCAAGTTGCGGGCTTGCTTTAGCTTTCATGAAATCAGAACGACCTACTTCAGGAAAATCTGCTTCTAAAACGGTAACTGCAACTCCCACTTTTCCACTTGCAATTTTTGCCGCATTTGCAAGAGTCTTTTTAGTAATGAAATCCTCTGCGGTTACAGGCTTTGGGCCATCTTGAATGATGTCATCAAACGTAAACCATGTTCCATGACTGTGATTTTTCTCGTGTTCCTTTTTCCACTGTATTGCTGTTTGGTCTGCATCAGTCAAGATGAGAACTTCTCTTCCGCACACTTGAAAAAACGGCACAAGATTCTTGATATCTTTGACACCTTGTGCATGGCAAAGTCCTAGCTCTGGCAGTGCTGCATATTCAGCATCTTTTCTTTTTGAAGTTCTGAAAACCTCCATCAGCTTTTTATCTCTCCAACCTTCCAGCACTAGGTTTTTAGATTTAATCACTTCAAATACAGATGTTCCTAAGGCGCTCAAAAGCACTTCCTCTTCGTACATCTCTGAATCGTCTTCAATTTTTTGATTGACTGTGACTTCATTCTTTTTAGAAATTATTTGATTTCTATCGAAGTTATTTTTGTCAATCATGAATGGCGAGTGTGTAGCAATCACCACGTAGTTTGACTCAGCCATCTTGAACATTTCATCTCGCAGATTTCTTATGCCACTTGGATGTAGGCTGATCTCTGGCTCATCAAACAGCAGCAGCATGTTGCTAATCGCATTTGTTTTCACTCGAACAGCTACTAATAATAAAAACGTTACGAACCGCTTAAATCCATCACTGCGTTGTTCAAAGCTGAAGGACGTTTCTGAGTCAATGATCGAGATCGTGATCAACTCGCCATTCGGCTCTAATTTGATCGATACATCTTTATGATCTTTCCAAACTTCCCTCAAATACTTTGTTGCGGCGGAGGAAACTCTGCCGAGTAGGGCTTTAAAGTTATGAATTGATACAGCTCTTGCTTCTTTAATGGCTGCACCGATGTCGTTCTCTTCCGCGAGTTCAAACATATAACGCAGAGGCTTGCAGCTATCGGGATTGTTAGAAAAATCATTAATGCTGATTTCATTTGGCAGCAAGTTTTCTGGCTGATAGTTCCAGAACATTGCTTGAGATAAGGAGACCTTGATCACTTCAACCACAGCTTTTCCAATTTTTTCATTCAACTGGTTAAGCGTCAGTGGTTGAATCCAATCAGGAATGTCTCCTACAACAGAGGGAAGATGGACAAGTGACTCGGGTAGAACTGATTTGGGATTGCTTTCACCATCAATGATTAGTTGCACTCCGGATGGCGTGGATGTTCCTGCAAACCCCCATCCTTCAACGATTTCTACACCAGATGGAGCGACATAGTATTTTGTATTTTTGGCTTGGGTCATCAAATTTGCAATGTGAACACCTTCACGTCGCTTTGAGATGAACTCATCCACAGTTACTAATGCTTCATTCCAAACTGCAATATGAGCATTAGGGTCTTTTGCGTGAACTGATTGCTTAATATTTTTTGTTAGATCTGCAACTTCAGCATCTGTCAAACTGAACTTGAAACGAACGTGTGATTCTTTTACGGGGGCGTCAGAGGGCCTTGCAATTCTTATGTCTTTCTTAGCCGGAGTCTCATCTTTGCTAAGAAGATTCATTGCTTTCAAGATGTTGGATTTGCCCGACTCATTTATGCCAACCAAAATTAGTGCTTGAGGGGCGCCAAAGTCAAATGTGAGATCTTGAATGCTTCTATAGTTTTTGATTTCGATTGACTGAAGTTTCATTTTTTACCCGTTTCTAGTGTCACTACGTATGCGCCACAACACCCTCTAAGTTGAGAAGTTTTTCCTTAAGTACTAATATATTTGAATTGGGAGATGTTTCCCTTCCATGGCGAAACATTCGTGCTGTTTGAATGTTTCATAGATTTCTTCCATTGCGGACAGAAATTTCATTCCATTACCCTGCCAGTGCATCGAGTGACAGTTGCCCAATAGCTGTCATTGCACAGTGGGTCTACAGTTTTTGCAGGGGGAGGGGAGTGGGCGTTTGCCAGTCGAATGCCAATAGTCCAGCAACTGGCCTTACATGGTCATTTGGAGCTTTAAGACAGGATTTTTTGTACAGTTTGCAATACAGAAAAAGTAACCCTTGCGGATACCGTTGCAAACCGTGAAGTAAATCGCAAGTATTACTTTTTTGAGTCCCCTGCGTCTACCAATTTCACCACCCGGGCACGGGAGAGAAGACCAAGATTATGCCACAGATTTTTCATTGTTTTTAAAAACTCCTGAGAAGTTCATTTGTGTGGCCTAACCCCAAGT
>JACCDR012471346.1_pt1 | contig 23131 bp, 24 predicted proteins | sample 7446431 | NCBI WGS metagenome assembly JACCDR01 (sample SAMN15323443, study PRJNA562643) | freshwater metagenome | isolation source: river surface water | place: USA:Blue River Watershed | collected 2017-08-17 | reverse complement strand
TGTTTTGTCATTGTCGGAGGACAGCGATTTTGTTGCATCGTCCAAATGATGATTCAGTTTGGGCAGAGACAAATGAGCAACCTCATTGATTCGCCAGCCTCGTGTCGTGAGTTCGCGCAGGAGCATGGCGCGCTGAAGATCTTGCGGTGTGTAGAGGCGCCTTCCCGTCGCAGTTCGCTCTGGAGTGAAAGCTTTGTAGCGATTCTCCCAACCGCGCAGAGTAAATTCGCTCAGCCCAGTTAAATCGGAGACTTGCCGCAAAGAGTAAAGGTCTTTTTGTTTCATTCTTAGATAAGTATAGTCGGGGTCTTTTGGTTTGTATAGAAAAATCTATACAAACACGAAATCCGTGCTATAGTCGTCTCATGATTATAGCAATAACTGGAGCCAATGGACTTGTCGGAAAAAATCTCATATTGCATCTCTTGCGAGAAGGCCACCAGGTCAGGGCCTTGGTGCGCTCTCCAGAAAAGATTTTAGAACTTCCCAAGAAAGATGTGTTCAGGTGGTCCACTGATTATGTGCCGTCTTTGGAATCATTGCGCGGAGCCGATGTTGTTGTGCACCTTGCTGGAGAAAATATTGCTGCCAAACGATGGACAGATCAGCGAAAAGCGCAGCTCGCAAAATCTCGCATTCAAGGGACGGAAAACCTTGTGGCAGCCATCGCCCAAATTGAGCCAGAAAACCGACCAAAGGTTTTGATCTCTGCCTCAGCTATTGGATTTTATGGGTCCCATCCTGAAACAACCTTTGATGAATCGTCTCCGGTTGGAACAGATTTTTTAGCTAAGCTCTGTGAAAGCTGGGAAGCTTCATGCAACGAAATATCCCGGCACCAAGTGCGCGTAGTCCATATGCGCTTAGGACTCATTTTTGCCAAGGATGAGGGATTCTTGGCTCTTGCAGGTCCTGCTGTTTTGGGTCATGGGCGACAGTGGATGAGTTGGGTTCATGTTCAAGATGTTTGCCGTTTTGTAAGTCATGCCATGAGCAATGATCAGATTCGAGGACCTTACAATCTCACGGCTCCGGAGGCAGTGACTCAAAAATCTTTTACTCACAAGCTTGGTGAAATTCTAAAATTTCCAATGATTTTTCCAGTGCCAGCTTTTGCCATTAAGCTTGCCTTGGGTGAGCTTTCTGAAGCAGTTTTGAGCAGTCAAAAAGTCAGTCCAACAAAAACTCTTTCCAGTGGATTTGAATTTCAATTTGCAACCGTGGATCAAGCGCTACGAAACATTTATTCATCAATGAATTATTTGGATAGCCGGTATGTTTGCAGTCAGTTTGTCCCGGGTGATAAATCTGAAGTCTTTTCTTTTTTCAGCAAAGCAGAGAATTTAGAGACCATTACTCCGCCATGGCTTAATTTTCGTATTCTAAAAAAATCAACCCCATCCATTCAGATGGGAACTTTGATCGATTACAAATTGAAAATTCATGGCATTCCGGTGACATGGAGAACACACATTGAAAGTTGGAATCCTGACGAGTCCTTTGTTGATGAGCAGCTCAAGGGTCCCTACACCAAATGGCACCACACCCACACCTTCGAAAAAGTTGCAGGTGGAACGTTAATTCATGATGAGGTGATTTACCGAGTCCCAGGATCAGTTTTTGGAAAAGCGGCCCTTTCTTCTTGGATTCGGAAAGATGTGAATACAATTTTTGATTACCGAAAAAATAAAATTCGGGAACTTTGGGAGAGCTGATGAGTCAACAAAAGCAAAGAATCATCGAGACTTTTAATCGCTTTAGCGGAAAAAACTTTGATTTGCTTCGAGATTTCTACTCAAGAGATGTTTTTTTTCAGGATCCAGTTGGACAAGTCTCTGGGCTTGAAAACTTACAAGCCTATTATGAACATGCTTATAAAAATGTTCAAAGTATTCGATTTGATTTTGGTCAAATTGACAGTGATGAGGCAGCTCGCACCTATTATGCTCCTTGGACCATGACAATTTCACTCAAAGGAATCCAAGGCGGAAAACCCTATTGTGTTGAAGGCCTTTCCAAATTACAGTTAGATGAAAAAGGACTGGTTTGCTACCATCGGGACTATCTTGATCTAGGCGAATTAATCTACGAACGAATTCCAGTTCTTAATTTTGTGCTTCGGTTGATAAAAAAAATGTTAAAGGCTTGATGTGAAAATTGCAGTCATTGGTGCAGGAATTAGTGGTCTCGGTAGTGCATTGTTGCTCTCGCAGCAGCACGATGTGCACTTGTTTGAATCAGAACCCAGATTGGGAGGACATGCCCATACAGTGAATGTCCGCACAAATCAAAAGCCGGGCGGCGTGGCTTTGGATACAGGATTTTTGGTTTACAATGAACTGACCTATCCTCACTTCACAAAAATGCTCAATTATCTCGATGTGAAAACCATCGATTCGGACATGACTCTTTCAATACAAACTGGCGATGGTTTGGAATGGGCAGGGACGAACCTTGATACGGTTTTTGCTCAGCGAATGAATTTGTTTAAACCATCCTATCTTTCCATGCTTTTAGATATTCTGCGCTTTCACAAGCAGGCCCATGAGAACCTTGAACTCTCGCAAAAGAATCAATGGACGCTCCAGCAGCTTTTGGACCATCGTGGTCATGGAAAACATTTCCGTGATTGGTACCTCCTCCCAATGACCGGGGCTATATGGTCCATGTCGTTTCATCAGTCTTTAAGTTTTCCGGCTGAAACATTCTTGAACTTCTGTATGAATCACCGGCTTTTACAGGTGAACGAAAGGCCTATCTGGAAGACGATTCATCAGGGTTCGATCAATTATGTTCAAAAAATTGCCTCCAGGCTTAGTCATATTCATCTGAGGACTCCCATTGATCGACTTCATCGCACTGCCGATGGAAAAGTCAGAGTGCATGGATCTGGAACAGAGATGGATTTTGATAAAGTCATCTTGGCCACTCATGCTCCAGTCTCTAAAAAAATACTTGGCGAAGGTTTTCCGGAATTTCAGAGTTTTCTAAAGAATTTAAAAACAAATCGCAACGAAGTTGTCTTGCACCGTGATGCTTCAGCAATGCCGAAGACGAAAAAATGCTGGTCTGCGTGGAATGTCCGGTCCATGGGATTGAGCGAGTCCAGCGATCCAATCGTCCTCACTTACGATATAGATCGGTTGCAAAAACTAAACTCGGGGGATAACCATTTTGTTACCCTCAACTCAAAGCAAAAATTTCAAAACGTAGATCAAACATTTCAATACGATCACCCACAGTTCGATTTTGAACTTATCCAGGCTCAGAAAAAGTTAGACCAATTTCAAGGAATTGGCGGAGTCTATCTGGCTGGCGCATGGACGCGGTATGGATTTCACGAAGATGGGTTGCTGAGCGGTGTGAAAGTCGCAGGACTTCTGGGAGTGCAGCCTCCCTGGGGCTCGCAATGAGTCTGCTCAGAATTGGACAAGGGTGGGTCAGCCATCATCGTCCACAAAAGAGTCTTTTGGCTTTTCGATACCCAATCTATAATTTTTTATTTCCCGTGGGGCAAGGGGGGCCGGAGCCTCTAAAAGTTTTCGGGATTCCTTTTGCGCGAGTGGATGAATGGAACTATGTGGACGCGACGAGTGGCAGTCTTCAACAAAAGATTGAAAAGTTTCTCAAGAATGAATGTCAATACATCGCCGATGAAATTTGGCTGCAGACTCTGCCTAAAATCTTTGGTTACGTCTTTAATCCAATTAGCTTTTGGTATTGTTTTAAAGCTGGCCGATTGGATGCGGTCTTGTGTGAGGTGAATAATACCTTTGGTGATAGACACTTTTATTTTGTTCCTTGTGAAAATGGGAAGAGCTCTCACTGGGTGGAAAAACATTTTCATGTCTCTCCATTTTTTGATGTGAAGGGAAAATATCAGTTTTCATTTGATTTTTCAGAACAAAAAACTGACGTGCATATTGGCTATTTTGACGATAATCAGAAAATGCTTCTCGACACTCGAATTCTTTTGAACATTAAAAATGCAAACGAAGTCAGCACGATAAGCTTATTTTTCAAATATGGGTGGTTAACACTGATGGTGATTGGTCGGATTCATTATTTAGCTTTTAAAATGTGGCTAAAAAAAGCTAAATTTCATCATCGTCCACAGCCTCCCGAAAGAAAGGTGACAATGTGAAAACAATTGGTTGGAAAACAGCTTTTTTGTTTAAAGCCCTCGAAAAAACAAAATTCGGTCGTATTCAAATCAACTTTCGCAACGGTCCATCTTATGAATTTGGTGATGGCGATTTAATTTCTCAGCTTGATGTGGCAAATGAATCCGTGGTCAGCCAAGTTTTAAGTCGCGGAGATATTGGTCTTGCTGAAGCCATCACTTCGGGTGACTTGTTCATTTCAAATCAAGCTGGATTTGTAGAATGGGCCTGCCTCAATGACGATCTCCTTCGCCAGGCATTTCATGGGAGCTTTTTAGGGACCATTATTCCCCATATTCAAAAATGGTTTCGCCCCAATACCAAAGTGGGTGCTCAAAAAAATATTATGGCCCATTATGATTTGGGAAACGAATTCTATAAACTTTGGCTAGACAAGTCCATGTCTTACTCGTCGGCAATTTATTCAAAACAGGCTCAAGAAGATCTTCATCAAGCACAAATGGTCAAATATGATCGAATCATTGATGAGCTCAACATTCGATCCGGCGATACCCTTTTAGAGATTGGCTGTGGATGGGGCGGATTTTTTAGCCGGGCCATTGAAAAGACAGGTTGTCATGTGACAGCTGTATTGAATTCACCAGCACAGCACAGTCACAATCAAGAACTTATTTCGGAAAGAAAATACAAGGGCTATATTGATTTACAATTGAAAGACTACCGCGAGATTCAAGGTCAGTTTAACAAAATTGTTTCCATAGAAATGATCGAAGCCGTGGGGCAAAAATATTGGCCCCAATATTTTTCCAAAGTCCGTGATTCCTTAAAGAGCGGTGGCGAGGCTCTGATTCAATCAATCACAATTCGAGATGATCGTTTTGAAGATTATTCTCGAACAACTGATTTTATTAAACAGTATATCTTCCCTGGTGGCATGCTTCTCTCGAACGAGGCCATGAAACAGCAAGCGTCCCTGGTTGATTTGCAGCCTGATCAGCCTTTTGAATTTGGACAATCTTATGCAGAAACCCTCAAACAGTGGCGGATCAACTTTCTTCAGCATACCGATGAATACAAAAAGTTTGGTTTGAATAAGGAATTCTTAAGACTTTGGGAATTTTACTTGAATTATTGTGAAGGAGCATTCAGATCCAATCGAATCAATGTCGGTCACTTTGTTTTAAGCAAGCCCAAGACAGCGTAATTAGTAAAGTTTTCGCTATTGCACAACAATCGAGTTGACCACGACTTGGGCGCATTGATACCTCTGCTGCGGGAGACTCAATGCGAACGATGAGCCTGGAAAACCTGTCCCGTGTATCCTTGATCTGTGTTATTTTTTTTCAGACCCTGAATTCTGATGCAGCTTACTTTGGAGCGAATGGGATTCGGCCAGTACCGCATGCTGGAGTCGATTCTGTATTGGCCGGGGCTGTTGCTATTGCTGTATTAAACACTGGCTACACTCTTTCAAAGAAGACAAATACGCTCAATCTTGACGTTGGTGTTCTCAATCAATTTTGCAAAGATGAAATGTTTTTCAATGAGCCAAGCGTTCCATTTTCTTGCACGGGATTTTTGATCGCTCCGGATTTGTTGGTGACTGCTGGTCACTGTGTGTACGCCGTCAATACTCCAAACCAGGAACTCAAAAATGAATCAGGTCTTGCTTGTGAGGCTTTTGATTGGCTCTTTGGTTATCAGCAGAACAAAGACGGATCAGTGAGCCTCGATCAGGTTTCCAGTGACGAGCTTTATCACTGTAAACAAATCATATTTGCAAATCAAAAAGAAACCTCACCCTATCCAGATTATGCGTTAATCAGGCTTGATCGCCCAGTCAAGGGGCGCGTGCCATTGACTCTTGCTCTTGATAATCCAAAGGTAGGGAGTTCTGTAAAAATGATGGGCCACCCATTTGGAACTCCGACAAAAATCTCTGATCAAGCGCAAATTCTCAGAAACTCACCAAGTGCATCCAGCATTGTGACCAATCTAGATGCTTTCGTGGGTTTTAGCGGCAGCCCGGTCTTCAATTCAGAAAATAAAGTAATCGGTATTTTAGTTGGCGGCACACCCTCAGCAAATACCTATGAAGAAAGTCAAAACAAGTGCGAGCGCCTCAATCACTGCGACGACAAAGGACAAAACTGTGTCCTGCCCGATCAAGACATGTCATTCTTTCCAGCATTTCAGCAAATCGGATCCGACGTTCAAAGAATCGACCCAATCCGCTCGCTCTTGCAATCCCTTCAAAACTAAATTGAATTTCAATCGTTCACAGCGCCTTCCAGAATCCATTGTTTCAACATGGCCAGATCTTCTGGTGAGACTGCCGGGCCCTTTGGGGGCATTGATTCTGAGAAAATTTCTGTGTACACTAGGCTCTCTTCCGGTGATCCCGGGATAACGATGACTTTTTTCGAATTCTTCATGATCGAATCGTAGCTCGATAGATTTACTTTTCCCTTTTGTTTCGTTGCAGAGTGACATTGCGTGCTGGATTGATCAAAGATCCGCTTCTGGACATCTGAAAACCGAATGTTCTGCGAGGAAATAATTTCCTGGGGCAGTGGTGCCGGAATGAATTCCGTGTTTATTTCAAAGAGTCCTTGTGCCCGAGCACCACCTGTCGTAGCGACGATCAGTGCGGTCAAAAAGAGTCGTTGGTAAGTTGCGAGCCGTTTCATCATTTCCCCCTGCGGTTTTATTTTACCTGATCAATAAATTGGTTCAATCTTGTGATTTCGTCCATTGGGCAAACGTCCTAAGGCGGCTTAAAATTGATTTCGAATCTCAATTTTGGGGTCGACATGTTTCTAAGTTCTGTGATGTAAAAAGAGAATGAAAACTCCAACTGAATGTCCAAAGTGTCACTCTGAAAACATCTATCAAGACGGTCTTCTCTGGATTTGTCCTGAATGCTCCAATGAATGGAGTGAGCAATCCGCACTTCAATCTGAAGCCGAAGTCGAAACTGACCAACGAATTAAAGACGCCCATGGTCAAGTTCTGACCGACGGTGACACAGTCATTGTCATCAAAGACTTAAAAATTAAAGGGTCATCTTCGGTTGTGAAAGGCGGGACCAAAGTGAAAAATATCCGTCTTGTCGATGGCGGAGACGGGCATGATATTTCATGTAAAATCGATGGTTTTGGAGCCATGAATTTAAAGTCAGAGTTTGTCAAAAAAGCATAAACTCATTCAGCATCCGGTGTTTCAAGGGGTTGGAAAAAAGTTGCCGAATCAGCCACCATCAGCCACCGGCAGGGCACAAGTTCCTTTGGCATCATTTTCATTTCTCGAATTCCTCTTTTGACAAATTCATCCTCAAGGCTTTTCATCTTTTGAAGGAGCTCTTGGTGTGTTTCCTCAGTCATTTGCAGATAGCGGAATTGAAAAAAGTTTGATGAGTTTTCATTTTGTAAAACTTCGCGGATGAGTTTTGCCGTCCACTCTCGGTAAAGGTATTTGACCAGCGGTCCTTCGTTGGCCCAGCGAATTCGGGTTGGATCAGGAATTTTTATTCGATTGCCGGGCATCAGTTCAATCATTTCAAACGAATTCAGTTTAAAGAGAACTTTCAGTCTCAGCTCATTTGAAATTTTAAGTTTCTTTTGGACTTGATCGATCGGATATCTTTCATAGACAAGAAGCCAATAAAATTGAAAATAAATAAAATTCTTCATGAAAAATCTTTGGACTTCTTCAGGAAATTTCACGAGAAAATATCGATCATCAGCCTCGGCGCGAAATAAATCGTCCAGCGAAATTTCAAGAGCCGCGCAAATCTCATAGAGGCGCAGAAGTCCAATGTCTTTCCCAAGAAATAGTTTTTTCAAACCTGACTCAGACATCTGAATCTTTGCGGCAAGAGTTTTGAGCGTCATCTTTTTTTGCTTTAGAACAAGCTTGAGCAATTTGAGTTTAGATTGCACTTGCAATGTGGTTTGTTGGTTTTTCACTAGTTCCTCTCTGGGAGCACTAAGTAAAGTGTTCCACAAATGGGGCCTCAAGAGAACAAAATAGACGAAAAATCCACATAAATCTCCAAAAATGGACCAAAAAACGGTCCCTCGCAGATAATTTGACCAAGTTCAAATCCGCTATGAGACCTTCAAGGGGAGAGTTTGGAGGATTTATGAAATCATTAAAAGTCACATTGCTAGTCTTATTTCTTGGCCACATTGCCCAGGCTCAGCCCGGGGCCACATATCAAGAAGTGCTCAACGTTTTAAAGGAGAATCCGCAGGATTTGAGTCCGCAGTCACAGAGTGAAATGCTCACTTATGCAAACGGCGGGCTTCCACAATACCCAATGAATATGAGCTCATTGTTTCAGAAAAAGGGACAGCTCGAAGCCGATGCCCAAAGAACCACAACAGATAAAAGCGATTATTACCCACGAATTGAAAAGCTTTTGCATCCAAACGGAGTTTGTTTAGCAGGCACTTGGCAAGTTGACTCAAAGACTCCGTACACTGGGGCTTTTCGCAGTGATTCTGAGATGCTCTTTGTTGGACGAATTTCTGTCGCCATGGAAGACACTGTTTACAAAGCAAGACGCGGTTTTGGCTTTGCTGGAAAAATCTTTCCCACGATGAAAAAAAACGCCAAAGTGATGACACAGAACTTTTTTAGTGTGGATGTTCTTTTGGGCCGAAAGAATCAACGTTTGTTGGATTCAGAGATGACCAATAACCCAGAAACTGGCCTGAGTTTTTCAACTTTGAAATTTGCGACGATGGCAGCAAAAATAGACTCGGCATTAAAGACAGCCGACATCAACCCCCTCTTCCGTCCCATCAAGAATATTGCTTCATTCAATGAACAGGGTACGCTGGTTGCGCCACAGTTTATCAAGTTCGGCTTTCCCGCTGATCTGATCAAAAATACTGAAGATGATTTCAGGCAGGAGCTTTTGACGGCCTATCGGCAAAATAAATCCCTTAGCATCGATGTATCTGTTGCCGAAGGGGACTCTATTAAGGAGGCGTCATGGAAAAAAATTGGAAAGATCAAAGTCCAGCAGGTGATGGCCTCCTATGGCTGTGATCGACGGCTTCATTTTGCTCACCCGCGCATGAATGAGTTCTAAAACAGGACCAAGAGTTCGGGGAGTCATTAAAGGCGACAACGGGAACCAATGTTGGGCTGAACGTTGATGAGGGCAGCAGGGGGACCGATGTGCCCAGAGCCCAGGACTACACAAAATACTTGATGTCTGTTTTGTAATTTTATCACGGCGAAGTCTGTGAGGCTGTCAGCGGCCACCACAGTCCTCGCCTAACTTTCACGCCCAAATCCACCAAAAATTTTCTTTTTGACTTTTGGCAGGTTCAAGATGAAAAACAACCCAAGAGAAGTTCTTAAATATAAGTCGGATATAGGGTCCGGCGTTTCTACCAGGTACCGTAAATGCCTGTCTATTTGGGGTTAAAATGCGTCTTTTGCTGAGCTCGCTGATCTTGTTTGCTTTCTCGTCAACGCTCTTTGGTGCTGCACACCTCCAGTTTCCAACGGGTCCAATCCCGAGCGTGACACCTGGCCAAGTCTGCAACAAACCCTCGTCATACAGATATCCCGAAAAAATCCCTTACTGTGAACGGAATGTAGACCCTGAAGCCAAACGCGCCATCATCAAGCTTTATGACGAACGTTTTGGTTATGAGATCGAGAACATGAACCGACAAGATTTCAAAATTGATCATTACATCCCACTTTGCATGGGTGGTAGTAACGATTCTGAAAATTTATGGCCTCAGCACAAGTCAGTCTATGCAATCACGGACCCTCTTGAACCCGCACTTTGCGGCAAAATGGCCGAAGGACGCTTGAAACAAGCTGATGCGATCAAGCTCGTCAAAGAAGCCAAAGCTGATCTTGATAAAGTGGACCAAATCATCGAGTACGTCGAATCCCTTTAAATATTTTGCCACTCCACGAACTTCAAAGGTGAAAGGCACTCTTCTTGCTTTAAGTAAGGTATGAAGAGATTTTTCTTCCTTTTCATTCTTATTTTGCAGGCTTTCAGCTTTCAGATGTCTGAAAGTTATGCAGTTGATCGTTGTGATGACATCTTATTGAGTACGGCCCCATCCTTCGGGTCGGCATATTCGTGGAGCGAGCGCGAGTTAACGATCGCAAGATCGATCATTCTTGAGGGATCTTTAAATATTAGTCGGACTGTTTCAAATGGTCGTCAATTTTTTGCTGCAAAGGGAGTTGCCGACCATCAGGTTTCCGGGATTGCTGAACAGAACTTTGCGCGGGCCGTAGAGTATGTTTTGCAAAACTATCATGATCTTCAGATCAATTTGACTACGGCCACTGAGCTTAATCGAATTTTAACGGAAAGATTAGTGCCTGAAGAGATTCGAGGTAACTTTAATTTTCGACCCAAGGGTGACTACACCGTTAGGCTTGACCCGTTGGTGAGTCAAAAAACTCCGTCGGCATTTTACAGGTGGCTGGATTCTCCTGAAGCTTATCGTTTCATGAGGCAGGATCCATTGCGATTTGCTGAGGTGATTCATCATAGCATGGTTGCTCTCGATTCGTTTCCAGATGGAAATGGCCGTCTTTCAAGACTCTTTGCGGATCTTGTTTTGATTAAGAACGGATTTGCGCCCGCATTTTATACAAGCATGCAGGATTATTTTGCCCGAGGCAGTGCAAGGTCTGAAGTTTCTCGGGAGCAGCGAGCTGCCTACTTCTACGAAATTGTCCGCAGAGGCCAAAGGGAAATGTCGCAAAGATCATTGGTGAATGCTAGGTGATCACTCCTGTTTCTGCTTTCATGAATTTGCGCGCAGGGTCTTGAGCTCTTTTTGTTTTCCATCAGAATAAAAACTCCAACTGCAAACACTGGAGTCCATGATGAAAAAAGCTCTCTTTTTCGTTCTCTTCCTCAGCATGTCAGCCTGCACACGAATTGAGACCGGTGAAGTCGGTATTCGCATTGGTTTTGATAAAAAAGTTTCGGAAACCGAACTTCAACCAGGAAGTTTTAATCAAACGATCATTGGAACCGTCCTGACATTTCCAGTGAAGGACGTTGCTGTTGATATCAAAGATTTGAGCCCGTTAGCGAAAGATAACTCCACGGTCAAAGACATGGATTTAACCGTCATCTATTCGGTGAATCCCTCGGCTGTCGCTGAAATTTGGGTTGAAAAAAATCGATCTTTCCATATCGAGCATAGTGGAGATATTTATTTATTGTATAACTATGTCATGCAAACAGGTCGTAATGCTGCCTACAAAGTCGCACGCAATTACGAGGCACTTAAGCTGAGTGATAATCGCGCTGAAATGGAAGTCAACATTAAGGAAACTATGAATAAAACCCTTGCTGATGAAAGTTTAGGATCGGCGGTCACCATCAGTCAGGTTCAGATCCGAAATATATTGCCAGCAGATTCCATTGTACAATCGGCCAATGAACTTGTGCGCGCACAAAATGAGTTGAGACAAAAAACAGTGGAAGTTGAAACCGCAAAAAAAGAAGCCGAACGAATTGCGGCTCTCAATGCAAATAAAGGTGCTATTGAATACATGAATGCAATGGCAAATATGGAAATTGCAAAAGGGGTTGCCCAGGGCCGCGTGCAAACCATCATCGTTCCTTACGATTTCAAAGGGATTGTGAATGCTATTCCAAGAAACACAGCCAGAGAATAATGATCAATCTTCGTAATTGAAATACAAAATCAGGGAAATTAGAGGATGATGTTTGGTTGAAATTGACCTAATCTTGCACGTTCCGACAATTGAAACTCGAGTATTCAGTATTCACAATAGCATGAACCACTAAATTTCGATCCTCTACCACGCCAATGTCACATTTTGGACTCGTTAACCGGATCGTGCCATTCTCAGATTTTTTGTCGTAGAAGTCTTCGCATGAAACACTTACTGACAAACTATCAGTTTCTATTGATTTGCATTCCACCGCTAAATTACCTTTGCCATGCAAAGCACCACCAAAATATTGATTTGCAGAGGCACGACAGCTCAGTTTGTAATTACCTGTAGATTTTTGAGTTTGAAATTGGAATTGAATCTCCACAGGAAGCATCGCGTATTTTAAAAACATCTCGTCAGCTTCGCCAACTGGCTGATTTCTCAATGAGATCGTGAGGCTTTTGGCGAAATTTGATTTGCCATCAGCAATATCACAAACTGTTTTTGATCCCTCTGGAATTTCAAGGCCTCGAAATTCCATATCTCTCGTTGTTGAAGGCCCCCATCCACCACCGATATTAGGTCCAGCAAAAGTAGTTGGAGTAGTCAAAACACTCAATGTAATCAAAATCATTTTTAGTTGTTTCATATCGTCTCCTTAAAAAACTCAAGGGTTGTGTCTGCACGGCAGTATAATCGAGGCTTTTGTAAAACCCTACTGAAGTTTTAGGCTAAACAACCAATGGTTATATTTTACAAAATTTGTATATTTATTTTACAATTTATTTATTTTTACTTCATCCACCGATGTTCCGTAATCTTTGAATTACTGGCGAGACTGCACATGGCAGGCTTTGTGGTTATCACTTGATGGGATTAATTCTGATTTGATCATAATCGATGATCGAGGTTGGAGCTGATCCCGGTCCGATTTCTCCAGTTGATCGAAACGCATTGAATGATGCGCGATAACCTTTTCCTGCATCGTTCGTAAAATCGACTGTCATTTTAGATCGTTTTACTTTTTCATTCAGGGCCGGATCCCATTTGAAAAGAAAGGATTGATCCTCGCACTCGGCTGGATATTTTTTCAAATCCATATTGGCAACACCACTGACGACAACGACAGTGCGTTTGGGAGGATTTCCTTTGATTTGCCCAGCTAATGGTAAACAAGAATTTGTGACAACTTCAAAGACCAGTTCCCGGCCGGATCCAAGAGCGTTTGCTCTCTTCTCTTTCAATACGATTTTCTTGATCGTAACCGGAGCGAGAATCAAAAGATCCTGACTTTCTATTTGGGGCGAAGCAAAACTACCAAAACAAAAAAACGGCAAAAAGCACCAAAGAATTTTGAACATTGAAGTCTCCTATCTGCCTCAAAGATTAGTGACAATACTAATCCCTCGGCCTATGAATTAAATCTCCCACCTTGATTATTCCGTCTGTCAAAACACGCGCGCGAAGGCCGCCAGTATTTTTAAATGCTTTCGCAAAGTTTGGTTTGCCTGAAAGTTCAGACGGCCGTTTGCATGGAGTACATTCCTCTGAACCCTCAAAGAGAACATTGCTGATGAGAAACTTTTTTCCAATTAAAGAGGTTAAATCAATTTTGTTCTCAACTATAATATTGCGTCTGGTTTCGGCCTCTGTAAAACCTGAATCGTGAATATCTGCCTCGTTGATAAGGCTAACATCTCGGATGGTTTCTCTCGGTTTTGGAAGAGTTTGCCAAAAACCTACGTTCGATGCGTAGCGATCACCCTCAAGACCCAAATGTTTCAGTGTCTTTGCGCTGGTCACTTGAATCATTTTTTCGCCGGCCTTCGGACAAATGAAAATCATTTTAATTTTTCCAAAAACTTCTAGTGATGACATAGATGTAGCCTAAGCATTCTGCGATAGTTAGTCCAGAAATCAATCAAGCCAGGAGTGGCGATCGCCCCTTTGACTTTTCACGCTCCATAATGTGAACCGAATTAATACTTCTCAAGGTCTTATTTGCTTAGGTAAAAACTGTATATTTATATAGTGATCAAACGAATAATTAGCGATATAATGATCTTTGTTGGTGCCAGTGATTCAACGCAAGCAGAGCATTTTTTTGAGATGGTGTTTTGAGAACAAAGGCTGGTGAAATCACGAAAATGTTAATTTTTCTTTAGATTTGGTTATCTAGCTCTGCAGGTTTTTCAACTCCGTTCCCGTTTTGGAAAAGCTCCAGCGAGACGACAATTTGTGATTCTGGCTCATATTCAACATTGTGGGTAATTTCGACTTACAAAAGTGTATCTCATTAGACAATTACCGGCACGGGAACTTTGTCGATTCAATCTGGTGGGACAATCTTTGTGAATTCATCTTATATTGTAGCGTTGCTGGAACAGTGAACGTTTCAGGCGGAGGTGGAGGCCCAGCTGCCGGTATTGGATCGACCTCGCCTTAACGTTTAATCAATTTTGACAAAAGTGATATTGCCGTTCAGTTTTCAGAAACACAACGAACTGGAGATCGCGATGTTGTCCAGCCAGGCAAAATTTGACCCCAGTATAAACTGAGAGATAATGAAAATTCAGAGTCTAATCTTGACGATGAAATCAAATTATTGTTCGCATAATAGATTTCATTATCGTATCTAGATTGAAATCCTGAGGTGTCAAAATAAAACTTGTCAGTTGTGCCATCCATTGATTCAGTTTCAATAAGTTTGCATTTTGAATTGTTTGATTCGCATGTGTTAACAATACCTTTAGCACCAAAAGTTTTTGCAAGTCGAGCTAACTCGCGAGCTGTTGGAAGACGGGCCCCTTGGTTTTGGCAGTACCTATTGGCTTCATCTTGATTCATAAATTTCACCGTGCCGTTGTCGTTTCTGGCAACACTCATAAAGGTTGTAGTGAGCACAAACTGATTATTATCAGCAATAGCGGTTGAAGTAGTAATCAAAAAAAGTAAGCTCCACAAAAGATATGTCATAAATGAACTCCTTAGGTTGGGACGATAATACCTGATGGAGTTCCCAGTAAAACTGTTATTATTCTGACACCAATTTTCTACATGTTGATCTTTTGATCAGCAATCTGATCAAACCTAATCATATTAGACTTTCCATCGGATGCAATTTCCTAAGGATACCAATTCAGGATTACTATAGATTTGAAGTTGGTGGACCTGATCGGGATCGAACCGACGACCTTTGCAATGCCATTGCAACACTCTCCCAACTGAGCTACAGGCCCGGAAAAGTGTTCTTATTAAAAAATGACTTCTTTTCAAAGTCAAAGATTTGATGGAAGCCTCATCGAGTTAAGGCTTCCATTGGGTAAGTCGTTTTAGCGTGGTCTTAGGATCTTATTTTTGATGTTCAACGATCTTGCGTACGCCTTGGACCGTAGGTTCGATCGTTTCGATCTTCAGACGTTCATTCACGCTGTGGGCCATTTGAATGAAGGGTCCTAAAGCCACGACTTCGAGGTCTTGAATTTTTGCCTTGAATGCCGATGGTTCTAAACCACCGCTCAGGTAAAACTTTTTAGTAAAATATCCTGAAACGGTGAGGGTCTCTTCAAGCAGTTTTGAAGTTTCAGGTTCAAGCCACGGTCCGTAACCTCCAGTTTGTTTAAAGCTAAAGCTTTGGGATGAGGCGTTGCCTTGAATACTTGAGATCACTGCGCTCGCAATTTCGTTGATTCGGTTTTGATCAAAGCCGCGGGTCATATGTCCAAAATTCACTCGCAGATTCCCAGTTTGATCGTCAGGCTTGATTTCCAAAAATGAGAGATTATTTGAGTTATAAACACCGTTCAAAAATTTGTCGTTTTGATCAATAACTCCATTTGGTGCACTCAGTAGAGACTCAACAAAGTTCTTGGTAAAATCCAAACTAGTGGATAGGTATTTGGCCTGATCACCGTTCTGAATCGTGACTTCAACAAGTGCGTTTTTCGCATCATCTTCATTTTGTGCAATCATGGATTTCATGTAGGTTTCAATTTGATAAGCAAGGTCACTTGTTAAATTATTTTTTGAAATCAAAAGCTCGGCTTGAAAGAGGTTAGGAATTTTATTGTAGATTCCTATGTCTCCGACTGAAACGGTCCTGACTCCAACAAAGCCGACCTTTGATGAAATAAATTTTGTGAGCTGGCTAAATGCTTTAATTGCGTTGAGCCGTTTGCGATGGATGTCTCCACCAGAGTGCCCGCCAGCTAGTTTTGTGACTGTCACGCGAACCAATGCGGCCTCAGAGCCGGGAGTCTCTGTCTTTTCGGCCGCGATTTCAACCAAATTTGACTTCGAGCCTTGGGCTCCTGCGATGATGTAGCCTGGTTCTGGAGTCATTCCATCAAGACACAACATTTTTCGGCTGCGAATAGGAAGCTCTGATTGAAAAGCTCCGACCAATCCGATTTCTTCTTGGACGGTAAAAATAAGCTCCAAGGGAACATGTTCAATGGTTGGATCAATCAAGTATCGAATCGCCGTAGCAACACCAATCCCATTATCGACACCAATGCTGGTAAGGCTGTTTTTAGATTGGAGCCATCCATCTTTGACTTCAAGTTCAATTCCATTTTTGAAATATGGACGTAGATCTTCACCGGGTTTGGCGTTGGCGTAGGCTAAAACCATATCCATATGTGACTGCAAAGCAAAAGGTGTGACATCTTTTTTGTTTGCATGTTTCCCAGTGCCGGGAATTCGAATGAGCAAGTTCCCTACAGGATCTTGAACGCTTTCGAGCTCTTTAAGCCAAAAAGCATTTTCGCTAGTTTTCTTAATTTCTAAAATATACTTGCGAAGTTCATCTTCCTCTTTTGAAGGTCGATAGGTCTTTGCAATTTCAAAAAGAAGCTTGAGTTCGCAAGCAGAATCCTTTGCGCAAGCAGCTAGAAATTCTTTAGAGGAATTTGGTGCATCCTTAGCGAAAGTGATGTTTGAAAAGATAAATGCAGTAAAGAGTAAAAGCGACCGAGAAAACATAAGCTCCCCCATGTAGGTGTTTTTAATTCACAGAAAATATACATTAAATTTAAAGAATAGTTTGAAATTCTTTAAATGGTGCAATTTTTTCAGATAAGGATACGGGTTGTGTGGTCATTGCTGAGGTGCTGAAAAGCGCGCTCCAAGATGGGCTAAACCATTTTTATTGTAGGCCATTTCTTGAATTTGTCGGTAGTCCGAAAATCGGGTGTCAAAGATCCAGTCAAGGCAGGGTGTAAAAAGACCATAGTGCCCCTTGTTTCGAGCATGGTGAAGGGCGTGATAGGTGGGTGTGTTCAGGGCTCGTCCAATAGAAAAATTCAGGATTCGCGGCGGAATGATTTCAATATTTAAATGAGCAAGCAAGTTTAAAAAGTAGTTGATCGTCAGGTAGAGGGCAACACCAAGATTGGCGAGTGGAATCCAAGACGAGAAGATCATAAGACCCCCCATTCCTCCAGAAACAAGAATCAATCGCTCAAGCACTGAAAATGACATGGCCGTTAAGGGGCTAGTCACTTTTGCAACGTGATGCTGCTTGTGAATGAAAAATAGTGCTTTCGTGTGAAACAGTCTGTGGGTTGCGTAGAACCAAATCTCAAACCAGATAAAGCTGATCAAAAACGTCATCCCTAAATTGCCCGGATTTGTTTGATGGGGTTGATGGTAAATCAGTGTCGCAAACAGAACTGAATCTATACAAACAGTGATCAGGCTCGATTGGAGTTCGCTTCGAAGTTGTGCGGGTGAGTAGTCGATTTTAAAGACTCGTTTTGATTTTGCAAATTCAGAGGCCCTCATCCAAAGGTACAGACTTCCTTGAACGAGAAATCCGCGAAGGGTCACGTAGCTCAGAAGGAGGATTGCGAGCGCTGCCCATGAAAGATGAATCTTTCCCGCCGTGGGTATGATGAGTTGTTCTAAATTCATTGATCCTCCAGCAGTTTTTTTGAAAGAGTATTCAGGCAATCATCGATTTGCTGATCCGTAAGATCCAGAGTGTCTTTTTGTTTTTCGTTGTTCAGATAATACTGCAATGAAAGGCCAAGCAGGGCAGCATTCATCAAGCGCACCTCGGCGGAAGTTTTTTCTTTAGTCATGGCAAGAGCAATTAAATCGAAGGAAAAATTGAGCTGCTCTTTGAGTTTTTTTCGAAGTTCCGGATTTTCATCAGATTCAACAAGAAGGCCTACAATCATCCGAGTTCGATTTTTGTCCTTCATCAGTGGAATCACCAGGGGCAGAGTTTCTTCAGGTTTGAGCGGAATGGATTTGGAGGCTTTTTTTAAAAGAAACTCTCCAATGGATTGGAGGGATCTTTCGGCAACGGCCATCAGGAGAGCGGACCGGGTCGGGAAGTAGTATGTCATGTGGCCTTGGGGAATCCCTGCGCGTTTTGCGATTTGGGGTTGAGCAAGTTTTTTAATCCCGTATTTGCTCAAGAGCTGGATAGCGCTCTTTAAAATTTGTTCGCGGACATTGCGGACTGGTGAAATGACTCGTTTCATGCTGCAAGTATAGCTCTCAAAATATTAGTTTGTAAACATACAAAATGATACTATAATTAACGAGTAAATACAACATTTTATGGTATTTTACATATTATACAACGGAAGATGACAATGCTTTTATGCAACACAAAAAGACGATTAAAGGCCCGGTGTCAACGGCATTAACAAATCAACTCGCGTTAAGGCATTGAAAAGACATCAAATCATTTGGATCTTATTTTGAACTGAAATGGTGAATGATGAATCTAAAAAATTTCGTTTATCTATTTTCAGTTCTGTTTTTTGGCATTGGCGGATCTGCATCGATGACACCAAGTTCTTCAGCACAGCGAATGCAGTATCTCCAGGAGGCTCAGATTTGGAGCCGCCCGGCGTGGATTGATTCACAGCTAAATTTCAACTCACAGCTCAAAATTCTCGAAGGACCACTTTCGCAGGAATTCCCCGCTCTTCGTGCAGATCAGCAAATTGAATGTCGATATCTCCCGCAGACAAACACGAATGGCAGAACTCCGAAATTTCATTGTGAAATCGACTGGAACGGACGCAAAGAAAAAGTGAAAGTGAAATACGGTGCTGAAAACGGCGAACTCTACGCTGAGGTTGCGGCAAGTCGGTTACTCTGGGCTCTTGGTTTTAAAGCCGATGGCGTTTTTCCGGTGAGGAGCGTTTTATGTAAACAGTGTCCTTCACAAGATCCATTTCGAAATCCTAATGGTCAGCCTAAAGATTACTTTTTTCAATTTGCGACCATTGAGCGAAAGTTTCCCGGGACTAAAATTGAACAAACTGAAAACCAGGGCTGGGGCTGGGATGAAATTCTTCGTGGTTTTGAGCCCCAAGTTCTAAGTGGTTTGAGCGGCTCTCAGCTTCAGCGCAAGGTGCAGATGAAAACTCATCGAGATGCTTTGCGACTACTTGCTGTGTTTTTACAACACGCCGACAACAAGCCCGAGCAGCAGCGTTTAGTGTGTGAAGGGAACGAGGTTGCAGGGCAGTGCCAGGGGTCAACAGGTCTTGTGATACAGGATTTAGGTGCAACTTTTGGCGGTGGCTCCTTTGGTGTTTTCGGCAATATCACTCAAGACTCTAAAATGAACTCGAATGAATGGGGTAAAGTGAATGTTTGGAAAAATGCTGGTCAATGCCAAGCCTATTTAAGTAAATCCTTTGTTGGATCATCAGCGTTGGTTCATCCCACAGTCAGCGAAGAGGGCAGGGCATTTCTAGCAAAGCTCATTCAGAACTTTACTGCCGGGTCCGCTGGACGGGAGCGGTTGGCACAACTCTTTCGATTGAGTCGTGCAGACTATCGCATGGTGGTGATCAACAACCCGGGTTTACAACAAGTGACGGCACCCTTGATGCAAACTGAAAATGATCGATGGATTTCAATCTTTATGAGAAAAGTCGGTGAGCTCAACGCGCAAAACTTAAGGTGTCCAGTCACGATTTTAGATCTCAGATAATTCAACCTGAAGGGCGATGGGAAAAAGTTTGGATCTAGCCCGCACGGCGAGCGGAGACAACTTCGTTCATGTGTTGATGAAAATGTGGATGCCTTCTTAGAAACTTTTTAAACTCATCACGCTTGAGAACATAAAGATCTGTGAAAGTCACAGAGACCGCGCTGGCCATCCGAGGGCGATCATCAATCAGTGCCATTTCTCCAAAAAAGTGGCCTTCTGTGAGCGTGGCAACTCGATGTTGCTCATCATTCAAAATTGCAACTTCTCCTTGATGAATAAAGTAAACCGCATCGCCAGGGTCTCCGGCTTTAAAGATACGCTCACCGGGCACAAAAATTGTTGGGCGCAGTTCAAGCATCAGCTCTTGCAAGATATCATTTTCAGCCCCTTTCAAAAACGGGACTTTTTCTAGAACGCCTTGATTAATATGGAAGTAAAGTTCAGATTGAATCTTATCTGGTAGGTGCGAAAGAACCGAATGGTCATTGTAACCTTTTTTGTTTTTCCAAATAAAATGATAGTATGCCCGAATTCGTGATCGAAGCTCTGCAGGCACATGATGAATGCGCATAAAAGTTTCCACACGATCCATGTTGTCCATATGGTGCTCTCGTGCAGCATCCGTTCGCGCAATCAATCCAGCCACGCTACTTAAAATATATCCGAATACACCGACGCCTATCAGCTGAACGCCGCAGGTGAAAAGCATTTGTGGTGAGGTCTTCGCTGAGATGTCACCATAGCCGACAGTTGTCAGAGTCGTAAATGCCCAGTAAACAGCTTTAATATAGGTCGTTGTAGCGTCAGGATCTGGACCAATGTTTCCGCTTCCAAGCGCAATCCAAATACACGAAATCGTATGAACAAGCAGCGGAAGAGTCATAAAGATTGGGGTTAATCGATAGGCCAGGGGACTGAGATCATCAAAATTGTCTAGAAACTTTTTAATTTGGCTCACGTGTCTGACCGCGAGTAAATTGATAAAAATGAAAGGGTTTGATGCTTGACTGTCAGAAAAGAAAAACCAAAGAGAGAATGGAAACAAACAAAGCAGATCCATCATGAGTTTTGGTTTGAGCCAATTCGACAACGTCCGCGGACTTATTTCTCGATCAGAAAAATAAATTGAGATGCTGCAAATAGAAACTGCTGAGACGAGAAGATCAAAAAAAACTTCGAGAGACGTTGGAGGAATGTAGCCAACAATTCGAATTGGCAACCAGAACCCAACAACAAATGAACTAATAATGAGTAATATACGAAGCCACTCTGATACAGGCATGATCCATTTTTCGGAAAGATAGAATCCAAAGATGAGTCTAGCTGGGTCTAGTTCCTATTGATCATGACCTCTTTACGGGTGATGAATTGTCAGTGGGTGAGCTCGACCTTGATAGCCCTGTTGATCCAGAACAGCTTCGATTGACTTCTTGAACGATTGACGAGAAGACACGGGTCCATGGTTAAAGTCTCTCGTGTTTTTCATGCCAGTTATATTTTGGAATGCCAAGGAACACGTCTTTTGTTTGATCCTCTCTTTGAAAGTCCGTTTAGTAAAAATTGCTACGCATTTCCCGATGTTCAATTTGATCATCAGGCCATTTCCCAGCTCATGTTCGATGCGGTTTTCATTTCTCATTTTCACGATGATCACTTTTCCTTTGAAAGTCTTCAATTTTTGAATCGAGAGATCCCAGTCTATCTTTATTCTGTTGATGAAGAACTCCATGAGCTGCTTCGTCAATTCGGTTTTTTGTCTGTATATAAAATTGAAATCAACAAACCTTTATCCATCGGCTCATTCGAAGTCATTCCGCGCGAGGCGCTAGACCGGGACATTGATTCAATTTATCACATCAGGGCCTCCGGTCTGAATATCCTGAATGTTGTCGATTCCTGGATTGGTCCCTCGACGATAGAAAAATTAAAAGATGTCAAAAAGTGGGATTTGATTCTTTGGCCATTTCAAACAATGCGAGAACTCGAAGTGATTGCCCCAAGCCAGGCCAATTCTGATTTGAGTGAAGTTTCATTATTGCCACCAGAATGGTGTGAGCAGTTAAAGGTTTTGAATCCATACGCTCTTGTTCCGAGTTCTTGTCAGTTCCGGTTTGAAGAATGGTCCTGGTATAACCAAGCTTTTTTTCCCATCAGTTATGCGGGGTTTGAAAGACAAATCCATCAAATCTTGCCTCAGACCAAGGTTTGTCGCCTTGATCCTGGAGAATCAATTCATCTTTTGGCGGAAGGAACAACTGATCGAAGTGAGCAGCTCTTTTGGGTAAAACCAAAGAGTCCTCGTCACGTTGATTATGAATTTGATCCAACTTTGACTCCACCACCCATGGGTGAGATTGCCCAGAGGTTTACGCCACTTTCAAAGGAACAAAAGGAACAGGTGAAGTTTTTTTGCCAAGTGGAAATGATTGAAAAGTTTGCTTCCCTCGCTCTTTTCGAAAATTCATTTTTTTCTCAGGCGCGTTTTTGGAAATTAAAGATTTATTCAGCCACAGGTGAATTACGTTGCCATGATTATCGAGTTTTTCAGAATGAGCTGAAACAGATCCCGTCAACTGATGAATTGGCATGGGTCACGGAGATTTGCGAAGCAAAATTATGGGGAGCACTCATGGAGGGAGAGTCGATGACTTCGATTTATCTTCGAGTCCATCCTCTTTCGGGTGCTGATTTATTCGAGGATCCCCTGATCCGTTGTCTTTACGAAGGTGCTGTGGGGAGTTATCAAAAGGCTCAGCTGAAGACGCTGAGTCGGAAGATCGGAGAAGCGGAATCCTTAGAGGGTCCCGCTTCTAAGAAAAATCTATAAATTCTTTTTCATGAATTCAGTCACTTGACTGTTCACATTTACAGAGTCTTTGTTGTAAGAAACATTTAAAGTTGATCCGTTCTTTTTGACTTCAACTCCATTGTTTTCGGCACTTTTTAAAGCAGCATTGTACTTGCACTCGACACTTTTAATTTCTTTGGTGACTGCAGCTTTATAGTCTTTATCCGAGCAAATTGAACCAATGGCATCGATAGCTGAACTGCACCAGTTAGCAGTTTTCAAAGCCACTTCGCCTTTGAATGATCCTTGATCAAGTTTAGCTTCGATTTTTGATCCGCATTGTTTTGCAGTGTAATCAACAGAGGCATTGATTTTTTCCATTGATTTATCGAGCATTTTCTTTTCGGCAACGGTCTGTGACCATGCAGAAAAAGAAACAAGCAGTGCGCTACACAACAATGTGTAAAAATTAGTATTCATTGGTTCTCCTTATGTCATCGACAATTTTGTCGAATGTGTAAGTTGGTATTGTTTCATTATCGTGATTGTTAGACAAGACGTTGTCGA
>JACCDR011986072.1_pt1 | contig 23141 bp, 29 predicted proteins | sample 7446431 | NCBI WGS metagenome assembly JACCDR01 (sample SAMN15323443, study PRJNA562643) | freshwater metagenome | isolation source: river surface water | place: USA:Blue River Watershed | collected 2017-08-17 | reverse complement strand
TGCGTAGCCACAATGCGGACTTCCTGCTGCGCGGCCCTTCCGGGTTGCCCCTTGCACGGATGCCGCACGACCGGGCTGCGGTCTGCGAGAGCGACCCATCTGGCAAAGAATGGTTCGCTCGGCTCGCGAAGCTGTGCGCCCGCTGCGGACCACGAGACCCGCGCGTGGTCAATCCACGCGTCGCTGTACGAGACTTCACACTCTGCTGCCTGAAAGGTTGCGTTTGCGGAGTCCGCGTACTGAAGCCGAGGGTATGGGCATTCACACGGCCACGCGGGAAACCCCGCCTGTCTCACACACGAAACACCCACGCCAAGGGTCGAGTCCACGGTGCACCGACAGGCATACAGCGCCCCGCTCTGGTATCCCAGCGCACCCGCGCCAAGAAGAACCAGAAAAAATCCGACAGCCGCAACCCGGATCATTATTTTTGTGACCGGTCGGGCGAATCTTGTGCGCACATATTAACGATCAAATGGAAGTCGAAGCCCCGCGGCGCCGTCCGCGGTACCCGAAGCTCATCTTTGCCTATGACACCGAGTCGGGTGGCCCGAACATTTACATGAATCCGCTCGTTTCGCTTGGCGCAGCAGTCGTGCTCGTGACCGAGCCAGAGAGCAAAAAGGGTCAGTTGCAGGCTCAGCTGCTGAGGACTCACCGGTTTGACTGTTGGGACGGCAAAATGGACCACTTTGACCCGAAGACCAAAGAGTGGTGGGCGTCACTTGACAAGAAGGACGATACGACACCCGCTGGAAAGACTGTTCCGGTCAGGTTTATCGACAACTTCCGGACAAGCCAGACAGCCGAAGAGGCGTTTCGCAAGTTTTACGAGGCATTCAAGGACGCCTACGAGCTGGCCAAGAGGTGGGGTGTGACGTTTGTTCCGGTCACGGACTGCGCCGCATTTGACACGGCGCGGATTGTCTACCTCTCTTGCCGTAACCTTCCACACCACCGGCCCATCCCGATGTTTGCACCCTCGGAAGAGCAGGAACTCCTGGACCCGGTCGACGTGTTTCAAGTTCAGGCCGGAATGGTCATGGGAGGGTCTGCTTCATTTGACGTCTCACAGGACAGCACCGGTGTGTTTTTTGAGGCCTACGAGCGCGATCGCGTCACCTGTAGCATGCATCCTCAAGGCTGGGCCTTTGGCCAAGACCACCGTCCGGATGCTGACGCAGCCAAGATTGCGCTAAGATACGTGCAAGTTCTGAACGCGCAGTACAACCAGGCTTGTTGACGCAGTTTTAAACAACGTAGCGCGCGACCCGCTTTGCGCCCGCGAGACCCAAGATCCCGGTCAGCGTGTGGAGTGTCGCCTGCTGGACCAGCTGGAGAGGGTGGCGCTTGGCGTGCCACTGGAGCACTTCTTGGCTTGTCTCAGTCCACGGCTTGAGCGGGCCGGTGGAAAGCACCATTGTACGTCCGGCCTCTCCGCTCTGCAGGATTTCGATCGCGGCCGCCTTGTCGTCCTCCGCGCAGGCCTTTCTGAGCAACTCCCGTGCCGTGGACATTTCTAAAAATGGGTTTGCATTTTGCTCGCAGGGGTGTTTTAGCCAGCCGCACAAAACGCCGGCTCGAGTGTATCGAGAATCCAATTTTACTCGCTGGTGGGACGTTCTAGTAGCGCGGGTTGTGCGTGCTCTTGGCCGAGCCGGTCGCCCCGCTCACGCCCGGGCCCGGCGGGGGAGACGGGGGAGGGGCGATACCCGTGGCGGTGCCGCCGTCCGATCCCGTGGCGGTGCCGGTCGCCGAAGCGTCGCCGCCCGTGGCCGTCCCGCTTGCGGAGCCCGTGGAAGTACCCGTGGCCGACTGGCACGCGGTGACTGCGGAGCTGTACGCGCTGGTACAAGGGTCGTAAGTCGGTGGGGCCTTGCGGTCAACCGTGGAAAGGACCGAAGGGACAACCACGACACAAGCCACGGCAAAGACGGCAAGGCCCCAGAGGGCGTACTTGGCCACGAGAGCCGACTGGGCCCCGGAGCGGCCCACGGACGCGTAAGTGGCAAGCAAATCGGCCATCTCATGAGATTTGATTTAATCCAAGCCGTGCACATAGAACTCAGAGGACGAGGGCGTTGGCGTAAATTTGCCAGACAAGCGCGGTCTTGGCCAGGATAGAGCGCCAGACTAACTGGCAATTGCGAGCATGCATCTTTGTCGCGGCCCATTCAGTCGGTTGACTGATGAAACGGTACTGCACCACCGCAAACGGACAAAAGAGCAGGAATAGGCTAAACACAATCGCGTAGACAAAACCCGGAGGATTCGCCATGAAAAGTGACGAAAACACAATCACCCACGGCATCAGCATCAGCAGGCTGCCTACCCAAAACATACGCTTCCTATTAGCGATGTCAGACGGATTGCGCAGCTGGACAATACCGATGTCGTAGAACAGCGACTCAAAGATATCCTTGTCTGATATCACGGTCAAGTGGAATGACGCGTAAAAAGCGACACACACGAGGAGAATTGTGAAAAGGTCGGTGACCCCGGAAAGAAGAAGAATTGTTACCATCATGATTGTCGCGCTGAACTTGTACTCGGTCCACGTTACCAAGCTAATGATCCAATCCTGTGCTTGAGCAACCCAGCTACCGGGTTTGGTGCCATCGCTCCCGCCTTTGATCGTAATCAAGATCGCGAGCGCGTGATCGATCGCGGCCAGGGTTGAAAAGGCAAAGACCAAGATCCAGAGCGGAACGTTCCACAGGACCTTGACCTCATCCAGCTCAAAGCTTCCGGGAGGGCCACCGAAACGGGTCAGGGTCAGTGGCAGCTTCAGAGTCTTGTCGGCCGTCAAGGCCGTGATCAAAATGGCCAGCGAGTTGGCCAGATGAATCACAAAGGCCAGCAGCGACAACTGGAGAAAGTTCATTTCAGTAGCGAAAGGGTACTTTTTAATTTTTGGTCCATATATGTGCGCGCGGAACAAAATGTCGGATAGCAAGATGCGGCCTCCGATAGGACCCAGCCTCGCGGACATCGAATACGCGGTGCGCCTTAGCTCGGAGAAGCGTCGTCGCGGGCCAAAGAAGACGGCGCCGTCTCGTGGCACTGCAAAGAGTCGAAAAACGCCTCTTCGCGCGCCTGAATCATTTCGCCCCAACCAGACGCGTCCTTCGGCAGGTGGCCGGAGCACCAAGGCGAGAGGTGCAGCACGCGGCAACGCTCCTTCTCTTCGGGGGGCCTCAGTCCACAAAGCACGTCAAAAACGCTCAGCCCGGGCCAAGAGTTGAGGATCGGGACAAATCTCTTGCTTGTGGCCGCACGCGGCAAAGGCACCATGTAGTCCATGGGCCTGAAAATCGTCACAGTCACCACGGCGTCCGGCTGAGTGATCCCTTGGCTGGTTGCCTTGTCGACGGCAGCTTCGCACGCCTCCATCAACGAAAAGAAAAGTCCAAAGGGCTTGAAGTAGCTGCGCCACGGGCACAAGTCATACCACTCCCTCAATACGTCGGCAATCTCGTCCGCGTCCGAAAAATGCAAAAAATTGCCCGCGTGGCGACGCAAGTTGTTGGTGAGATCCGTCTCAAAAATGACGCGCTTCGTGAAGTCGCGGACCTCGACTGCGTGTGCGAGGGTTGTCTGCTGCGTGAAACTAGCCATGGATAAGTTCCGTTGCAATGAGTTCTGCTAATAGAGCGGCCAAAGTAAAAAAAAATTCTGACCCTATGAACTGTCGACCCTTTCCTTAATTTTGGAAGCCGCTCGAAAATGGTGGGCGGGGGCATCAGCCGGCTTCAGGCCACCGGCGCCATGACCGCCGCGATGCACGCTTTTGCGATATTCGGCTCTCTGCTCGCGATTGCCAGCGGTGCCCAGACCGGCTGGCCACCAATCGGCTGGGTCGTCTTTTGCTGCGCCGAACTTTTCTTTTCGCTCGTGCACCTGGTCTTTGTGGCCCTGGACGTGCTTTCACGCAGGGCCGTGACCAAAGGCACGAGCGCGGACCCACCCGAGCTGGACGACCAGAGCATCGCGCTGGCCGTCGTGACGCGAACGATTTACGGCGGACGCATTTTCAAGTTTGCCGCGAGCAGCGCGCTGGTTTCTCTCGTTCACCTCATGATCATGGTCTTTTACGGAACCGTGTGGCACTGGGCCATGCCTGGCAGCCAGTCGGACCCTCTGCGCGCGGAGAGTAGCCAGCTTTCGTTCGACACCCAAATGATGGGAATCCTTGTCTCGAGCGTGTTCATGATGAGCCAGTGGATCGACACCCTCACGCATCACGCGGCCGGCGGCGTAAGCCAGGCGACCGCTCTGGTCAGAACGCCTTCTTACCCGCAGCAGATTTAGGCGTCTTGGTGCGTGGCCTGTAAAAGACGAGCAGGGCACCAATAGCGATCAGGAACCAGTAAAGCGGCAGGGCGTACTCGAAAGTGTCGTTGAAGTCGTCTCTCCACTCGCGCACAGCGCGCACGGCTGAACCGAAGTTCTGCTCGAATGTCGGAGCCGGCGGCTCCGGGACCGGGGCGGGCCCGTTGAGAACAAACGGAGGGGCCGACATGAAAAATTTTGTGCCGACTGTGTATTGGAAATGGCCGAGGCCCTGATTTATACAACTGTGACATATGTGCACTAGAGCAAAACACTCGTAGTACCAATTGTAACGCGCGTTCATGAGCACCGGCAATCCGGACGGAAACCCGGGTGGCTACAGGCCCGCCAGGGCGAACCAGGCCCCATCCCTTGACGGGAACCCTTACTCCGTGGTTCATCGGACGTCTTTGCCGATGCAGCGTCTCCTTGATGAGCTCGGTCGCAAGGACGAAGAGATCCGCCGTCTCAGGGAGCAGAACGACGTCATGAGCAACACGATTCGACTCCTTGCAACGAACGTCTCTGACCTGGAAGAGAAGCTCGAGATCGCCAAGGCCTTCATCGCGGCCGTTTCCACACCGGCTTCGTCAAGCAGCTCTTCATCTTCTGCAGCCGCTGTCGTTGCCACGCCCGCCCGCGTGCATGCTGCCATGGACGTGACTCCGGCTCTTGTCCCCGAGCCCGCCCGCGTGCATGTCGCAAAGGCGGCGACCCCGGCTCTCGCTCCCGAGCCCGCTCGCGCGCCACAGTCCGCGATCCCTCTGGAGACGTCAAAAGCGTGGCCCGAGCGTGATCAGCTTCGGCTGCGTGCAATTGTTGACAAGATTCGCGCAAGCCCGGAGTACGCGGTTCGCAAGCCCGCTAACAACAAGAGCCTCACGCCTGATGAGATCATGACGATCGCCGGAACAATTAACCACGAGTACGACCCGGTCGTCAGGATGGTGAACAAGTACTTGGTTGCGCTTGGAGACCGCAAGAAGCCCGCGTCCCGCCCTCCCAAGGCGAAGCCTTCTGGCGCTCCACAGCCCCACGCTGCCGCACAGTCTTTTGACGATGACGATGACGGAGACAACACGTCTGACTTTTAGGCTCCTAAGCAGATCCTTTTACTTTCTTTCTGCTTCCGCTCCTGATAAACCTACTCTTTCTTCGAGCCGCGAAACTCCTCCTCCCTCTCCTTCTCCTCTTGCGCCGATTCCCACCTCTCAATCCAGTCATCCTGGCCGGAAACGTTCTGTGCGACAACCAGTGACTTCACCACCGTGTTAAACGACACGGGTGCGTCGCTCTCACGCAGGACAACGTGGATGTTACTGGAGTTCAGCTCTTCGTAGTGGTGCTTGGAGCGCTCGATACGGCTGTCAACTGCAGCATCCTTGATGCGGCGCACCCTATCGTACTCACACACGCCAAACGCGGCAAGCGCGGGCCAGTACGAGTCGCGATTCGCGTAAACCCAAAAGCACCTCTCGGGCTTCTTGTCCGCGGACTCCGCGTCAGGGTCATCGGTTGCCGGGCGCTTGGCCGCGGAACTCGTGACCTTTCCGCTCAGCTTCCTCTTGGCCGACATTTTCCCCGGACTGAGATTTCAAAAATTTTGTGGATCCTGACTCCGGACAAAAATGTCGACCAAGTCCAAGCAGCCCAAGCTCAACCCTCTGTTCCAGCCCAAGAGGAGCCCTCTGACCGAAAAGGTCGCGAAGGACTCGGGTGCGGTCCACGCTCCGCGCAACCACTCGTTTGGCAACGACACGAGCGTCGATCAGGCGATCTTTGCTCTTACCCAGATGTGCGCCGCAGCGGAGCCCCCGGACTTTAAGGAGGCGATCAAGGTCGTCGACGTCATCTTCGCGAACCTCCCCGAGTCTGCGGTCATTGCCACGAAGCGCTGCAACCCGATTGACCAGGCTCTCGACCAGATGTACTGCGGCTGCACGGTACTGGAGATCATCACGACCGCTTTGTCTCGTACGGGCATTCCGTACAGCGATCGGCAGATCGACAACCTGGTTCACACGGCCGAGTGCAGTCTCGTGGTGCACTTTGGTCTTTCGCGCTTCGCGTCCAAGGCAGCTGCCTACCAGGCGTTCGACAACGTCGTGCGGGCGATGGTGACGCACGGCACGATTCTTCGCGAGATTCTGTGCCGCCAGTTCCACACCCTGATCCGCAACCAGAAGAAGGCCTACGACCGCGTGGCCGGCATCAACAACGAGATCATCCGCATTGCCCGCGACGGCACCGAGGGACCCAACCGCGACATCGAGACCCTGATCCTCGAGATGCCGCTGCGCATGAAGGTCATGGGCCAGTACATCGACCAGATCCGCAGGGAGTTTATTGCCGAGTACGGTCCCGAGTGCATGGACGCGGCTGAGTCTGAGGAGGAGAAGGTCGCGGCGTACAAGAACCAGCTCGCCGAGGTCTTCAAGGCCAAGTCCAAGGCGTCCAAGGCCAACAGCGCTCCTGGCCAGGAGCCCGTGCCCGTCGCTCCCAGCGGCGGCGAGCCGGTCACGGTGCAGGCCGCTTCTCCCGAGCCTGCCGGGGCCATGGGACCGGACTCTTCCCCGGAGACCAAGGACGACGACGAGTGGGCTGACCCGGACTCCAAGCCGATCGACTGGACCGCCGGCCCGGATGCCCCCTTGGAGCAGCACTAGTCCCTCAACTTGTAGCAGGGAGAACCGATGGGATACTCTAAGGCATGCTGGACGCAGAAAGCCGTCAGAGGATCGTCGTAAAGGCGTGCAGCGGTCGTTCCAGGGCTCACGGCGCTGTCGTAATAAACGATCACTGAAGATCCGCGCCACCTGGTCATCTGCGGGGCGTAACTGCAGCCGACCTGATACTCGGCAACGGACACGCGGTCCAGTTGGTTCAACACGATCCTGGGGTTCAGATAGGCCGAAAGCCGCGTGTGGCCCTGGTCGTCCCACACGCACAGCATCGAGTGGTCCCCATCGCGAACAACCAGGCCACAGGCGCGACTGTTCAAAAACAGGCTCCGCTCGCACTTGTTCAGCAGGATTTCGTAGCGCGCCGCGGGGCCGCCGTCGAGAGAACGCCTGTAAGAGGTCACGGTTGCCGAGATCAGGGTCCACGAACCGTAGAGCGCAAAGAGAAGAAAGGCGGTGCGCCAGAAAAGCAGCCAGTACATCGACAGCATCTGCTTCAGTGTCGGCTGGACCCCGGCCGGGTAGGGAGTAAAGTAGGCGTGTGTCTGCGACCACACGTGCGACAGGTAGGCGCGGCTCTTGCGGTATGGTGCCACAATTTCGCGATCAACCCACTCCGGAAGCCTTGACTTTTGGGCCACAGTTTCGGAAGGCATTGTCCCAAGGAGATCTTCGCTGACCGGGTTCATTATGGACGTCAAGAATCTGCAAGCGATCGTCGAAAAAATTGTGGACTACCGCTCGCCTACCCAAGGCCAGCCGGTTCAGTTCGCCACGCCTCTTGATGTCTGGACCAAGCTCATGGCCGGTCTTGGGGGCAGGGTGACGCGCTCTACTAATGTCCGGGAGTACTACGAGACTCTTCGCCGTTACGCGGACATCAACATCATCAACAGCGTGCAGGAGCGGTTCCTGAACCACGCGGCCAAGTTCTTCAACGGGGCCATGCCCCCTTACGTCGTCAATGTCGTGGCAGGCCAGAGCCTGGAGCGCTACATGGCCTCCGAGAAGAACAGTCACGCGATCAGGCACGGAGGCAAGGACGAGGCCGGCCTGAAACCGCCTGTCTACACGCCGAAGCTGCTCTACCCGCCGGAGATGAAGGAGGCGACGGTGCGCCTCGTCATGGACGGCGCGCGGGCGCTCAGCTTCCTCCGCACGTTTCCCGAGCCTCCCGTTGGGTACATGCGTCTTGAGGCCCGCGGAGAGGTGGTCTCCCCCAGCGAGTTCTTTGGGGCCGACTGCCCGCTCCTTCTTCGCAACGACAACGGGTCTTCGGTCATGACCGCTGCGGCCGAGCTTCTTCTGCGGCACAGGGACAAGGAGCCCCGGAAGCTGGCTGAGCTGTTGGACGTGGGGATCGCACACGAGGGAGCCGCGACAAGGGACCGCCTGGTGAGCTACTACGCGGACGTCAGCTACCCTTTTGAAACGCACGCAAAGCCGCTTGCCGAGTTTGACGAGCGGGTCCGGGCCTTTTCCCAGGCGAGCGCCAAGATGATTGTGCGTCTCGACCAGAGCTGCGGATCCATGGCCGGGCTCATTCGCGCCACGAACCTCGCCAAGGCGGTGGGTGTGGTCGGCAAGTGTGGTGTCTCTCCCGAGTTCTCCGACCACGTGCGTCACCCACCGGCTGAGGGAGAGACTCGCGCGGTGTGCGACATGATCGACCGTCTCGCGGCAAGCGCCTACGTCATGCGCCTTGCCGACCGCGGGTTCCTCAGCTTTCCAGACATCGAGACTGGCGACCTGGCGGCCGACGCGGAGGCGGCCCGGCTCCACGAGGAGTGTTCTGCGGCGGCTCACCGCACGGTCAACGCACTGATCAGCAACGTGGTCGAGGCGTGCGAAGAGGCACACCGGGCCTCTAACCGCGCCAGGTCGGTCGCGCGCAACATCTACAGCTCCATGGTCGATAGCGTGTCGGACGTTCTGTGTGAGGTTGGGAACGCGCGGCTGGCCATTGTCGACCCGCGCAACCACGAAGTGACACGCCGCGGTGCTAACTTCCCGCCGCTGCCTCCTTCCGCGACTCAAAGTGTCGCATGGTCCTTTCTGGCCCCGGAAGGAAACCAACCCACGCTTTTTTACCGGACGGTCATGCTGCTGATGCGCATTGTCGCCTCGAAGCTGTGATGGCCCCTCTTTTTAGTTAAACTCGTCTTCTTCGTCTTTGGGTGTGTCTTCAAACTGTTCGATGACAGGCCTCTTGTGCGTTTGCAACAGCCGCGGGAACGCTTCGAACGGGGTTGCAAATCCGAGCTGACCGAGCCGGCTGTCGGGGGAAATGCACTCCTTTCTGGGCCGAGTCAGCTCTTTCCACAGTATTCCCGCTCGAGTCCTTTTCACCGGCCAGGCCACACCCCGCTCCATCGTCAGGCAAACTGCCGGCTGCACCAGGTGTGACACGTTGATGAGAAACGTGTCGATTGCCGCGTAAACGTCTTCCTGTCTTCTGGAACCAACAACGCGGACTTTTCCCGCAAGCGCGTCCAGCTCCGCGGCCGTGTCTCTCTGGTTCGGGCCCCATTAGATCAGACTGAACATGCGATGCTCATCGCGGAGGTCCCCGGACACACGCGCCTCTGACCCGAAAATCACAATGTCTTTCACCAGACCGCGGCGGTACAAGTCAATCGGGACGAAATTCATGCCCGTTCCCATTGTGGCCACGAGAATCGTCTCCTTCGGATCCATTCCGAACTCTATGATCTGCAACAATGCCGCCGCGGACATGGCACGCATCGTGTCCTGAGTCACGGACGTGACGCGACGGCCCATGTGAGTCGCCGCCGTCCCAAACACGAGGCAGTAATCCTGGAACGACATGACTTTTAATTTTGACGGTCCTTGAGGCGCTGAGTCAGGTCCTCGATTGCTTCGGTCATCTTTTTCAACAGTTCCGAGTATAAGAACTCGTTGTACTTCAAAACCGCGTCACGCATTTCGTCATCGCATTCGTCCATATTCCATTGTTGAACATCTCGCGTGTCGACGTGATCTCTCCAGGTATCTCTTAGCGTGTTAAGGAGAGTCTGGGTCGAGATTTCCTGGACAGCCTTCAGCTGCTCTGTGTCAATTTTTGCGTCGCCGTTTATTTCACGGGCAACAACCGCTCTGCGCAAAAGCGGGTGGCTAAAGCCACGAATTATCTCGTTGATCTCGCGGATCCAGTCTTTCTTTCCGGGGTTCTCGGAGGCCGCCATTCTAAAAAAGTGACTTTTAATTCTGGCGGTCCTCGAGGCGCCGAGTCAGGTGCTCGATTGCAAGAGCCATAAGGTTGATCAGCTCTGTATATAGTTTCGCCTCGTGTTGCTCAACATCGGGACGGATCCAGTCTTTGACACGTTCGTGAATGACCTCTTCGGCTCCGACGGCTTCAACAGCAGTACTGACCACAACATCCAGGTGTTCGTCGATCTTCGCCTTCTTGACGGAGTTGAACGTCTCGAGATCAACGATTTCGTTACGCTCAACCAACGGCACGGCAATCCCGGTGGCCGCGCTGGGCTGTCCGAAAGAGTGAATGTGCTCGTTGATCAGTCGGATCCAGTCACGAGTTCCGGGAAACCCGGAGGCCGCCATTTGCAAAATTTGCTCTTGTGTGCAAAGAAGGCCTTTACTTTCTACCGGACTTCGAGGCTTCGATATCACAAATCAGATCCCAACACTCCTGCGCCGTCATGAATCGATACTGGTCCGTGACCGTTCGGTAGTAAAACTGACCGTTAAGAACACCCGCGAGGTGGTCGGCGTCGGTCTTTTGTAGGGTCTTGCGCATTTCCTCCGTCATGCGCTCCCGCGCAACATAGGCCAGCACGCTATCGTCAACGGTGTCCGTGACCGTCATCTGTGTAGTCGTTGAAAAATGAGGGTTCATGACACGCCACGCCTCCACAAACGAGACGGGATACAAGACGTTCACGGCTCCGTTTTGATCACACTGGCGAACCACGTACTTGCACCTCATCTCTGAAAAGAGGCTTTTTAATTTTTTGAGCCAAAGCTTTAATTCTTGGCAGACTCTTCGTACTTTTTGAGGCGCCGAGTCAGGTCCTCGACTGCGTCGGTTAGAAGCTGTATCATCTCACCGTACGCGTCTTCTTCGTGATTTTCCACCTCGCACTTCAATCCCAAAGACGCGTTCGAAACTTCTTCGGCCACCTCTTCAGGAATGTGCCTCTCGACCTCGCTGATGATCGCGTCAACTAGATCATCGCGCTTTGACGCACAAACCTTGTCGAAGCGCACCAAGTTGATCGTTTCGGGGGAGGATTCTTTAAGGTTCTTGTTGGTAGTCAGACCCCGCATCGTTTTGATGTGCTCGTTGATCTCGGAGATCCAGTCCTTACTTCCGGGGACTCCGGGAGCCGCCATGTGAAAAAAGTGGCCTCGGAATCTCCCGTGTCTTCTTCTTCTTCTCCAGCGAGAGCTTCTCGACCGCCTTGGCCATCACTTCGATGAGCCGAAAGTAGACCCGACGCTCGTGTTCTAGAATCAAGGAGCGCATGCTCCAGTAAACATCGTCTAACTCCTTTCCGTTTGTGTCTGTTATCTCACTGATTACGTGAATCACGCGGTTCAAGAGCTCATCACGACAGGCTTCTGTGGCCGCCGCGTAGTGAGCGTCGTTCAATGTGCCAGCCCCATACGGGGTTTTCTCAATCGGGAAAGATATCTCCCCGAGTGGCTTTATGTTCAAAATCTCTGCATTTATCTTCTCGATCCAGTCCACGTAATCACCCGATTCGGAATCCGAGCTATCTGACGACTCCATCTCAATTTTTATGAACTTCGCATCTACAAAATGACGACAAGGAACTTGGTCTCCTTGTTCGGGTCAGTGGCCGGGTACTCCTCAAACCCAAACAGGCTGGTAGGGTGCCATTTCTTGATCTGCGGAATCCGCTGATTCCAGGTGTACCCCGCTTCCTTTTCCGACTTGAACCGTGAAAGCGGAATCTCGTAACCGTCCATACCGCAGATCAAATGGACTGCATCCTGAGTGGCCTTCACGTGAGCGATCACGGCTGCGTCTTCCTCTCCGAGCTGCTCTGCGCGGGGGTCTTCGGAAGCCATTTCGGCCATGACCAAAAGAAAAAAGTGGCCATCAATTTTTGACCTGTTTGCGATTAAGAATCCCCACAAACAGGTAAGTCACCTCCTGCTTGTCAATTTTCGACACCCGGCGCTCGATCATGTAGAGAGTTCCAGGATTTTTTTTCTCTAGTTCATGCACTCTCATTTCGTAATCAACGGAGTCGTCCCATAGATTCTTAATTGGAATCATGAAGCCTTGCTCTCCGTCTTCAAGAAAAACTGGATTCCCAGAACTGATATATTCACGGATTTTAATGTCGTCCTCTTCGACCGCCTTGGAAACCTCTTCGTCGATCCGCTTCCTGATCAAGTCCTTGAGCGGAATCTGGCCCATGACCGAAAGAAAAAAGTGGCCACTACTTTTGGCCCGGTTCGGATGCAGGAATCCCCACAGCTAGGTAAAGCGTCTCCTGCTCGTCCATTCCCGAATACCGCTTTTCTAGGCGATAAACCGTCCCGGGATTCCTTTTCTCTAGTGCCTTGATTCTCGTTTCCCAGGTCATGTTAGCTTGTTGCTCTCTCATAAGCTTGTCAAGAGGAATCAAGAAGCCTGTGACACCGTCATCGAAATGAACCGGGAACTCGTACTCCATCCTACTGCGGATTTTCTTGTCGTCATCTTCCACTACTCTGGAAAACTCTTCGTCGATCCGCTTCTTGATCAAGTCCTTGAACGGGATCTGGGCCATGGCCAAGAAAAAAAGTGTCCGCAAGGGAATTTTATAGGGCGAGGCAAAGCGAAAAGAAAGAAAGAACAAACAAACGGGCTCAGAACCACACACGGCTCAGGAACTGGGCCATCTCTGCCTTGAGCAGCTTCATGTCGGCGGAGGGAGCCAGCTCCATGCCGTAAAAGGTCGTGCCAGCGTAGTCCAGCTGGCGGGGCACGACCTTCATGCCAAGGACCTTGTCGCCATCGCGGACGATCTCGGGCTGCCCGGGCACGAAGCGGATCAGCCCAGGGTGGGCAATGGGTGCGTAGTACATCAGCTGGTCGGCGATCACCGGGTAGCCGCGGATGATCGTCTGGCGGCGCTTGGACACGTAGCCGTTGGCCAGAAGGAACACGGCGTGCTGGCGGATGCTCGAGTCGAGCGTCTCGTCGTAAAAGAACTCGAACACTGCCTGAGAGCGCTTCTTGTCGACCTCCTCGCGCGAAGCGTCAGCAGGCAGGCTCTCCTTGGCCACGTGGGCAACCCACTCGTCCAGCTCCTTCCAAGCCCTCTCGGCGCGCTCAGAGCGCGCGGCAAAGGCCTCGTCGGTCTCCCCGGGCTGCTGCTTGGTGTCGGCCAGAGCAAGCTCGTCCGAGCGAACCCAGCTCGAACCCTTGGCCACCTTGGCCTGGCTGAACATGGCGTTCAGGTTCTTCATGTCGTCGAAACTCGGGCCGTCAAAGCACTCCGGGTTCTTGATGGACTCGGCAAGCTCCGAAAGGTTGCTCGGAAAGTACTCCGTCTTCTTCGTCCCGTCCTCGGCCACAACCGTCTGGTCAAGGGCAAAGCGGCTCACGGCAAAAAAGCTGTCGACCTGCGAGTCGTCCCTCGACAGCTGCTCGATCGTGGTCAGCAGCCCCTTGACGTTGAAGTTGCCGGTGTAGCAGGCCACCTTGATCCTGTACCCATGCGCAAGGCGCGCGCGAATCGCGTGGAAGAAGTTGGCCTGGAGCTCGCCAAGCGGGCAAGACAGAAAGACGACCACGTCCCGCTCAATCTTCTTGAACACCCCAAATCCGACCTTGTCCAGGATGGGGTAGATCTGTTCGACTGACATCTGCTCGGCTCCCTTGGTCGAGTTGAACGTGCACTTCTCTCCGTATCCAAGACCGTCGAAGATGCGCCCGATCTCGGCGCCCACGTGCGCGTCAGACCCACCCTTCTGGAACTCCGGCTTGACGACACGAATAGCGGCCGAGTATGGAAGGCACTCCATGTAGGCCTTGATGCGGGCTGCGTGCACTCCGTCGGCCTCGTAATCGTCCACGTCAAGAACAAAGCTGGCCAGGAGCTCGTCGCCATAAAGGCTGCGCCTCTCGTCAAGGAAGCGCGTGCCGTGGGTCTCGCCGTCATGGCCCTTGGCCCAGACCTTCGCCAAGGCGTAGGCGGCTTCGCGAGCAACCTCGCTCCCCAAAAAGGACACCTTGTTGGTGGTGATGTAGGCGCGAAGAGCCTTCTGGCGCTTGGTGTACTCGGGGCCAATGAGGCTGTGCACCTCGGAGCGGGAGCGCTTCAGCTCCAAAGGCGCGGGGGCTCCAGCAAGAACGGGGCTGACAGGCTTGGAGTTGGACATGAGTTCTGCTGCTTGATAAGTTCCGTCTGAGACAAGTTCCGTGTGGGATGAGTTCCGTGGGATGAGTTCTGCCGGGCTTGGGCTTGGGCTTGAGGCTAAAATTGTGGCCTAAACTTTCTTTCAGCGCGTTTCGCAACCGCATCCCAAATTATTACACGATCGCGGTTTGCGATTTGAAATAATTACGAAGAGTAAGTATATCCCGGTGAGCGATTCTGCAACCGGCTCCTCTAGAACCACCAGAGAGAATGTGGTATTTCGTGCGTACCAACGCCCGCCAAAAAAAAGAAAACACACCACCCGGTCCTCGTCATGGCCCGCCGCCACACCAAGACTAACCCGGACAAGGGTGTCAACAAGATTGAGTCCCTCCGTAACCAGATGCACAGAATCCTGACCTACTCTGCTCTGATTTCAGAGGCGGCGGACCGCCTGCACAACTCACACGCCGTGTTGTACCGCCACGTCGTCAGGGGTGAGCACACACACGTCATGAAGTCTGTCGATCCCAAGTTTGTCAAGCGAATCGCGAACCACCTGAAGCTGGCCCTGAACCTCGCAGAGAGCGTGGAACGGCGCGCCAACGACAACGAGAAAGACGTGGAAGACGCGATTTACACCATCGGCAACGACCCCGCCGAGCACCAACACTCTCCCACAGACACACAAACTTCCGATTCGTCTTCCAACAGCGAAGACGAGGACACGGACGTTCTTCCGTGCCCGCCCTGGGTCAAGGCCGCGATCAGCTCATCCACACAGACTGTGAAACCCGACACCCCAACCGACGAAAAGGCTCTTGAGCCCCCGCAGCTCATCAGGAACGACACCGAGCTTGCCCAGCCCTCGGAGACGAACCAGCAGTCGCCCTCGACCACCGCCGAGTCCGTTCAGGCCGTTGTTGACCAGCTGTGAACTTGTTTTAAAGCAACGCGTTTCACACACCTATCATCCATATTCGGGTTTCGTATTGGTTCGAATTTACTGAGAAAAAACGGCGTGGCGGCTCCTGGGCTGTTCGTCTTCGGGATCGGCGTCCGTGTCCGGCTGGGTGCGGCGGCGGTTTGACTTCGCTGCCGACATACACATGCGCTCCACCGCGGCCGTGACCGCTGAACGCACTGTGCTAGACCCCACGCCCACTAGACCCATGCTGGCCGAAGCCTGAGTGGCCACCTCGATCGCCACTGCCATATTCTGGCTGCAGGCGGCCAGGAAAAACGTTGCCACGTTCTCGATCACCACAGTACCCGTGAAAACCTGCCCGTGTGGCTGAAAGTGTGTCTCGGCCCAGTAGCGCGCCCACGGCTGGTCCATGGGGTCCGTGGCACCAGTCATGCCGGCGCGCACGCCCTGCCAGTTGCCGGCAGCCTTGTAGAGAGCGGCCATAAGGCCGGCCCACTTGTCCGTCGCGTCGTTAAGAGCGAGCCCGCCCCCTTCGTCCTCGTCGTCGGCCATCCCGCCGGCGCGCCCGCGTTCCGCGGACACGAGACGCACCACCTCGTCGCAAAGCTCTCCAAAGGCAGCGTCAACGAGAGCACGCGCGTGCAGGTAACGGCGAGTGTTGGGTGCAAAGCCGACGTGCCGCTGGATCTCTTCGGCAGTAAAGCCGCACGCCTTCAGCTGGACCTCGGAAAACGTTGCGTCCGTGGTCGTGAGCGGGTCCAGGTGCGAGCGCGGGACAGGGAGATCCACGCCCCAGCGACTCGCAAAAAGCCGATCCGACGGACTGGCGTCGCGCACGTTGGAAGTGACCTTGATCAGGCCGTGGCTCAGCGTCACGGGGTTCATGATCGACATGCTGGTCATCCAGGCGCGGATCACGGACGCCTCTCCCTTGAGCCGTTCGATCTCGGTCTTGATGCGAGTCTTTTCAGCGTTGTAGACAGCCACCATCTCGGCGTCGTCCAGCCGCTCGTCGGGCTCGCGCATGTTCGGGGGCAGCTCGCTGTCGTCCGACGGTTCGCCGTCCGCGGTCGCGCCGGGGAGGCCGTTGTCGCCAAAGACGCGGGCCTGCTTGGCGCGCTGCTGCTCGGCCTCGCGGCGCGCGGCCTGGTGATCGTTCTCGGTCGCCGCGGTGTTGGTGGCACACACGACAGCGTTGACGCGCACAAGACGGTAGAGTGCGCTCTGGGCCTGGTCGAGCCGGTCGTTGGCCTGCTGCAGGTCGGCCTCCTTCTCCTCGTAGGCGCGGCGCACCTCGGGGTCGTAAACGTCACCCGTGTCTTCGTCCACCACCATGTGGACCCTGCGCGGCGCCTCCACAAACTCGAACTTGCCGTCCCTGCCCACGTACGAAGTTGGGGCAAGGATCGTGGGCTGCGGGTTACGGATGTCCACAGACACCGGAACACACGCCAGCACGGCAGCCAGGGCGGGGCCGCGGGGCTCGCGCAGGTACGAACCCATAAGCTCGATGTACGGCGGCCTGTTTTCTTCGGTGCGGAGGATCATCGGCACACGGCGACCAGAGACCACCGGGCTCGTCAGGCGGTTGTTGAGCATCATGGCCAGGTAGAAAATCAGCTGCGGAGGCGAGAGATCCGGAAGAGAAGGCGCGATCTCGCCCGCGATCACGCGAACAAACTGGGCAAGGGACGCACCGTCAAGGCGCGCGCACCTGTCACTCTTGACGTAGCCAACGTAGTTCTGGTTCTTGCGCAGGCTGCGGTAGAAGCGGTTGATGATCGCCCGGATGATGAGGCAGGTGACGTCGCCGGTACCAAAGCCGATGTTAGGCCGAGTGACGGTGCTGATCACGTTGGACCAGGTCGGGCTCGCGCACGCCATGACCAGGCGCAGGTCCTCCATCTCAAAGGACTTGGTCGGGTTCCGGATCAGCGCAAAAAGCGTCAGACCCGTGTCCATCGCCTGCCAGCGGATAAACCGCTGCACGCGCAAGACGATGCGCGTGGAGAGCACAGGGCAGCACATGGCCTCCATGCACGAAACCACGCGCGCGAGCACGAGCCCCACCTCTCCAGGATCCACGTCCGGGAGAAAGCCACCAGCGATTCCCACGTGCAGGAGCTGAAAAAGCGCGGTGCGGCGCTTGTTCATCTCGGCCCAGACCGAGACAAACTGCGGGGCCGAAATGTCGCGGGAGGAGAGAGCGGCGATCAGCGCCTGGCGGTTGGGGTCGTCAAACACAAAGACTCCGTAGATGCGGCCGGCGATCGCGTCGGGGAAACCCAGAGGAAAGTTGGTGTTGGCCAGGTACACGCCCGTGTAAAAAGTGTCCGTGACGACCCGCTGGCGCTCCTTGCGGCCGCTGCCGTCAGGAAGCTCGACCAGCTCGAGGTGTGCCGTCTGAATCAGCTTCTCTCCTCCGAGCGTCTGCTTGTTGATCGAGTTCAGGGTCTCGTTGTCTCCAGAGGCGCAGTCGTTCGGGCCGCCCTGAAGCGCCATCTTCAGGACCGTCTCTACGTCCAGCTTCTGGCTCGAAGGGTAGCCCAGCATCGACAGAGACGCCTCGTCAAAAAAGGTAACCCCTCCGAGAGTCGTACCCACGCCCGTCTGCGCCAGAGCGGACTGGTGAGCGAGAGACGAGTAATGAGCAGGCAACCCCTTCTTGATAAGGTTGTGGATGCGCGATTTCCCCGAGCCGGCGGGTCCCGTCGTCACCAGCATCGAGGTTCCACCCTCGCCGTCAAGAGATACGCGCTCCATCGAGACCAGGATGATCAGGGCCGTTAACATCTCGTGGCCGCCGCTGATGCCCATGCCGTGGTTCATCACGGCCTGCACAAGCCGCTGGTTGGCCGTGAAGATGTCGTCGTCCGGGTTCGTCTGCACAAAGCGCATGTTGGCCCACGTGTTGTGCGGCATGTTGTCTTCCATCCAGGCACACACACTGCTCGAGAACTGGCCGATCTCGGTGCTGTCCGGGTTCATGTACCAGCGGAGCAGATCAACGAAGATGCGGTCCAGCTTGGCGCGACTCTCGGCCCCCGAGGCGTAGCGCTTCTTCATCATCGCCAGCCACTGGTACACCGGGGGCGGGGAGTGAGAGACCTCGGTCTGCAGCTGCGCCGTCCACATGTCGATCGCCTGGTCGCGCGTGATGTTGCGGCCGTCAGCACGCGCGGCCTCGATCGCCGCGTCAACCCACCGGATCACGGTGGGGTCGTCGACGTTGACGAAAGGCTGCTTGTGGGGCATGTGGTAGGCGGCGATCTCCGAAGGGTGGTGGCGATCTTCTGGGACCATGTAGGCCTCGTGCGGAACCGGCGGCACAAACGTGCGGGTTCCGTGAGGGTCGCAGCGCTCCAGCTCGCGCTCAAGGCTCAGGTTCGGGTCGGTGTAGCCGTAGAGGCGGCGCACGCCCACGGCCGACTGAACGTCAAGGGCCTCGAGCAGGGCATCCGTGTCGGACATGTAGCCGCCTCCGTCTCCGCTCAGTCGGAGACGGGCCATGTACCCGCACACGACCGAGTACATCTTCGACCTGGTAAAGGCGGGGGAAAGCGCCGTCCAAAAGACGTGCTCGCGCTCGTTCAGGTGCGGGGTCGGAGGCTTGCGCTGCTTCTTGCCACCGCCACCTCCACCCTCGCCGTCTTCGTCGTCTTCACCTACTCCGGCGCTCGGTGCCGGCTGCTTCGGCTTGGGCAGGTGCTTGATGCCCAGTTCGGCCAGCTGATCCAGCGACGCGACTCTCATCAGGCGCTCCCTGATCCACTCGGGGGCGCTCATCGTCCGGGCGCTGTATGCGGTCACGTCCGACGTGTCGGCTTCTTCGTCCTCGTCTTCAACCTGGTTCTCCCTGGGGTACAACACCAAAAAGTAGCCGCTGTCGGCCTTGGTCGCTCCGGGAGGAGCGGGGGCGTACGACACGGCCAAGCGGCACATGCTGGCCGTTGCGTGAGCCACAGCAAGCAGGACCGTAACCATGACCCTAAACGGGTACGAGAAAGCCTTGTCGCTAAAATCCAGCAAGTGCCTGCGACCCGCGCGGAGCGCACCAAACGGCACAAAGACCGCCAGCGCGCGCTCGTCCAGCTTCACGTGCAGCCGACCAAGTAGGGCCGCGTTGACCGGGTACGCGTTGCCGTGACGCTGCCAGTAACACGACGCGTGTTTCTTCACGTGCAGAATGGCCTTGGACATCACGTAGGGATAAGTTCCGTTGGGATAAGTTCCGTCTGGACAAGTTCCGTGGATAAGTTCCGTCTGCTGTCTGGAAGGCGCGAAAACCAATTTTTGACCGCGGTTTGAAAATTGTGCAAAAGCCAAAACACAGGTTTATTCGCACAACTCAGGTCTGTGTTTGTGCAGCCGACGGCAGTTCATACAAGCCTGTCCCTAGCTACGGACCACCTCGCAGAGAGGGTTCTTGGTTCACGGAGAAATGGTCTGGAGCAGAGCCTTGGCCTTCACGATAGCCCGGTGATCGGGGCCAAGGCTCTGTGAATACTCCGAGAGCACCCCGTCCAGCAGCGGCTTGGCGGCTACAAAGATCTGCTGCATGACGTAAACTTCGGCAATCCCAACAACAGTCGAAGCGTAGGTGCCCGCGGGCACATCAGGCTTTCCTTCCAGGTGCTCGCGCAAGTTCTGGTAAATGCGAAGCGCGTCCATGAAACAGCCCATGTGGGCCGCTTGCTCGGCTGTCTGCAGACGTTGCACGGGTGAAAGGTTGTTGTCGTACTTCCACTGAGTCAGCCCAAGCCAGACGAGACACTTTTCAGGGTGATCAAGAAGCCACTCGTGAGCCGGCAAGCTGTCGTATTTCCTAAGACCGTCAATCGCGACATCAAGTCGGTCCTTGCCCGTTAAATCCGCGAAAGGGCAGGTCGCCAGCTTACGGCGCTCGTCGGAAAGCGCCATAATCAAGTACTCTCGGTGTTTCAGAACCAGCGTACAGGCAGCGCTCCTGGCAGTGATAGGCTCGTCGGAACTGGCCATCTCTGGGTTTTTCGCGCGACCCTGGCTGGGATAAGTTCCGTTTGGACAAGTTCTGCAGATAAGTTCTGTCTACTGTCTGAAAGGCAAGAAAACCAAATTTTGGCCCGTGCAGATAATCTCTATCTTTTATGTCGAGTTCAAATCAAAACGTGGTAAAGCTCAGTGTCGGTCGTCCAGTCTACGGGATCTCTGTAATCGTTATAATCGATCTCGATACGGTGATACGTGCGCAGAAATTGTTGGATGTCGCCAAGGAACACACCCAAAAGTCTATCAGGGTTCTTATCCAAAAGGTTACGATATTTGGGGGTATCGTAACAAGTGATCGAGTAAAGTGTTTGGGCAGCACGACACACTAACTCTCCGAGTTTGTGTTCGATACACAGATCAAGCATTTTCTTGGCCAGTTCGTTGTAGTGAAACGCCACGACAAGCAGTTCTCGTGCTTTGTCGTACTCTGAGACATTGTAGTAGGTCGCCCGTCCAAAATCAGAGAGAACAGTCGTGCCGTCGCTTGAAACGAGTAGGTTTCGCAAAGTGATGTTGTTGTGCCTGTAGCCCAAATTGTGTAGTGCTTCGCAGCCTCTCATCGCATCGTGCATGCTCTTGGCAATCAAATGAATACCCGGGAAACGTTTCGATGACGCAGAAAGCCTCGGGTTGTTCTGTTCAACAGCTTTGAACTCGCGGGAAATGTAGTCGGCAACCGTACCCCGCCTGGCCAGAGGCATTACAATTGAATCTCCGTGCGGGCTTTGGATAAGACCCCTTAACGGCATGACGTTGCGATGTTGCGCGTACCGCATCAAAGCGGCTTCGTCCTTGAGTTTGCTTTCCGAGCCAGATACATCTGTCTTGACGGCGAAAAAATTGGGCTCTAACCCGGGAATCTGCGAACGGCACTGATTGACAGTCACTCTGCTCCACTCACTGACTGAGATTTCCTGAAGAACCGTCCCAATCTGATCAGGATACATCAGTGGAATCCGTACAACTGCACGGTCATCGACGCCCGTCGTGTATGGAAGAGCCGCCCACTTGGGATGGAATGCGTGTCCAAACGGGGCACCATCGACAAGCTGCGGGTTTGGATAAACCCGACTCTGTGCAATTGCCTCTTGAAAGGCGTCCGTGTACTTGGGTCCACCTTCACCCAACGCGGAGATAGGGCGAGGAATGTACGGTTGCACGGGAGGTTGCTGCACGTGACTAGATTCCTGTTCGCGCATCATCCTCTCGTCAGCCTGGCGAAGGACAAACTCCTTCACGCCCATGACCCTGCCGGTAACGGCAGACTCTGCGCCAAAAGCGGACATTTGAGTAGTAAGAGTGGTTGGTCCAGTAGCTTGTGCACATATGTCCGGCTCGGATAAGAATTTGTGAATTATTAAACTAAATTCGAATTGAAACGCGGTCCGAGCAACTGGTAGCCGCCATGTTTGGCAAAATTGGGCTACCCCGGCAAAGTCGGGCCAGCCCCGATGACGGACCCGAAGCCTGTTCCGGCCATTGAGATCTTCATGAAGTACCAGGCGGAGATCAACCGCGTCGCCTCCCTGCGGGCCCAGTGCGTCAAGCGCTACGAGCGCCTCAAGGCCGGCGGCATGGAGAAAGGTCTGAAGGACTTTGCCACTGTGCTCGACGCAGCCCAAAATGACTTGCACAACAAGCGTCTGGCGGTGAAGGATGCAATGCAAAAGGTTGCAGAGCTACACGAGCTCTTTAATCTCCATCGCGAGTATCGCGAACTGCTGCATACGACCAAGGAGGCCGAAAAGGCCCTGGAGACTGGTCTGCAAGGGTATTCGTTTGTGGAGACCGGTGCCACTCCCGCGCCGCCGCCGCCTGTACCGGAACCCCAGGCTGGCCAGAAGCGCCCGCTCACCGACGAAGAGCAGAGGATTCACAAGAGACACAAAATCCGGGTCGCCGCGTCTGCCCGGCTGCGGAACCCTAGCCGCGCCGAACTTCGCAAGATGGCCACCGAGGAAGACGCCGAGCAGCCCGAGCACGATGATGCGAGCGACGAAGCCCGCGCACAGGAAAGCGCCGCTGCCGCCGCTGGTGGAGCCGACGACTCGGATGAAGGGGACTTGATTCCTGTCACGTTCCCGTCTCCTTCGTCGTCTTTATCTTCTTCCGCGGTCGGCGTTCTGCCGCCTCCTGCCAGCAGCTCTTCGGCGGCCGCCAAGCCTCGCACCGAGCAGTCGGCTGTCGAGGCGCTTGCCCATCTCGCGGGCAAGAAGTAGAAACGCGGCTCCAAACCATGGGTTTGAATAAATCCGTTACTTTGATTTTTTTCTTTCTTTTATATATACCCCTTCCTGCCGGGGAGGGCAAGGAGGGCAAGCTTGGCCTTGTCCTTGTTCTCGACACTCGTACCAATTTTAATTTGGGTCGTAGCCTCGTATCGTTTGATCTCGTACCGGGTTTCACGGAAGCCACGTTAACGCAATACGAGACCAATCGATACGAGGCTACGACTGGATTGAAAATTGCTACGAGTGTCGAGAACAAGGACAAGGCCAGGCTTGCCCTCCTTGCCCTCCCTGGCAGGAAGGGTATATATATAAAAGAGAAAAAATCCAAAGTAACGGATTTATTATTAGCAAGTCTTAGACTTGCACCAAGAGTGGGAGAAACGACCCGCTCTACTTGCGTCCGCGCAGACGAGTGCCGCGGGGCTTGATGATGATGTTGTGCTGGAAGTCCAGGTGGCGACTGGCCGGGGTCCAGGCGTCGGCACCCGCTCCAGCGTCGTCCGAGGACCCGGAGTCCCAACCGTCCGAATCGTACGAAGAATCGGAGTAGTCGGAGTACGATTCCGAGTCCTCCGTG